>CXWL01022017.1_pt1 | contig 19527 bp, 18 predicted proteins | sample 590931 | NCBI WGS metagenome assembly CXWL01 (sample SAMEA3498368, study PRJEB10139) | groundwater metagenome | biome: water well; material: biofilm material | place: Germany | collected 2015-04-27 | reverse complement strand
GTGTACGTCCCCGGACAGGATCGCCGCGTTGCCAACCGACGCGAGCAGATCGCGCACGCGCGCGCGCTCGGCCTGATAGCCGTCCCACGCGTCGGGATTCTTCACAGGCAGGCCAGGAACGGTGAACGGTGAGAACATCACCTGCTGGCCAACGAGCGACCACCGCGCGCCAGCCTGCTTCGATGCGCGGAGCGTATCTGCCAGCCACTGCTCCTGCCGTGCCCCCATGAGTCGTCTGCGCGGGTCCGCCAGGCCACGACCGTCATCCGGGTTGACCTGGCCGTCGCGGGCACTGCGCGTGTCGAGGACGACGAGCGTGGCGAGATCTCCGAGCGCGAAGCTGCGATTCAGGTGAATCGACTCGAACGAGCCTGTTTCTCTGACCGGCATCCACTCGATATACGCGCGGGTGGCCGCGCGCCGCCTCACGCTCCAGCCGGTGCCCGGGGTCTCCTGACTCCCGGAGCCCCCGAACCGCGCGTTGTCGGCAAACTCGTGATCGTCCCAGACGGCGATGAACGGGTGGGCGCGATGCACATCCTGGAGATCCGGGTCGCGTCGATAGGTCGCGTACCGCCGACGGTAGTCGTCGAGCGTCACCGCTTCGTGGTCCGGATCCGGGACACGTCCCATGGATGTCCCGTCACCGAAGACGCCGTTGGCGAACTCGTAGATGTAGTCGCCGAGGTGCACGACGGCGTCGAGATCCTCGCGCGCGGCGATCGCGGCGTAGGCATTGAAGAAGCCCGCCGGATAGTTCGAGCACGAGACGATCGCGAGCCGCGCATGAGACGTAGCGGCGGGGAGCGTTCTGGTCTTTCCCAGGACAGACGACTCGCCGAGCGCGTCGAAGCGGTAGCGGTACGTGCGGCCCGCTGCGAGGCCACGGACGTCGACCTTCACCGTGTAGTCGCGCGCGGCGGACGTGGTGACCCAACCGCTACGCACCGTGATCGGTGTTCCCGCATCGGTTGTGACCTGCCACCGGACTCGCGCCCCCCCTGCTGCACGGGCAGGCGCCGGGGTGACTCGCGTCCAGATCACGACGCTGTCGGCGGTGGGGTCGCCGCTTGCGACACCGTGCAGGAACACGCCGGAGGGCTCCTGTGCGTCAAGACGCGACGGGCACACGAGGAGCGACCCCGTAGCGGTCCAGAGGAACGCCCGTCGGGTCAGCACGTCAGCCACGGGAATCCCGAACCATGGGCACTCTCTTAGTGTAGGCCGCCGCGGATCCGGCCCTCGCCGTGTGCTCGTCCCTGAGTACAATGCCGGGCGCCATGAGTCTCTGTCACCCGTCACGATGTAAAGCGGCTCCCCAGAGGCCGCCTCGATGAGCGCCTGGTCTCAGTGGCTGCAGCAGCCGCAGCGCCTCTGGATCCGCCGCGCGTTGTTTCAAGTGCATTTGTGGTCAGGGCTTACGCTCGGCCTGTACGTGGTGATGCTCAGCCTCACGGGTAGTGCGCTCGTGTACCGTGTCGAGCTGGAGCGAGTGTTTCAGACCCCCAGACCGGCGTTTGAGCCGGGCCGACCCGCGCTCTCAACCGAGGACATGACCGCCGCCGCCGAGCGGGCGTATCCCGGTTGGACCGTGACGCGCGTTGGGAACCGGATTGCCCGTCGAAACCCCGTTCTCGAGGTATGGCTCGAGCGAGAGGGCGAGGCCAAGAAGGAGCGCCTCTTCAACCCGTACACCGGGGCAGACCTCGGTGACGCCCTGCCCTTGAACATCCAGCGGCTTGACTGGCTCGCCGAACTCCACGGCGACCTGTTGTTCGACGAGCCCGGGGCGCTCGCCAACGCCGCGGGGAGCGCCCTGGTCACGCTGCTCGCGCTCTCCGGCTTCGTGGTGTGGTGGCCGGGCATCCGCAGCTGGCGGCGGGGACTGATGGTATCGCGCAAGGCGAACTGGTTGCGCATCAATTGGGATCTGCACAGCGCGATGGGGATTTGGTGCGTGATCCTCATCGTGATTTGGGGAATTTCCGGGGTCTACCTGGCGTATCCCGAGCCCTTCGCCGCGCTCGTGGACCAGTATTCCGACCCGAACGCCGTGCTTGGCCAGCGCCCCGGAGACCGTGTGATCCGCTGGTTTACTCAGGTGCACTTCGGTCGTTTTCGGAATCAGCCATTTCTGCAGGCGCTCTGGGTGCCACTCGGTCTCGTGCCGGCGGGGCTGTTCATCACGGGCGGCATCATGTGGTGGAACCGGGTGCTTCGAAAGCGGTCCGCCCGCCTCATCGCGTAGCTCGACCGCGCCCGCAGTTGATGTGGGGCGAACCCTGTTGGGTTCGCCAGGCGGGCCTGGAAGGCCCGCCCCACATCACCTGTCGGCGATTGCCGGTTGACAGACGGGTCTGGCAGGTCCTACCGTGTTTCTGATGGTGAGGTGGATTCGCACCCGGATCGCGTGGGTCACCGCGCTGGTCGTGCTGTCGCTCTCGACCTCCGAGATGCCGCACGCAGGCGCGGCGCATTACGACCCGGATTGCGACCTCATCGTTGTCGCGCACGATTCCTCGGCTCACCGTGTGGACGGCCGGATACCCTTCGAGCGCGGTCGTCCTGACCACTGCCTTGCGTGCCACCTGGGACGTTCGTTCAGGCCTGGAGTCGAGTCCAGCGCCCTGAAGGCGCCGGCCCTCGAAGCCAGCGTCGCGCTCATCCCCGATCAGCAGTTCGTGCCCGGCCGCGCGCCCGTTGCGCAGCCATCGCTCCGCGCTCCGCCCGCCTGACCCCGGTTCGACAACCGTAACGGTTCGCGCGATCACCAATCGAGGTGAAGCGCTCGCGACTGCGCGTCGATGTACGTGCCGGTCTTCGGGGGAAGGGTGTTTATGCGAAGTTCATCGTGTGTAGTGGCCGCGGGGCTGGTGGTGGCGCTGCTGTGCGCTCCGAGTACAGCAGACGCGCAAGGGACGGATCCGCAGGCGTTGCGGCAGGAAATCGACGCGCTGCGGAAGGAGTTCGAGGCGATCCAGAAGCAGTACGGAGATCGACTGGCGGCGCTCGAAGCAAAGCTGGGATCGCCGCCGGGTGCTGGGACATCGCAGGTATCGCCGACTCCCGAGGTGGCCTTCACTCCGACGGCTCCGTCAACGCCGACCGCCAACGTGTTCAATCCCGACATGGCGGTGATTGGGAACCTCCTCGGCGCAGCCGGCAGGAATCGGGTTTCTCCGTCTCCCGCGTTCGACCTGGCTGAGTCGGAGGTATCGCTGCAGGCAGTGGTCGACCCTTACGCCCGCGCGGATTTCTTTTTGTCGTTCGGGCAGGAAGGGGTTGAGGTTGAGGAAGGCTTCCTCACCTTTCCAGCCCTGCCAGGGGGGTTGCTCTTCCGCGTGGGGAAGATGCGTGCGGCGTTCGGAAAGATCAACACGCTGCACAGGCACGTGGTTCCGTGGACGGACCGGCCACTCGTGACGGCCAATCTCGTTGGCGGTGAAGAGGGCATCAGTGACGCCGGCGTGTCGGTGGCACGCCTCATTCCCAATCCGTGGCTGTTCCTCGAGGCGACCGGGCAGGCGTTCCGCGGCAACTCGGCCGAACTGTTCACGTCACAGCGGCCGCGCGACCTCACCTACGTCGGTCGTGTGCGTGCGTATCACGACATCACCGAGAGCACGAATCTGGACCTGGGCACCTCGTACGCCCGGGGACAGAACGATGCCGGCCCGGCTGCCGGCATCGACGGTCGATTCGCGACCGGGCTGTACGGCATTGATGCCACCGTGCGGTGGAAGCCTCTGCAGCGCGCCATCTATCACTCGTTCATCGGTCGCTCGGAACTCGTATGGAGCCATCGTCAGCAGCCGATCGGCACCGCCAGGACGTTCGGCTTCTATGCGTCCGGCGACTATCAGTTCGCGCGGCGTTGGCTGGCAGGCTTGCGGTATGACGACTCAGGCCGTGCCGACACGGCGTCGCTTCGCGACCGCGGACAGTCTGCGATTCTCACTTACCGGCCGAGCGAGTTCGGCCAGATCCGCAGCCAGTATCGGCGCATCCGCTATGCGGGTGCCGACATGGCAAACGAAGTCCTGTTCCAGTTTCAGTTCTCGATCGGTGCGCATGGTGCGCATACCTTCTAGCGCCTCGGAGATTGCCATGTTGCTCAAGTCATCGTTCGGTACGTCTGTGCTTGCGGTAGCGACGCTCTGCATGTCCAGCGGCGCACAGGCTCAGAGTCGCCTCAATGTGATAACGACTACCGAGGATCTGGCGGCTATCGCACGCGAAGTCGGCGGCGATCGCATCACCGTCGAGTCCATTGCGCGAGGCTATCAGGACCCTCACTTCGTGGAGGCGAAGCCGAGCTTCATTCTGAAGTTGCAGAAGGCGGATCTGCTCGTGATCGTTGGGCGTGACCTCGAGATCGGCTGGTTGCCGCCGCTCATTCATCAGAGTCGCAACGCGAAGGTGCAGGTTGGCGCGGCAGGCTACCTTGACGCGTCGCTGAGGGCGCGCATTCTCGACATTCCACAGGGTCAGATCACGCGTGCATCCGGCGACGTCCATCCGCAGGGCAACCCGCACTATTGGCTGGATCCCGAGAACGGCAAGGCGATAGCGAAAGCCGTGGGCGATAAACTCGGCGAACTGCGCCCAGCTGACCGGGCTCTCTATGACGGTCGCGTAGCCGACTTTTCCAGGCGGGTTGATGAGGCAGAGAAGCGATGGCTGGCGACGCTCGCGCCTTACAAGAACGTGAAGGTCGTGACCTACCACCGATCCTTCTCGAATTTTGCCGAACGCTTTGGAGTAACCGTGATCGACTACGTTGAGCCGAAGCCGGGCATTCCGCCCTCGCCTCAACACACGCTCGACGTCATCAACGCGATGAAGCAGCAGAACGTGAAGGTGATCATGGTCGAACCGTACTTCGACTTGAAGACGCCCGCCGCGATCGGTCGCTCGACTGGCGCCGAAGTGCTCGTGATGCCGCCGTCGGTCGGAGGCGTGAAGTCGGTCACCGACTACTTCTCACTCTTTGACTACAACGTCGGCCTCCTCGTTGGTGCGCTCCAGAGGAACGTTGCCGGCGCCGCCAGGTAGGACGTCATGGATACCACGGTCCTCGCCTTTCTCGCGCCGCCCTTCGTCGCGAGCCTCATTCTCACCGGCATTCACGCCTACCTCGGTGTGCACGTCGTCGAGCGTGGTGTGATCTTCGTGGATCTGTCATTGGCGCAGATTGCCGCCCTTGGGGCGGCGGTCGCGATGTTGCTGCCGTTCACATCGGGCGATCCGCATGGGGGCGCGGTGTACTGGATCAGCCTCGGATTCACGTTCGTCGGGGCGTTCCTGTTCTCGACCATTCGCGGGCACAAGGCGCGCATTCCGCAGGAAGCCATCATCGGCATCTGCTACGCAGTTGCGTCGGCGGCCGCGATTCTCGCCATGAGCAAGGCGACGTCCGAGAGCGAGCACCTGAAGGACATGCTGGTCGGGAACATTCTCGCGGTGTCGTGGCCGGAGGTGGGGCAGACGGCGGCGCTCTACGGCGCGATCGGCGTGTTTCACTACATCTTCCGCCACAGGTTTCTGGCCATCTCGATGAATCACGAGCGCGAGGCGGCGGAAGGCGTGTCGGTGCGCTTCTGGGACTTCCTCTTCTACGCCTCGTTCGGATTCGTCGTCACTTCGTCGGTCGCCATTGCTGGTGTGCTGCTCGTCTTCTGCTACCTGATCGTGCCCTCTGTTGGCGCAATGCTCTACGCCGAGACGGTCGGCAAGCGCCTCGCCATCGGCTGGACGATGGGGACGATCGTGTCGGCGCTGGGTGTGTACCTGTCGTTACGGCTCGACCTGCCGACGGGCGCCACGATCGTCTGCACGTTCGGGGCGGCGCTGGCGGTGATGGCGGCTCTTCGGCCTGTGCTGCGACGTACGAGTCATTGACACCGCTGTCGTAGAGCCGGGTCTTCAGACCCGGCGGGCTGCAGGCGGACCTGAAGGTCCGCCTCTACGCAGGATCTGGCGCTACGCAGGATCTGGCTGAAGGTCCGCCTCTACGCAGGATCTGGCGCGTTGGCCTGGTGCAGTTCGTCGAACAATTCTAGAGCGGCTGCCAGCAGATCTGCCGGAGGCGGCGCGACGAGCACGAGAGGTTGTCTGGTGACGGGATGCGGGAGCGACACCCTCCACGCGTGGAGTGCCTGGCGCTCACCAAGGTCGGCGTCGCGCGTGCCGTAGACCGCGTCACCGACGATCGGCCATCCGCGTGACGCCAGGTGCGCGCGAATCTGGTGTGTGCGGCCGGTGACGAGTTCGCATCGCACGAGCGATCGCTCCCGGTTCGTCGCCATCACGTCGTAGCGGGTCGTCGCGGCCGTGCCGCCCTCGGTGGCGGCCATCTTTCGGCGGTCCTCTGCGCTGCGGCCGAGCGCCTGCGTGATGACGCCGCCAGGCGGGCTGGGCACGCCGAGCACGAGCGCCAGATATTCCTTCTTCACGAGACCCGCTGCAGCGTCGCGCTGAACGATACGGTGCACGCCGGGCCCGACAGCGATGAGCACGAGCCCGGACGTCTGTTTGTCGAGTCGCGTGATGATGCCTGGTTCGGCGGTGCGATCCCGACGATGGGCGAGAACCGCGTTGAGGAGGGTGCCGGCGGTCTGCTTGTAGGAGGGGTGGACGACGAGCCCGGCCGGCTTGTTGATGACGAGCAGCGCCTCATCCTCGTAAATGACTGAAAGTGCCCTGTCCTCTGGCGCTGGCGGCAGATGACGGCGGATGTCCGGCGGCAAGGTGACCTCGACGACGCTGCCTTCGCGCACCTTGGCGGATGCGCGCCGCGCGGTGACCCCGTCACTGGTCACGCGGCCCTCGTCTATCCATCCCTGAACGCGGTTGCGGGAGCGGGGAGTGATGTTTCGGAGATGCCTCAAGACGGCTTGATCGAGCCGCAGCCGGCCGTCGCCCCGGTCGGCCACGAAATGAATCCTGTCCGGCTCCGGCGGCATCTATGAATTATCAGGGTAATCTGGTCACCGCCCTGGAGGACTCTACGCATGGCGCTCTTTGGCTCGACCAGACTTCGACTGCCCACGCCGGACCAGGCTCTGCCTGGGCGTCAGGAGGCGATGCCGGTGCCGGCGGGGCATCATGTGAGCGGCCGCCCCATCACTCCGCCGTTCCCGGATGGCTTCGAGCAGGCGATCTTCGCCATGGGCTGTTTCTGGGGAGCGGAGCGGAAGTTCTGGCAGGCGCCTGGCGCCTACACCACGGCCGTAGGGTATGCCGGCGGGTACACCCCGAATCCGACGTACAGGGAGGTGTGTTCGGGCATGACCGGGCACACCGAGGTGGTGCTCGTCGTATTCGACCCGAAGGTCGCGAGCTTCGACGCGGTTCTCAAGGTGTTCTGGGAGAGCCACGACCCGACGCAGGGCATGCGGCAGGGGAACGACGTGGGTACGCAGTATCGGTCGGCGATCTACTGCACCACGCCCGAGCAGCGCAGCCGGGCGCTGGCCTCGCGTGAGGTGTTTCAGGATCGGCTGACAGCAGCCGGGCACGGACGTATCACGACCGAGATCGAGGAGGCTCGGCCGTTCTACTACGCCGAGGAGGACCATCAGCAGTACCTGTCGAAGAACCCGGGGGGCTACTGTGGGCTCGGCGGAACGGGCGTAACGTGTCCGGTCGGCCTCTCGGCCTGAAATATAATGCCCCGATGAGCCGAGTTATCTACTCTGAGACGGCGGCGACGAAGGACCAGGAGACGCTCAGGGTCGCAAACCGCGTGCGGGTCGTGTCCACGGCCGAGGAAGGGACTGGGGTCAACGCGCTTCCGGCGGGCGTGTACGGGTTCACCTATTCGCCTGGGCTCGTGAATGCTCCGCTCTTCGCGGTGCGTCGCTACCGGACCTACGAGACCCACAAGAACGACCGCGGCGAGGCATTGCTTGTCGGCTTCGCGACGCCGGATGATGCGGCCACGCTCGATGCCACCTCGAAAGAGGCGACTATCACCATCCTGCCGGAGCCTGAACCCGGGTCCGACGTGTTGGTCATGGTGCCGTACTCGCGGATTCACCGGCATCGTCAGTACTGTGCGCCGAACGAACGCGGCTTTTCGCTGACGATTCTGCCCAACGCGTAGCCAGATCTCTACTTCTTCGCTGGTCCCGTTTCAATCGGCCGCACGGGATCGGCCGACCACTCTGACCACGATCCGACGAAGAGCGGCGCCATGCCGATTCCGGCGTGTTCGAACGCGAGCAGGTTCTGGCAGGCCGTCACGCCAGATCCGCAGTACATGACGACGTCGTTTGCCGGGCGGCCCGCGAGCAGCATGTCGACCGCCTGACGGAGTTCCGCGGCTGGGCGCATGGTGCCCTCGTCCGTCACGTTGTCCTTGAAGCAGCGATTGACGGCGCCGGGAATGTGACCGGCTGCGCGGTCGAGCGGCTCCGACCGTCCTTCAAAACGCTCGGGCGCGCGAGCGTCGACGAGCAGCGCCGACCGGGCCCGACCGGTGACCAGTTCGTTGATGGTGACAAGCCAGTTCTTGCGCACGTCGGGCACCAACTCGGCGCGGGCGCGATGCTCATCACCGCTGCGGACGGGACGCTGTTCGCGACTCCACTTACTGAAGCCACCGTCGAGTACCGCCACCGCCTCGTGACCCAGATAACGAAGCATCCACCACAGGCGACTTGCGAACATCCCGTTGTCCTGGTCGTAGGCGACGACCTGGGTGCCAGAGCCCAGCCCGAGCGCCGAGAACGTGTGCGCCATTGCGTCGACAGAAGGCAGCGGATGACGGCCATTCGTGCCTGTGGGTGCGCCCGACAGGTCGGTGGCGAGGCTCGCGTACACGGCGCCGCGAATATGGGAAGTACGGTAGGCCTCGAGGCCCACGAGTTCGTTCCGGAGATCGAAGCGGCAGTCGACTACCGCCCAGTCGGCGAGGTTCTCGGCGAGCTGGGCTNNCCCGAGCGGTGGATGGGTCGAGAGGAGCGCCATCCAACTTCGCGCGCCGCTGATCTTGAACGTGGCAAGCGCCGCGTGTTGCGTGTCCACCAGTTCACGGTTCGCGGCCAGTCGCTTCAAGGCCGCAATCATGTGCGGGCGACCAGCCAGTTGCGCACCACCGTAGTCGGCCCGGAACTCCCGCTGCCGCGAGAACCACGCCGTGACGAACGAGCCGAGGATGCCGAGCACGGTCTGCAGCGCCATGACCAGGAAGAAGTCGGACATCCCGCCGCGATCGTCGCGTGAGTTGGAGCGCAGCGCGCTGGCGATCAGGCGCGCGAGGAACATCACGAACGCGTTGATGATGCCCTGCAGCAGCGTCATCGTCACCATGTCGCCGTTGGCGATGTGCGCGACCTCGTGCGCGAGCACGCCTTCGACTTCGTCCCGGCGCATCCTTCGGAGGAGGCCCGATGAAACCGCCACGAGGCTACGGCTCCTGGAGGGACCGGTGGCAAACGCGTTGACCTCGGGCGACTCGTAAAAGCCGACCTCGGGCATGGGCAGATTGGCCTGCTGGGTGAGGCTCGTCACGGTGACGTGCAGCCAGTCCAGTTCCTCCTGCCCCGTGCGCCCGTCCACCAGTTTGACCCCCATGGCCCTCTTTGCCATGAAGCGGGAGATGAGGAGCGAGATAAAGGCGCCCGCCATGCCCCAGACGAAGCAGAAGACCGCCAGTCCCCCGACGCCTGCGTACTGATCGACGCCAAGAATGCTGAGGATGACCGTGATCGTCGCGACGACGAGCAGGTTGGTGATGATGAACAGGAATATGCGTTTACCCATAGGTCCTCTCAGGATAGCAAAGCGTAGGACGCGGCGTGTGACCGGCCGGGTTCCGGAGCATCGGTGCCGACGGGCCGCGTGGCGGGGAATGTTCGGGTGGCAATCCCGATTGCCGTTGCATTGCGCCGCTCGCAATACCACCATTGTCAACCATGACAATGTGGCTGCCGAACATCGAGGGCCGCCCTGGCCCGGTCTACCGCGCCATTGCCAACGCCATCGACGAAGGCGTGCAGAAAGGGGTGCTTCGCGCGGGCGTCCGTCTTCCCCCGCACCGCGATCTGGCCGACCGCCTCGGCGTGACCGTGACGACGGTGACTCGCGCCTACGTGGAGGCGGCGCGCCGCGGCCTGACGTCTGGCCNNTGGCACCTTCGTTCGCGGCGAACCTGAGGAGCACGCCGGGAGCGTCATCGATCTGAGCATCAACATTCTGATGCCAGACACGGAGGTTGCCGCGCTCGAGTCGCGCGTCTTCCAACGGCGGGCACTGCCGTGGACCGAACTCCTTGGTTACTCGCGCCCGCCGGGCCATCCACGGCACCGCGAGGCGATGGCCGCGTGGCTCGACAAGACCGGTCTTCCGATCGCGGCCGACCGGATCGTGCTGACCGCAGGCGCGCAGCACGCGATGCACGCCGCCTTTGCTGTCGTGACCCAGCCCGGCGACACGGTGCTCGCCGAGGAGCTGACCTATTCGGGGATGCGGTCGCTGGCCAAGCAGATGCACCTGAAGATTCGCGCCGTCGCCATGGACGCCGAAGGGCTTCGTCCCGAGGCGCTTGACGCGGCGTGCCGCACCTCGCGGGCACGAGTGCTCTACTGCATGCCGCGCCTGCAGAACCCCACGTCCGCGATCATGTCGGAGAAGCGTCGCCGGCAGATCGCCGCGGTTACCGAGCGCCACCGGCTGACGGTCATTGAAGACGACGTGTACGGGTTCCTCTCGCCCGAGCGGTCGCCTCTTGCGTCGCTCCTGCCCGATCGGACGCTCTTCGTGACGAGCGTGTCGAAGAGCCTGTTTCCGGGTATTCGGCTGGGCTGCGTCGCGGCGCCACTGCCCTTCATCGAGAAGCTGAGCGCCGCCGTGCACGCGACGATGATCATGACGTCGCCCATCGGCGGGGACCTCTTTTGCGGCTGGATGGAGGACGGAACGGCGGAGCGTATCTCTGACTGGAAGTGCCATGAAATCGCGGCCCGTCAGGTGATTGCCAGGCGAGTGTTCGCAGGCCTGCGCATGCAGTCGCACCCGGCGAGTACACACATCTGGCTGCACCTGCCTCAGCGCTGGTCGTCGGACGGGTTCACTGCGGAGCTTCGAGCCAGAGGCGTGCTCATCAATGCCTCCCGCGAGTTCGCCGTGGCGGACCAGCATCCTGGTGCCGTACGCGTCTGCCTGGGGACCCCACGGACACGCGCCGGCCTGGAGCAGGCGCTGATGAAGGTGGTGGATCTGTTTCACGAACCAACGCTGGCGACCCGTATCGTCGTCTAGCGTTCAGGGGTAGACTTCACCGCATGCGAACCTTCGCATTGGTCGTGTGGCTCGTTGGGTTGGCGGTGGCCGTCGGCGCACAGGAGCGGCCCGTCCCTTCGGACTCGACGCGCCTGACGCTGTCTGGCTGCGCGCGTAAGAGCGTCTTCGTGGTCCACTGGCGAGAGGATCATGAACCCGTCACCGCCGAGGTCGCGGAGGGGCGTCGGTTTCGGCTGACGGGCCGCAAGGACGTACTGAGCGAGGTCAGGAAGCGCGAGGGCAGCATGGTCGAGCTGACGGGCCTCGTACGCAAGAACGCCGTCGCACCGCCTCAGGGAATTTCCATTGGCGGCATTCGCATCGGCCTGGGGTCGCCTCAGCAGCCGATCTCGGATCCCGGGCGTACGCCGGAGATGTATCAGCCCGTGCTCGACGTCGAGTCGTATCAGTTGCTGCCAGAGCCCTGCGCATTGAAGTAGGCAGCAGGCTGCGGGCAGGCGCCCCGTCAATCAAGGGGCTGCGTGGCTCCGCCATGCCCCGCCCCTCAGCTGCGAAGGCGTTCCGCGAGGCGGTGAAGGAACAGCCCGACGTCGGTGACGATACCGACGGTTTGCATGGAGCCGCGATCGGCGAGCTTGGTGACGACCGCCGGGTTGATGTCGACGCACACCACCCGCACCCACGACGGCAGCATGTTGCCGACGCCGATGCTGTGCAGCATGGACGACAGCATCAGCACCATGTGCACGTTGACGGACAGCGCTTCGGCGTAGCGCTCCTGCGCTTCGACGAGATTCATCAGCGTGTCGGGCAGCGGCCCGTCATCGCGAATGCTGCCTGCGAGCACATACTCCACGCCGTGCGTGACGCACTCGTACATCACGCCGGACGTGATGACGCCGGTCTCGACCGCCGCGCGGATACTGCCCGCGCGGTTGACCGTGTTGATGGCTGCCATGTGGTTGCGGTGGCCTTGCTCCACGGGAGCGCCGGCCACGAGATCAATCCCAAGCGACGTCCCTGACAACGCGTATTCGATGTCGTGCACGGCCAGGGCGTTGCCGGCCAGCACGACATCCACGAAACCGAGCCGAATCAGCTCCGCGAAGTACTCTGCGCCGCCCGTGTGCACGACCACCGGGCCAGCGACGACCGCAATGCGTCCGCCGGCTGCCTTCACGTCGCGCATCATCGCGGCGACGCGGGAGACGCTGCCCTCGACGCGCCGCTCGGATGAGACGTCGTTGCTCATGAACGCGAAGCCGAGACGGTCACGTTCTCGGAACTCGGGGCTGACGCGGATGCCATCGTGCCCGCACACCACACGCTCGCCGCTCTTCACGTCGCGCAGCTTGCGGCAGCTTGCCCGCCCGTCCGCCACGACGATGACCGCGTCCATCCGCTGCTTCTCGACCTCGACCCACTTCGCGTTCAGGCGCACGTGCGTGCGGTGATTGGTCGTCGAGTAGAAGTCGTCGGCCACGCAACTGTCCTTCTCCGCCGGCTTGGTGAGGACGTCGCGCTCTCGAACGGTGTGGCAGCCGTAGATGGTCAACTGCTGCAGAATCTCCGCCAGCACGGCATCGTCTGGGGCGGTGACGCGCATCTCGATTCTCGAGACGTCGTCATTGGTGCGGCCGATGTCGAAATGGAGGATTTCGTAGGACGCGTTGCTTTCGATGATCTTGTCGAAGATGGCGGACAGGTGCCCTGAATCGATCAGGTGGCCTTCGGCCTCGATGGTGTTGCTCGCGGGCATCCAGGCATTGTAACGGAGTGGCAGCGAAGCCTCGCGAAGCGCGCGGGTCCGGCTACAAGCCGGGCTCACTCCTGTGGCGCGGGACAAGGCCAGCCGAGCGGCTCGAACGTGGTCACGCGTGACGTGCCGGCCCGAACGAGCAGCGTAATGCCTATCCGGTCGTCAAACGTGTGCGTGCCGGCCACGTCATACGCCGTATCGAAGTATTCGGTGAGCAAGGGAAAGTCCTGTCGGAAGTTGGCCAGCGAATCATCTGTCGCGAGCAGCACGACCGGAACATCCTGTTGACGCAAGCGCCGAAGGGCCATCGCCTGCTCCTCCGGCGTGGTGTAGAAGCCGGGGCGGAGATCGCCGTGGCCTGCCGCAAATCCGCGACGCGCCAGTCCCAGCACTTGTGGGATGTAGGACTGCACGAAGACGCGAGCGGACGGGGGCGTGCAACGATTGAGGTAGAGAGCCAATGTAAAGAGTTCCGCCTCGCTTGCCGCTGCCCGCCACGTTGAGGGATCCCAAGCCTCCTGCAGTGAGAGGCTGACGTTGCGCGCCTGAGCAATCGCCTGACGGGGTCCATTCACCAGCTTGGCGCTGTCCAGCTTGTCGTAGATCTGGTCGCTCAAGACCGACCAGAGGACGAAGAGGCACGGCGCCGAGACCAGTACCAGTGCGATGCGCGCGGGCGTCGTCCATCGAAGCCACGCAGGCCGCCACGACCGTGCGCTCATGAGCAGGCGGGGGAGTGTCATGGCCAGCCATGCCACGAGGATGGCGTGTGGCACCGAAGGGTCCGCGAGTCTGGCGCTCAGCGGACTTCGCAGAAAGCCGGCGTCGAGGACCAGGCTGAGCAGGGCGACGATGGCGATCTTTGGAGTGGCGTGCGGCCAGCCCGGCCGAAAGGCATCGCTCGAGATTGCCAGTACGGCGAGCGCCAGGAAGGGCAGCAGGATCTCCAGGTAATAGAGCCAGGCGACGCGGTTGTCGCGCACGATGGCAACAGCACGGTGGAGCGGCGACCCATTCGTGGCCTCGTTCGAGGCGCCGTCGGGGTTGTCGAGAAGTCCCGGCCACACGACAGGCGTGCGGGCGCGCTCCCTGTCGGCCCAGGCGGACGCCTGCGTGATGTACTCTTTCACTCCGCCGTTCAACTGGAGGAACGCCAGGTAGGGGGTGGCGAGCGCGACAACCAGCGCGGCGTAGAGGAACGCGTGGCGTACCCGCCGGCGCCAGGGCACCTCGGCGAGCAGGAGCGCGGCTGCTGCGGCAAGCGCCACGAACACACCATGGTCGTGGCGAAACAGAAAGCCTGCGACCGTGATCACCGCGAGCCAGACGAGCGGGCGGCGGCCCGGGCGGTCCAGGTACCACCAGAGCAAGGGAATGGCTGCCGCGTACACCAGGATCTTCGGATAGTTGTAGAAGCGGGGGTTGATCAGGATGGCGAAGACGGCGCCGATGAGGCCCGCCGCGATCGAGCCGGCCGCGCGCGCGGAGAGCCAACACGTCAACGCCGCGCCAAGCGCAATCATCGTCGTACTGAAGGCGAGTTCCGACAGCATGCCTCGTCCGAACAGGAACTGGACGGCTGCACTGACGCAGAAGTAGAGCGGCGCGCCGTGATCCACGAAGTCGCGGACCGGCAGCTCGCCGAACAGGATCTGCCAGCCGCGGATCAGATAGAAGAAGTGGTCGTCGGTGAGCCCGGTGGCCCCGCCATTGGGATCGTTGAATCGGAAGAACCACGTGAAGACGAAGACGGCCGCCGCGGTCACGGCCATCGTGGTGCGCTGGTGAATCCGCATTGAGCGAAATGGCATTATGACACCGCACCAGGTGGTTGCTGGTGTCCTGCTTACGAGGTGCGCATGCGTCGTCTCTGGCCTGGTGTCGTCTTCCTGGCATGTCTTGCGGTGGCCTCGGTTGCGCTGCGGGCTGCGGCCCCGCCGCGCCTCGTGGTGATGGTCGTGATCGACGGGTTCCAGGCCGACTATCTCACCACCTTCGCTGGCCACTGGCGGCGCGGCTTCAAGACCCTCCTCGCCGAAGGAGCGAACTTCCGGCGAGTGCGGTATCCCTACCTGACCACGGACACCTGCGCCGGGCATTTCACGATCAGCACGGGAACCCTGCCGCGCACCCACGGGATGGTGGTCGACGACTGGTACGATCGGGACGCTCGTAAGCAGGTCGAGTGCACCGACGACGAGTCGGTGCACCCGGTCTCGTATGGGGTCGAATCGATGGCACGCAACAGCGCCAGAAACCTGAACCTGCCGACATTGGCAGACCGGCTGCGGGAGGAGCGCCCGGGTGGGCGAGTCGTGACGCTTTCGATCAAGGCGCGAGGGGCCATTGGGCTCGCCGGGCACGCGGGCGACGCGGTCACGTGGTTCGACGATGTCGCTGACGCGTTCATCACCTCGTCAGCCTATGCGCCGGGGCCGGTGCCAGCCGTGAAAGCGTTCATGGACTCCAACCCGTATCAGCAGGACCTCAATGCGGTCTGGACGCTGCGCGATGCCGCGGCGACGTATCGACATCGCGACGCTGGCATAGGCGAACGTCCGCCGGCCGGTTGGAATGGCTTGTTCCCACACACCCTCGCGGGCCCAAGGGGCGCCGACGGACAGTACGCCACCCAGTGGCAGCGCAGCGGATTCGCCAATGCCTACCTCGGGCGCTTCGCGCTCACGCTGCTCGACGCGTATCAGTTGGGCCGGCGCGACGTGACGGACTATCTCGGCATCAGTTTCACCGGTACCGACCGGGTTGGCCACGCGTTCGGCCCGGACAGCCGGGAGTACGAGGACATCGTGGCACGCCTGGATGACGTGCTCGGGGACCTGATCGCCTCGCTCGACACCAAGGTCGGACGGCCGAACTACGTGCTCGTCTTCTCGGCCGATCACGGCGTCACCCCGATTCCCGCGACGCCGGCAGGTGCGGGCAAGGTTGCAGCCGAGGATGTCCGCGAGCGCATCGAAGAAGTCCTCCTGGCGCGGTACGGCTCGCCAGAAGGAGCGTCGCACGTGGAATGGAGCATCTGGGGAAGCTACTTCCTGCGCGCTGCCACGAAGGCCAGACTCGCGTCAGACCCGGCGACGGTCCGGGCCGTGCAGGAGGCGGCCGGCGCCATTCCCGGAGTGGAACGCCTGTTGTACACGCCGACGCTCTCGATTGATTCGCGAGATCCGCTCGTAAGGGCCGCCTCGCTCAGCGAGGCGCACGGCAGGCGCGGAGAGTTCATGGTGGCGCTGTCGAAGAACTGGTCGTACATCACACGCGCGTCGGCGGACGCCGTGCACCACAACGCCGGACACGACTACAACCAGCGCGTGCCGCTCATCTTCTTCGGCGCAGGCATTCGTGCCGCCACCATCGATACCCAGGCATCACCGGCCGACATCGCCCCGACGCTGGCATCGTTTGCCGGCGTCACGATGCCGAGCGCCGAAGGACGCGTGCTGCGCGAGGTGCTTCCCCCCGCGGCGTCTCCGGCCACCAGATGACATCGACCAGCCGAGGGGGATCCGTCATGCCTGATCTCGAAGCAGCCGCCGCAGGTACGCGAGGTCCTCTGCGTCGCCAGGTGCCGACCTGGCGGCGATGGCAATCTCTTTCAATTTCAGGAGGTCGCGCGTCGAAGCGACATGGAAGAGGTGGGAGCGAATCCTGATCGACGTCGCGCGCGCCGCAAGGTCTACTGCGGCGACGGGAAAATCGAACAGCAGGTCCACTCGGAGGCCGGTATACGGGTTCTCGAAAAACGCGCTCGTCGGCGTGTCGATCCGCAAGCGCGCCGCTGCCACGAGTTGATTGTCAATCGTCGCGGTGATATCGCCGCCTTCGTCCACTCGGGCAGCCAGCTCCAGGCCATGGTCGTACAGCGCATCGACGACCGTCTCGAGATACTGCCCAGGGCGCGCGACCACGAAGTCGAAATCCCTCGTCACGCGTCGCGAGCCGAGGACGACGAGCGCCATGCCACCGACAAGTACCGGTAGCAGGCCAAGGCCACCCAGCAGGCTGGTGATGGCGGCGACCTCGTCGAGCATGTCGCGCGGGTCGCTCATCTTCACGGTTTCAGCGAGTCGAGCTGGGGCAGGCGATCCTCGAAGCTGGATAGACGCTCAATGTGGGGCTGCTGTCGCAGCGCCCGGGCGGCTGCCGCATAACGGAGATTGTCCGTAATGCGTTTTGCAGCCTCGAGGGACAGGCCCCGTGCACGTCCCCCCGCCGCAGCGATCTGTCGCCGTTCGTCTGGGGACAGGCTCGCGGCGCGCGCGCGTCCCCCACGCCGTCCAAGGGCTCTGGCCGACTGGCTCAGCTTCACGTTCCAAGTCTAGTCTTACTTAGCGCTAAGCACAATATTGGCTGTTGGCACCGCGTCCACGCGGCTACGCGGATCCCGGTGTCGAGGTGGAGGTGAAAGCCGCATGATCAACCGGCTGTCCCATGAGTTTCTTTTTGGGTATATAACGTAGCCCCGAGGTGAGACTGTGAGCTACCGAGTGCATCCGCTTCTCGTTGTCGGCATATCTCTCGCGGCGACCGTGTGGCCCGTGGTNNCTCTCGGGTGAGTGGCAGGTGCTGTTTCACGAGGACCAGCCAGAGCGCGCGGCGGGCCCGGAGATTGGCAACTACGTGGGCTTGCCGATCAACGATGCGGCTCGGACGCGCGGTGAAGCCTGGAACGCATCACTCCTGACGGTGCCGGAACACCAGTGCATTCCTCACCCGGCCAACTACATGACCAACCACGGCAATCTCCGTGTGTGGAAAGAGGTCGAGGAATCGAGTCAGCGACTCGTCTCCTGGCGTCTGCTGTCGGAGTCGTACAACCGGTTTCGCACTGTCTACCTTGACGGGCGCCCCCATCCGTCCGAGGACGCCGCGCACACCTGGCAGGGGTTCTCGACCGGCGAATGGCGGGGCAACACCCTGGTCGTCACCACCACGCACCTGAAGCCCGCGCGCATCTCGCGCAACGGCATCGAGCACAGCGACCGCGCGGTACTGACGGAGTTCGTCGCCAGGCACGGCGACGTGCTGACGATTGGCAGCTACCTCGAGGACCCGGTCTACCTGACGGAGCCCTTCTTCTATACACGCGACTTCCGCATCAATCCCGCTCAGGTCATCAGGCCGTATCCGTGCCGCGGCGTGGTCGAGGTGGCCCGCGCCGAGGGCGACGTGCCGCACTACATTCCCGGCAAGAATCCATTTCTTGCCAGCTACGCGACCAGGTTCGGTCTCCCGCTCGCGGCGGCGATGGGAGGGGCAGAGACGATGTACCCGGAGTACGTGGAGACGATGAAGCAGATGCGCCCGCGTGCGGCGACCCCGAGCGGGGCGAGTCGATGAACGACTGCGTCGCGTCACGTCATCTTCTCCCACGCGTGGGCACCCTGGCGGCAGCCCTCGTGTTCCTATGGGCGGCTGGGCCTGCCGCGCAGGGCCCGTACGTACGGGCCACCAAGGTGCAGGGACATGTCTACGTGCTCGCCGGCGCCGGCGGGAATGTCGCGATGCAGGTCGGCAGCGACGGCATCGTGCTGGTCGATAGCGGAGATGGCCGCGCCGACGAGGCGTTGTTGACTGCGGTTCGCACGATTTCCTCAGCGCCGATTCAGTACGTGCTCACAACAGGTCCTCAGCCGGAACACGTCGGCGGCAACGAAGCCCTTAGAAAGGCAGGCGTCACGTTCACCGGTGGTAACGCGCTGGCCGTGGCTGGTGTCGGTGTGGGCGCCACGGTGATCTCGCACGAGAACACGCTCGCGCGTTTGAGCGCGGCCACGGGCGGCACGCCGATCGTCCCACAGGGAGGGTGGCCGACCGACACGTTCTTCGTCCGCCAGATGGATCTGTTCGTCAACGACGAGCCCATCGAACTCATTCACTTGCCGCGTGCCGCGAGCGACGGCAACGTGCTCGTGCACTTCCGCGCGTCCGACGTGATCGCCACCGGTGATGCGTTCCGCCTCGATACCTATCCGGTCATCGACGCAAGGGCCGGCGGCACCATCGCCGGCGCGATCGCAGCGCTCAATCGGATCATTGATATCACCGTCCCGAAGATCCTGCAGGAGGGCGGCACGATGGTCGTGCCTGGCCACGGCCGCATCGGCGACGAGTCAGACGTGGTCGAGTACCGCGACATGGTGACCATCATTCGCGACCGCGTGGCCGACGCCATCAAGGACAAGGTGACGCTCGACAAGGTCAAGGCGGCGAAGCTGTCGCGTGACTACGACGGGCGATTCGCGGCGGCGAGCGGGCCTGCCAGCTCGGACGGGTTGGTCGAGCTGATCTATCGCGAACTCAGTGCGCCGGTCCAGGCGCCGCGGCCGGGCACCGCGCCCGGGCGGCGGCCATAGCGTCAGGAAGCAGCGAGCCGGATCTTCTCCCTCGGCGGGGTTCCAGGGACCAGCACCGCGATCTGGAACCCGCACGCAGCAGTGCGAGCGTCAGTGCGCGGTCGAGACGTAGACAGCCAGACCGCCGAGCACCAGCACCAGGCCTGC
>CXWL01009899.1_pt1 | contig 19527 bp, 20 predicted proteins | sample 590931 | NCBI WGS metagenome assembly CXWL01 (sample SAMEA3498368, study PRJEB10139) | groundwater metagenome | biome: water well; material: biofilm material | place: Germany | collected 2015-04-27 | reverse complement strand
GGGTGGTTCTGGGGCCTGAAGGTGCCGCGCTACAACGGGCCCATCTTCATGCTCGACTGCTCGCGTGCAGGCGTGGCCAAGGGCTGGCGCCACTTCTATTACGGGGGCAAGGAGGGCGTGGCCGAGAAGATGGCTGCCAAGCTGACGGCCGACTTCCCCGGCTTGCAGGTGGTGGGCACGTACTGCCCGCCTTTTCGCGAGCTGACGCCCGAAGAAGACGCTCAGGTGGTGGACATGATCAACGCCACGCGGCCCGACTTCGTGTGGGTGGGCCTGGGCCTGCTCAAGCAAGAGGCCTGGGTGGCCAGCCACCTGGGCCGCGTGCAGGCACCGTGGCTGGTGGGCGTGGGGGCGGCGTTCGATTACCACTCGGGCGCCATCCCGTGGGCGCCAGCGCCGCTGCGCGCCTTGGGGCTGGAGTGGCTGTTCCGCCTCGTCATCCAGCCCCGGCTGCGCGGCAGGCGCTATTGGTGGTCGCTGGTGTTCGTGTTGCAGGCGGCGGTGAAGGGGGTGGTGCAGTTGCGGTTTCTGCGGTGTGGCATCAGATAGGCGAGTTCCGCTAGTGCAGTGCTGCACAGCGTGCAACACTGCACTAGACAGCAGCAAGCACAGCCTGGCGCGGCCCGGCGGTAAACTGAGCGCCTTCAGGGAGCCCGCCATGAAGTCGCCACGCGTCGTCTCAGACCCCGAAATCCTCGGGGGAACGCCGGTTTTCATCGGCACTCGGGTGCCTGTTCGCATCATCTTCGAACACCTGGAAGCAGGCGACTCGTTGGAAGTCTTCCTGGAGGACTTCCCATCGGTGAGCCGGGAACTCGCGATTCAGGTTCTCGAAGACGCCAGGATGGCCCTCGTGCTCGATGCGCATCCTGCTTGACGAGTCAGTACCAAGCCGCCTGGGCGCGCTGCTGACGGGGCACGCAGCCGTCACCGTTCAGCGCAGAGGCTGGGCCAGCGTCAAGAATGGGCGGCTTCTCGCGCTCGCGGCAACTGAGTTCGACGTACTGCTGACTGCCGACAAAGGCATGGAGTATCAGCAGAACCTGGCCACGCTGCCGGTGTCCATTCTCATCGTGCTGGCCCGCAGCAATCGCATCGATGACTTTTCGGCTGTCCTACCGGCCATCTTGTCAGCCCTCGCAGATCTGCCGCCGCGAACGCTGCGCAAGATTGCTGGCTGACGGGTCGTTCAACTGTGGATGGTGGGCGTGGGGGCGGCGTTCGATTACCGCTCGGGCGCCATCCCGTGGGCGCCCGCGCCGCTGCGCGCCTTGGGTCTGGAGTGGTTGTTCCGCCTCGTCATCCAGCCCCGGCTGCGCGGCAGGCGCTATTGGTGGTCGCTGGTGTTCGTGTTGCAGGCGGCGGTGAAGGGGGTGGTGCAGTTGCGGTTTCAGCGCCGAGGGGATGACGATGGGTCGACGTGATGTGGTCATGACGATGTAATCATTTTTGCTTATACTTCCGGCGTGGTCGGATCACGGATGCAGCATGAAGGTCGCAGAATTCAAACGGCAGCTTGCTGGGTTGGGCGCCCGGTTCATAGAGGGCGCGAGCCACACCAAGGTGTACTTGGTCGGCAAGCAGTCAACGCTTCCGCGCCACCCGAACCAAGGGCTGGGCGAGACCCTGCGGCGCTCGCCATGTGTTGAGTCTGAAACGATTGGGGGTAGATCATGTATGCAGTGACCTTGCAATGCGTCGTACCCGAAGAGCGCACTTTGACTGTCAGATTGCCGGACAGTATTCAACCGGGCGCTCATGAGGTGATGCTGATCATCGATGAGGCGGTGGCCCGGCCTACCCTGGCCGTCGCGCAGGGTGGGTTGATGCAGTTTTCCGGCACAGCCCCAAGCCTGGCGGGGGTGGATGGTCTTGCTGCCCAGCAGGCATTGCGCGCGGAATGGCAGTGAAGTTTCTGCTAGACACCAATGTGGTGATTTACTTGCTGGGTGGCCGCTTGAAGCAGCGAATGGCAAGCAGTCAACGCAGCCGCGCCGTTCTGCGCCAGCTGGGCCTGAAGCAATAGGAGCAAGTGATGTTGAGTTACCCGGCACGCGTGGTGCCAGATGGCGGCGGGTTCATGGTGTCGTTCCCCGACATCCCTGAAGCGCTGACAGCCGGCGCAACAAAGGCGCAGGCGCTGGAAATGGCCGCCGACGCGCTGACCACGGCCATGGATTTCTACTTTGAGGACCGCAGGCCCGTGCCCGCGCCTTCGGCGCCCAAGCGCGGGCAGGTGATGATTGACTTGCCGCCCAGCGTGGGCGCCAAGGTGCTGTTGCTGAACGAGATGATCGCCCAGGGCACTCGCGCTGCTGACCTTGCGCGGCGCATGAACCTGCGGCCGCAAGATGTCAGCCGCCTGACTGACCTGCACCACGCGACCAAGATTGACACCATCGCGCTGGCACTCCGAGCGCTGGGCCGCCGTCTCGACTTGAGTCTTGCCTGAGCCTGAGCCTGAGCCCGAGCAGACTTTGCTCCAGAGTTCCTGCGCGCATCTCTGCGCATTGCCGCCTGACCAAACCGGCTGGGGTCGTGCTGACCGGGGTGCCATTCGAGGCCATGTCCAGCGACTCGCTTTATGTCTTCGAGGGGAATGACAGCTTGTGGAAAGTGCGAGACCGCTCGAATGCGTTGCAGGACTTCATCTCTGCTATCGCCTTGTCGAGGTCCTCGTAGTCGAAGGAGGCCGTCCACGTGTGTATCCACTGCATGGCGTCCAGAAACGGCTTCGGGTTTCCGTCTCTCGTGAGTACGCGCAGGCAGTCCAGGTATTCCTCCCTGAACAGCGTCGGGACGATGATGCGGCAGCTGTTTACCACTGAGAGCTCTGCGTTCATCACCAGGCGCGCGAGTCGTCCGTTGCCATCCGTGAACGGGTGGACTTCCGACACGAGGAACATCGCCATGAGGGCCCGGGCTGTACCAGCGGGAACTGTGGGCAGGAGCTTCGACCCCTCAACGAGCGTCCCTCGCGCGAGACGGGGAACCACGAACTCGGTGACACCGGCGCGGTTCGCTATGGTTTTGAATTCGCCTGGCCCGATCTCAGGCCGTTCCCGCATCTGGTCCGCGTGTCGTTCGCGGAGTTGGTTCAGGACGGGCTCGCCGTAGCTGAGCGTCTGGTTTGCCCACCCCGGGTTGAGCGCTTGGCGAAAGACGCCAATGATGTCGTGCGAGTCCTTCGGCCTTTCCGTGATCGGCTTGCCCTCGAGAACAAAGGCCCTGGCTTCGTTGACGCCGAACTCCGTTCCTTCGATGAAGTTGCTGAAGTAGGACTCCAAGAAAGCAAAGTGAACTCTGCTCTGCTCGCCCTTGACCACGGCTTCGGGCTGCCGCAGCGGCGTGGCGCGGAGAGCTTCGGCCAGCTTCTCAAAGAGGGCAAGGCGGTTGGCGTCGTAGGGAATCGAAGCCGCCATCGCTTTGCCGGCGGCAGTGGACATCTGCGCTTCTCTGGTGCCAAGGATGCCGCCGATGAGCATGTCGAGGATGTTCATCTCTCGCTCGAGACCGAGCGTTGAGGCCAACGCACGAGCCTGGTCGCGGATGTTGTTCAGCGCATCCTCGCTGCGCGCCTGACCGGTTTCGATGAGGCGCTGTTCAACGGCAGCACGGCCGACCGACTTCTTGACCTTCCCGCGCGAGACCGCGAGGTTTTCGAGCAGGACCCGCGGCACTGAAGGGAAGTAGAGTTCGCGCCCCATCATCGGGGCGTCGCCTTGCACTGGCCCGTGGCCATCGAGCAACTGAATGGTGAGCCCAGGGAGCTCAACCCGCTTCGTGTAGGTGTACGTCAGATACATCACGCCTTCGACAGGGCCGCCGCCGTGGAAGGCGCTGCGAGGACCGATGACCGCCTTTGGGTACAGGGCTGCGAGCAAGCGGATGCGCTCGCGAGCCATCAGGGCTGGCCAGTCTTGCTCCGACATGCGGGTGACCACGCCGGGGGCGATGCGTCTCAGGGTGCCTTCGCGCAAGCGCCGCTGAGCCGCCCGTATCGCTGCGGAGGACATCTCTGCGTACAGCAGGAGCGAGTCGTCGGTGGTCGCCATTCTTGAAGCCCGGGGGATGACTCCCGGGGTCTACGTCGCGATGCGTCGAGCAGAAGGTATGTGCCCCGTCGTCTTTGTCGCGATTATTGTGGCACCCGCGCAGATGTGTCGTCTATATTTGCTTGAAAGCGCACGGCCGGATGGCGTTCTGCGTATTTCAGCCCATCGTGGACGGCATTTCAGGCTGATCGTGGACGGGATTTCAGCGTGATCGTGGACGATGGGGGTGGCGCGCAAGTGATCTTTTGACCGGGCCGCGGATGTCATCCTGGCGCGCCAAGATGCGGCAGCCCTTGAGTCGATTACACTTCACAATCAACTCACGGAATGAGTCGATTGCCGCATTCAATCGGCTCAACGCCAGCTTCACCGCATGAGCGCCCGCCCAGCCACCTACGTCTGGCAGCACCCCGACTGGCCCGACCTTCGGCATGACCGTGCTCGTGTCGGTGAGGCCTTGTCCAAGGCGCGCCGCGCTCAGGGCCTGGTCGAAGGCAAACTGGCGGTCCTGGGCTTCGAACAACGACTGGAACTGGCTGCGGAAGCCTGGAGCCTGGAAGCGCTGGCCACCTCGGCCATCGAGGGTGAGCGCCTGGATCTGGCCGCCGTTCGCAGCTCGGTCGCGCGGCGGCTGGGCGTGGGCAAGCAGGATGGGCACAACGCGCCGCGCAACGTGGAAGGCCTGCTCGACATCATGGACGACTCGATGCAGCGCTGCCATGACGCATTGACCCACGAGCGGCTGCATGCCTGGCACGCGGCGCTCTTTCCCTCCGGCTACTCGGGCATGACGAAGATTCGCGTCGGCGGCTACCGCGAGCACGGCGAGCCCATGCAGGTCGTCAGTGGACGTGTGGGCCGAGAGAAGGTGCATTACGAGGCACCGCCTTCGGCGCGCGTGCCCGACGAGATGGATCGCCTGCTGCATTGGTTCAACGCCGCCGCCGAACCGGACACGCTGCTCAGGGCGGCGATCGCGCATCTGTGGTTCGAGACCATCCATCCGTTCGAGGACGGCAACGGCCGCGTGGGGCGCGTGCTGGTCGACCTGCTGCTGGCCCGCGACAGCGGCCAGATCAGCCGCCAGTTCCGCACGTCGCAGCGCCTGCTTGATCGTCGCCGCGACTACTACGCCAACCTGCAGCGCGCCCAGCATGGCGGCACGGACGTGACGGACTGGGTGTGCTGGTTCGTCGAGCAGATGCAGGCCGCCTGCGAAGAGGCGTCGAACGTGGTGGACCTCACGCTCGTCAAGGCCCGCTTCTGGCTGGACCACGGCAACAAGGCCCTGGGCGAGCGTCAACGCAAAGTAATGAACCTGCTGCTGGATGCCGGGGCGGGTGGCTTCGACGGTGGCATGAGCACGAGGAAGTACGAGAACGTCACCGGCACTTCCCGCGCGACGGCCTCGCGGGAGCTCGTTGACCTCGGGGCGATGGGACTCCTACAGCGGGTGGGCGCAGGGCGCTCGACGCGCTACTACGTCAAGCTGCCGGGGTGGACTCCGCCGTAGTCGATAACGTGCAAATCCGGGAGTCGTTAGGCATCGGAAAGTGACGATCACGCTCGCCGAGCGCGGTTGGCAGGCGTTACTGGCGGTCGCTGGTGTTCGTACCGGCCATACCCGCTCCCTCGCGACTGCATTGGCGCCATCAGCTTGTGATGGGTATACTAGTACCCGTAAAATGGCTTTATGGGTATCGTGATGGCGACAACCTCAACTCCGCTGGAGGTCACGTCCGCAACGCAGCAATTGGGCGAAAACATCCGGCTCGCTCGCGTCCGACGCCGCCTGAGCCAAGAAGAGCTCGCGCAAGCCTGCGGCATCACCCGCAAGACCCTGTATGCCATCGAGAAGGGCGCTTCGGGCGCATCTGTCGCTACGGCCTTTACCGTCCTCTGGAAGCTCGGGCTGCTCAGTACCGCGGCTGCCCTTGCCGACCCCGATGCTGACGAGCACGGCAAGATCCTGGAGGCCGCCCGTCGGCCCAAGCGTGTGCGCCAACCGGTCAACAGCGACAACGACTTCTGACCCATGGCCAACGACGAACAAGCCTGCTACGTCTATGTTCAGCTTCCTGGGACCATGGAGACGGTGCCATGCGCGTCGCTCAGGGTCCGCGCCGTCGGCGCGGGCACCCATGAAGGATCGTTCACTTACGGCAAGCGGTATCTCGAGCGGCCCGAGGTGGTGGCGTTGGACCTGTTCCATTTGCCCTTGTCGGTGCGTCCCCACAAGTTCACGAAGCTCAAGGGCATCCCAGGTGCCGTTCGGGACGCCAGCCCGGACGCATGGGGTCGTCGAGTCATCCAGGCCAAGTTGCAGCGCCCCGAAGCCGACATGCAGGAAGTGGAGTACCTGCTCAATGGGCCGGACGATGGCGCCGGCAACCTGAGCTTCGGAAGAACGGCAACGCCGCCCGCTCTGCGGCGACCTTTCAATCGAACCCATCAATTGCCCGCCCTCATCGAAGCAGCCGAGAAGCTGGAAGAGGACGGACGGCTTCCACAAGAGGTACTCGAGCAACTCGAACCCGGCACGAGCATGGGCGGCGCAAGACCCAAAGTGACGGTCGAGGACGGCCACAAGATCTGGTTGGCCAAGTTGCCCGAGAAGGCCGACCGGCACAACATGCAGCGCATCGAGTACGCGACGCTGGAACTGGCCCGCGCAGCCGGCCTGCGCGTCTGCGCAACGCGCCTCGAGCGAGTCGGCGAGCGCGACACCCTGATGCTCGACCGCTTCGACCGCGAATGGAATCCGGATGCCAATGCCTACTGGCGCTACGGGTTGGTGTCGGGCCTGACGGTGATTGACGCCGAGGACGGCTACCCCGGTCGCGAGCGGTGGTCGTACCCGCTGCTCGCAGATGAACTTCGGCGCTGGTCGGTCAAGAGCATCGACGACCGTCGCGAACTGTTCCTGCGCATGGTGTTCAACGCCATGGTCACCAACAACGACGACCATCCTCGCAACCACGCGCTGTTGCAGACGAGCGGTGGCTGGCGGCTCTCGCCCGCGTACGACATCCTGCCTGTCGCCATGGTCTCGGTCGAGCGGCGGGACCTCGCTTTGGAGGTCGGCCGCTTTGGTCGGGCCGCCGGTCTCTACAACATCCTTTCCCAGTGCGGCGTGTTCGGGTTGACGAGGGAAGAGGCGCAAGTGCTGATTGATGCGATGCTCAACGTGGTCCGCGGCTGGCGCGAGTTCTTCGTCCAGCGAGGTGTCGAGCAGCGCAGTATCGAGATGCTTGAGCAGGCCATGCTCCCGCCCTCGTTCTTCCGCCATACGCCGCCTGATGCCGTCTGACGGGTGCACACGCGGTCAACTGCGGCCGTCATGAGGCAAGGCTTAGCATCCATCCCCCTACCTCGACTGGAGTTTCTGTGATCCGTATTGGCATGGTCGGCCTGGGCAAGATGGGCCTGTCGCACGTGTCGATCGTGCGCGCGCACCCCGAGGTGCAGTTGGTCGCCGGATGCGACTCGATGGCGTACCTGACCGACGTGCTGAGCAAGCACACCGGCCTGAAGTGCTACGCCGACATGGAGCAGATGCTCGCGGCCGAGCAACTGGACGCGGTGGTCATCTCCACGCCTTCGCGCCTGCATGCCGGCATGGTGACGATGGCGCTGGACAAGGGCCTGCATGTGTTCTGCGAGAAGCCCTTCGTGCTGGACGTGGCCGACGGCGAACGTCTGGTCGCGCTGGCGCAGGGCAAGGGCCTGGTCACGCAGGTGGGCTACCACTACCGGTTCGTGGGCGCCTTCCAGGAAGCGGCGCGCGTGGTGGCATCGGGTGCGCTGGGCACCGTGCACCATGTGCGCGCCGAGGCCTACGGCCCGGTGGTGCTGCGCACCAAGGGCGGTACCTGGCGATCGGCCAAGAATGAAGGCGGGGGTGCGCTGTACGACTACGCCTGCCATGCCATCGATGCTGTCAACTTCATCGCCGGCGTGCCGGCCTCGGTGAGCGGGGTGGTGCGCCACGGGGTGTTCTCGCGCGATGTCGAAGACGAGGTCTATTGCTCGCTGCACTATGCCAACGGCGCCAGCGGGCAACTGTGCGTGAACTGGACGGACGAGAGCTTTCGCAAGATGAGCACCAAGGTCTCGGTGTGGGGCACCAACGGCCGCGTCACCGCAGACCGGCAGGAGTGCCAGATCTACCTGCGCGAGCCGCACCCCGGCATGCCGGCAGCGCCCGCGGGGTGGACCGTGCGCTACACGACCGATCTGACGCAGGAGGTGTGGTTCTACCTGCGCGGCGAAGAGTACTCGGCGCAGATCGACTACTTCGTGCAGAGCATCAAGCAGCGCCGCACCGACGGGCAGAACGCGTTTGCATCGGCGCTGCACGCCGACCGCGTGGTGGCCATGATCCTGGCCGAGAGCGGTGGCGGCTCGGGGCCTGGGGCCGGGCTCACCACCGCCGCCCCGCCGCGCAAGGGATTTCTTGCGCGCCTGTTCGGCTGAAGGGGGCACTCACATGACCAACCCACACACCATGGACCGCGTGCTCTTCGGCGACAACCAGTTCTTCGGCGTCAACCACATGTCCGAAGAAAAGGCGCGCGCCCAGCAGATGCGCTTCCAGGACCTGCAGGCCATCATCGACGTGCTGGACGCGGCCTACCAGGAAGGCATCCGCACTTTCATGTGCACCACGCACGACCGCGTGGCGCAGGTCTGCGACCACTTCCGCGCGCACCCCGACAAGTACCCCGGCTACCAGTTCTACCCGTGCATGCCCTATGCGCACAAATACGCCAACGCCGTCACCGACCACGGCATGGTGGATGCGCTGCGCATGTTCCTGCCGCAGGACGGCGCCGCGGGCGCCATGCTCAAGGGCGGCGTGGCGCTGGCCAGCAAAGACGTGGCCACCATCATGCAGTTGCTGATCGACGCCGAGATGAAGATGTTCCACGGCCTGAAAACGCCGGTGGTCTTCATCCAGAACGTCATCACCGACCTGCTGCTGGGGCTGCGCTTCGACACGCTGTTCCGCGTCTTCCACGACCACGTGCGCGAGCGCTACGGTGCCGAGCCAGGCTACATCACCATGAACGTGCCGCGCCTGCTGGACGTGCTGGACGCGCAAGGCATCAGCAACCCCATCGTGTGCGCCAATATCAACAAGATCGGCTTTCGCATGTGCGGCGGCATGGCGGCCTACGAGCAGACCATCGCCAAGCGGCGCTTCCGACCGGTGGCGATGTCGGTGCTGGCCTCGGGCGCGATCCCGCCGCGCGAGGCCATCGCCTACGTGTGCGGCCAGCTGCGCATCGAATCAATCGTCTTCGGCGCCTCGGGCCGCGCCAATATCCGCCAGACCAAGGCGCTGATCGACGAGCTGACGGTGGCGCCGGCGGCCGGTTGACCGCATCCTGTTGCCGCGTCCGCGTCCGCCTTCGTCAGCGCAGTACCAGCGCGCAGCCCGCCGCATTGACGGTGGCACCGGCTGCCGTGCCGGGGCAGGTGTCTTGGGCGTCGGCGATGCCGTCGCGGTCGGCATCGAGCAGCGAGGCTTCCTGTGCATAGAGCAAGGTGGCGCTGTAGGCGGGAAGGGCGAGCGGCCAGGCCACCGGGGTGGCGTCGGCCAGCAGGCTGAAGCTGGTGCACATTGCGGGGTGCGTGGCGGCCAGGGGGCAGTTTGCATTTACCGCCGTGCCTCCCACGTTGATGAGGGCGCCGGACACGTGGGCCAGTGCGCTGGGCGCGAGCGGCACCACTTCCACATTGGCCAGGCGCACCGAGCCGCCGACTTCGATGCCCTGGATGTCCACGCGCGCGCCCAGGTCGCCGGTGGCGGCGTCACGCGCATTCACGGTCTTGGTGGCCTGGAACACCGCGCTGTAGCGGCCCCAGGTTCGGCCTGCCGTCAGGCCCAGGGCCTTGTGGCTGAGTGACTCGTAACCGTTACCGCCACCGCCACCCCTGCGCACCAGCAGTTGCACGGCCTGGTTGTCTTGCTCGGTTGCGATGTCCACGCTGAGCCGGTACCACTGGCCTTGCTGCACCGAGAAATTGGGTGATGTCACCAGGCCCGGCGAGCCGCCGGCGCTGTAGCGCAGGCAGGTGCCAGCGGGGCAGGCCTCGCGCACGAGCTGGCCGCTGGGCGCTGTCTCGTTCCAGTGACCCCAGCCACTGCTGTCGCGCTGCAAGGCACTGTTGCCCACCAGGTTGGCACCGCTGATGGCAAATGCCGCATAGGGCGTTGCGCTGACGCCCGAGCCGGTGGCGTCCAGCGCCAGGGCCGAGCCCACGCCGCTGGCCCGCTGCCACTGCGGCAACGTGTAGTCGCGCTGGCCCGTCGCGGTGCTCACGTAGGCCACTGCGGCCGAGGCGCGGTCGTAGTAGCGGTTGCCCGCAAAGCTGCCGAATGCGGCGGTCGATGCATACCTCGTCTGCAAACGCAGGCCCACCGCACCGGGCAGGGCCGGGGCGATTTGGTTGTCATGCACGAGGTTGCCGAACACGTCGCCATTGGGGTTGTCGCGGTTGCGCGTTTCCTGCAGCCAGATCTGGCTGGCGCGGTTGCCGTAGAGCCGGTTGCCGCGGATCAGGTTGTTGTTGGAGACATGCACGTGGATGCCGTTGTCGGCGTCGATCACGGTGTTGTCTTCCACCTGCACGCCGCTGGCCGATTCGTCCAGGTAGATGCCCTGCGCCTGGGTGTGGCGCGCGTCGGCGGGCTTGCCTTGTGGCGTGCCGCGGATATGCACGACGGTATTGCCCCGGATGCGGCTGTTGTTGCTGGCGTTGCCTGTGTAGATGCCGCCGCAGTCGTCCAGCACCGTGCAGGCGCCGAAGACGAAGTTGTTTTCCACCAGGCTGGTGTTGGTGGGCCAGATGCCGATGTAGCCGGCATTGATGACCGCGTTGCCTGCGACCACCGCGGCGCTGCCTGGGCGTATGGCCGCGCGCGAGCGTTGCGGCAGGCTGAGGACTTGATCACCCAGCATGAGCACGCCGCTGTCGCGCACCAGGTTGTTGCGCACCGTCATGCCGGTGCTGGGGGCGGTGTTGTCGTCCTGCCCGGAGATGGCGTCGCTGCCGGTGCGGGCGATGGAGTTGGATTCGAACGTGGCTCGCGTGCTCAACGCGGCGTCGGCGCCTTTGCCCGCGGTGTCCTCGATCTTGCTGTTGCGCAGCTGCACGCCCTGGGTCTGGCGCAGGTTGATACCGGTCCCGACACGCCGCACGACCAGGCCGTTGACGATGACGTTGTCGCGCGCCTGCAGGTCGATGCCTACCGTCAGCACCGTGGCGCGCAGCGCTGCGGCGGGGGCCGCGCCGTCGGGCATCCAGGCGTAGAGCTGGCCGCTGGCGGCGTCGTGGTGCCACTCGCCCGCGCTGTCCAGCATCCACAACTGGCCCAGCAGGAAGTAGCCCCAGCCGGCGGTGGCGGGGTAGGTGGTGGGGGTGGCCAGGGTCAGCGTGTTGCCAGAGGCCGCGCTGATGGCTGCTTCGTCCATCACCCAGCTGTTGGTGCGCAGCCTGATGCGAGCCCCGGTGCCGATGCTTGCGCCTTCGGGCAGGACGAGGTCGCTGCCCGTGGTGAGCGCATTGCTCACCGTGCGGCCGCTGACCACGAGTGTGTTGCCATCGGCGGCCAGCGCCAGGTAGGGCGAGGTGGGGTCACTGGCAAGGTGGCCGCGGTTGGGGTGGTGGGCTGCCGTCATGACGCCGCTGCTGGCCAGCAACTGCAGGGGCGTGGCGGCCAGCGTGGCCTTGTAGATGCTGCCGCGGTGCTGCGCCCAGGCCTGCGGCGCGATGGCCACGCTGCCGTCGATGGCCGGAGGCGTGGTGCAGCCGGTGCCAGGGCTGCTGACCACCACCGGGCGGGTGGCGGTGCCGCTGGCGGGCACGCGCAGGGTCTCGTGCCATTCGCTGCCGCAGGCCAGGATCAGCGCGTCGCCGGGGCCCAGGGTGGACTGCATCACGCGGGCCAGGCTCTGCCAGGGGCCGGTGCCGGCGTTGCCGGCGCTGGCGCTGCGGCCGTCGTTGGTGTCGCTGCCGGTGTGGCTGTCCACGTAGTAGGTGTGCCCGCCGGCGGCGGCGCTGGCGCTGGCAGCGGCTGGCGGTGGCGTGTCGGGCACGCCGGCCACGGCCAGGCTGGCGGCGGCGCTCAGGGCGCGTGCAGTGCCCACCGTGGCGCTGTTGCTTGGGGGCGCGTCGGCGCGGGTGCCGCCGCCTTCGGTGGTGGGGGGCGGGGTGGGCGCCGGTGGGTCGGCGGCCGGTGCCGGCGGCGCGGCCGAGGCGGGCGGTGCCGTGGACGCCTGCGCATCGCCGCCGCCGCCGCCGCAGCCCGCGAGCGTGCTGATCAGCGCGGCCAGCAGGCCGATCATGAGCGGGCCGGGGCGGCGTGGTCCGCCGTCGGGGCGGGTATTGCAGTGATGTGTGGGCAAGGCAGCAGGCGGCGAATGTTCAGGGGTGGCCGCGCCCGTGCCTGAGATGCCACCGCCCTGGGGAGCGACGGCGGTGCTGCACGGGTGCGTGCGGGGCGCCAGGCTCCGCAATCATCAGTGAATCTCGGCGTTGCCGTGCCCGACTTGAGTGTGTCCGGCGGTGATAGCTGCATCTTTTGGCGGGCCTTCCCGGCGCCGACCTGGGCTGCCGGGTTGCCCGGCCTGGTGATCTTCTTCATGACTCTGCCCCTGGGCCAGGCGTGACAGCGCCACGTGCACGACCGGTGTTCAATGCCCTCAGGCGCCGCCGGCGGGAGCCAGCAACTGATCCACCATCACGCGCACGATCCTGGCTGCGGCCTGGCCGTCCCACAGCTCGGGCTGCCGGCCTCGCTTGCCGCCGTTGCGGATGACTTCCTGCGCCAGCGCGGCGATGCGCTCGGGCTGGGTGCCGGCGAGGACATTGGTGCCTTCGGTCACGGTGATCGGGCGTTCGGTATTTTCGCGCAGCGTGACACAGGGCACGCCCAGCGCGGTGGTCTCTTCCTGCAGGCCGCCGCTGTCGGTGAGCACCACGGTGGCGTCCTTCCAGAGGTTGAGAAAAGACATGTACGCCTGCGGCGGCATGAGGTGGATGTGTTCACCCAGATCGATGCCCAGGCGCTCCAGGTTGCCGCGCGTGCGCGGGTGCACGGGGAAGACCAGCGGCAGCTCCTGCGCCACCGCCTGCAGCGCCCCGGCAATGCCGGCCAGCACGGTGGCGTCGTCCACGTTCGACGGGCGGTGCAGCGTGACCACGCCATAGCGCACCAGGCGCTGTTTGACGGCATGCGTCTCGAGCGCGCTGGTGTCGATGGACGCCAGCCGCCGCGCCTGGTGCAGCACGTTGTCCACCATCACGTGGCCGACGTGGAAGATGCGGTCTGCGGCGTGGCCCTCGTGGCGCAGATGCTGCACGCCGCTGGGTTCGGTGACGAAAAACCAGTTGCTGATGGCATCGGTGACGATGCGGTTGACTTCTTCGGGCATGCGCATGTCACCGCTGCGCAGGCCGGCCTCGACATGCCCGACCGGGATGCCCGCCTTCCTGGCCACGATGGCGCAGGCGAGGGTGGAGTTGACATCGCCCACCACCAGCACGGCATCGGGGCGCGTTGCGGCGCAGTGCACCTCGAAGGCTTCCATGATGCGGGCTGTCTGCGTGGCGTGGCTGCCGCCGCCGCAGTTGAAGTGCACGTCGGGCGCGGGGATGCCGAGTTCTTCGAAGAACACCTCGCTCATGTTGCGGTCGAAGTGCTGCCCGGTGTGCACGAGCTTCCAGCCCAGTCGCCCGTCGGCCTGCAGCGCGCGCACCAGCGGCGCGATCTTCATGAAGTTGGGCCGGGCTCCGGCCACGATGTGGATGCAGGGGCGCGGGCGGGTGGTCAATGCGGTTCCTCTTGCCGGCGCTGGGGCGGCGTGCGGCAAGTTTACGTGGCACCCTTGCGGGAATCGATGAGATGCAAGTCGGTAGAAGACGTCGCTGGTTGCGGCTGCCGCAGGGGTTGAGTAGGGGTTGAGTATTGCGGTTTCAAGATCACCCGGATCGGCAATTCCCTTGGCGTGGTGCTGCCCATCCGGGCGATGTCATCTCGGCGGCTGGCTGCGCGCCCCCATGCGGCGCCGCTAAACTCCGTGGCATGAGGCTGACCCCGCAAGAGCAAAGTGCCATTGCCAGCGCGGCGCACGCCACGTTGATGCCAGGCACCCGGGTGTCGCTGTTTGGCTCCCGTGTGGATGACCGGGCCCGGGGCGGCGATATCGACTTGCTGCTGGAGACACCGCTGACTGTGCCCGCCGCCGAGCTGGTGGCGCGCCGCCAGGCCTTTGTAGCGCGTCTGTACAGGCTGATCGGTGAGCGGCGTATTGATGTGGTGGTGGCCGGGCCGGCCAGCAGCGCTGATCAGCCCGTGGTGGCATCGGCGCGCAGGCACGCGGTGCCACTGGTGCAGACGTGATCCCACCCAGCGCTGATCGCCCTGACAGGCTGGCCAGCGCACGCTGGGAAGCCGACCGGCATGCGGCAGTGCTTGGGCAAGCGCTGGCTTCCTGGCACGCGCTGCCGGTGGTGCCTGGGTTGCAGGCCATCGAGTCCGACCCTGCATTGCGCCAGCTCACCGATCAAATCCTTTTTCGCTTCATGAAGCTGCAAGACACGCTGGGTGAACGGCTGATTCCGGCCACGCTGGGCATGCTGGCCGAGACGTTTGAAGACTGGCCGATGCGTGACCGGCTCGACCGGCTGGAAAAGCTCGGATACGTGGACGTGGAAAGCTGGTTGCGTTGGCGCGAGCTGCGCAACCGACTGGCCCATGAGTATCCCGATGCGCCCGACCTGCGATACGCCCAGATGCTGGCGGCCATTGCGGGTGCTGATGCCATGCGTGCCGTGTATGCGGCGTGGTCGGCCAAGTTGCCCTCGCAGTCGTAGCAGCGCCATGGCGCCCGGGGCTTCAGTCGGCCCTGGACAGGCTCTCGGCAAATTCTGCATAGGCCACGCGCAAGCCCGCTTCCAGCCCCGTGCTGGCCTGCCAGCCGGCGGCGTTGAGCAGGCCCACATCCAGCAGCTTGCGCGGCGTGCCGTCGGGCTTGCTGGCGTCATAGACGATGCCCCCGCGGTAGCCCACCACGCGCGCCACCAGGGCCGCCAGTTCGGCAATCGTCAGATCCGCACCGACGCCGATATTCACCAGCGGGGGTTCGAAGCGGCCGCTCACGGTCTCGTCGCTGCCCAGCAGCGCGCCGTAGCGCGCATCGGGCAGGTTCATCAGGAAGACGCAGGCATCGGCCATATCGCCGCTGTAGAGAAATTCGCGCCTTGGCGCGCCGCTGCCCCAGACGCTGACGCTGGCGTCGCCGCGCACTTTGGCTTCGTGAAACTTGCGCAGCAGCGCCGGGATGACGTGGCTGTGGGTGGGGTGGTAGTTGTCGCCCGGGCCGTACAGGTTGGTGGGCATGGCCGCCAGGTAGCGCGTGCCGTACTGGCGGTTGTACGACCAGCACATCTCGATGCCGGCGATCTTGGCCAGCGCGTACGGGCGGTTGGTGGGCTCCAGCGGGCCGGTGAGCAGGTCTTGTTCCTTCATCGGCTGCGGCGCCAGCTTGGGGTAGATGCAACTCGAGCCCAGGAAGAGCAGCCGCTGCACGCCGGCAAGATAAGCGGCGTGGATGACATTCGTCTGGATCGCCAGGTTGTCGCGGATGAACTCGGCCGGGTGGCGGCTGTTGGCGACGATGCCGCCCACGCGGGCGGCGGCCAGGAAGACGTGGTCGGGGCGTTCGGCCTCGAAGAAGGCACGCGTCGCGCGCTCGTCGGTCAAGTCCAGCTCGGCGTGTGTTCGCGTGATGAGTCGGGTGTAGCCCCCCGCCTGCAGCCGCCGCACGATGGCACTGCCCACCAGGCCGCGGTGGCCGGCGATATAGATGCGAGCGCCGGTGTCCACGGCCCTACTCGTGATGGTCGTAGGCCTGGAAGCCAGCGAGCTTGACCAGGCTGTCGCGCTTGGCGCTGGTGTAGTCGCTCTCGACCATCTCACTCACCAGTTCGGCAAAGGTGGTGGCAGGCATCCAGCCAAGCTGGGCCTTCGCCTTGCTCGGGTCGCCGAGCAGCGCGTCCACCTCGGTGGGCCGGTAGTAGCGGGGGTCCACGCGCACGATCACGTCGCCGCACTTGCAGCGCGCGCGCTGCTCACCGGCGGTCCTGGCCACGGCGCTGACGACGCCGACCTCGTCCACCCCGGTGCCTTTGAATTCGACGGTGATGCCGAGCACCTCCGCCGAGCGCTGCACGAACTCGCGCACGCTGTGCTGCTCGCCGGTGGCGATGACGTAGTCCTCGGCTTGCTGCTGCTGCAACATCAGCCACTGCACCTGCACGTAGTCACGTGCGTGGCCCCAGTCGCGCAGCGCGCCGAGGTTGCCCAGGTGCAGGCAGTCTTGCAGGCCCAGCGCAATGCGCGCCATGGCGCGCGTGATCTTGCGCGTGACGAAGGTCTCGCCGCGCACGGGGCTCTCGTGGTTGAAGAGGATGCCGTTGCAGGCATAGATGCCGTAGGCCTCGCGGTAGTTGACGGTGATCCAGTAGGCGTAGAGCTTGGCCACCGCATACGGGCTGCGCGGGTAGAACGGCGTGGTCTCCTTCTGCGGCACCTCTTGCACCAGGCCGTAGAGCTCGCTCGTGCTGGCCTGGTAGTAGCGCGTCTTCTCTTGCAGGCCCAGGATGCGGATGGCTTCCAGCAGGCGCAGGGTGCCGATGCCGTTGGTGTCGGCCGTGTACTCGGGCTGCTCGAAGCTCACCGCCACGTGGCTCATCGCGCCCAGGTTGTAGATCTCGTCAGGCTGCACCTGCTGCACGATGCGGATCAGGTTGGTGCTGTCGGTGAGGTCGCCGTAGTGCAGCTTGAAGCGCTGGTTGTCGACGTGCGGGTCCTGGTAGAGGTGGTCCACGCGGTCGGTATTGAACGACGAAGACCGCCGCTTGATGCCGTGCACGGTGTAGCCCTTGTCCAGCAGCAACTGCGCCAGGTAGGCGCCGTCCTGGCCGGTGACACCGGTGATGAGTGCGGTCTTGGTCATGTAGGGTGCGGTTAGCGGGTTCGTGTGGAAGATAACACCGGGGCGCAAGGGGCCGATTTCTGCACCGGCCCAGCCGATCGGCCAATAGCGGTTACAGTAGCGGGGTAGATTTGAGCAAGATTGTTGTTTGACGGTGTCTTCTGTGCCTTGCCTTGTTGCGGGTTATCGGCAGATTCCTTGATCGGTGATTTTCTTGGCCGCATCTGCACTGCGACAGCATGTGCTGCCGCAGCAACCGTGAAAGGAAATTCAGCATGACTACGCAAACTGGTGTTGTTAAGTGGTTCGACGACGGCAAGGGCTTCGGCTTCATCACGCCGGACGGCGGTGGCAAGGATCTCTTCGCTCACTTCAGCGAAATCCAGAGCACCGGCGGCTTCCGCAGCCTGGCCGAAGGCCAGAAGGTGGAGTTTGAGGTCAAGCAGGGCCAGAAGGGCCCGCAAGCCGCGACCATCAAAGGTATCTAAGCAGGCACTGCCCGCTCAGTGAAAACCGCAGCTCAGGCTGCGGTTTTTTTATGCCTGGCGCACATTCAGACGCCAGGCAGATCGGCCTGCGCGAGCAGCGGTGCGGCGGCATCCTTGGCCGCCAGCAGCGGCGCGGCGTGCCCCGCCGGCAGCGGCCACGCGATGCCCAGCGCCGGGTCGTCCCAGCGGATGCTGCGCTCGCAGTCGGGTGCATAGACATCGGTGGTCTTGTACAGGAAGTGGGTCTCGTCGTGCAGCGCCAGAAAACCGTGCGCGCAGCCTTCGGGCAACCACAGTTGGCGCCGGTTGAGGGCACTCAGTTCCGCCCCCACCCAGCGGCCGAAGGTGGGCGAGCCGCGCCGGACATCCACTGCCACGTCATACGCTGCGCCTTGCACCACGCGCACCAGCTTGCCCTGCGCATGCGGCGCCAGTTGGTAGTGCAGCCCGCGCAGCACGCCGGCGCGGCTGCACGAGTGGTTGTCCTGCACGAAGCGGCGCGGCGCGGGCAGGCCCAGCGCGTGCAGCGCCCCCGCGAAGCCGGCTTCGCTGTGGCTCTCCATGAACCAGCCGCGGTCGTCCGAGAAAACGCCGGGCTCGATGATCACCACGCCCGGCAACGAGGTGGCTACGAGCTTCATGTTCAGAATGCCTTCTCGCGCAGCACCTGCATCAGGTACTGGCCGTAGCCGTTCTTGAGCAGCGGTGCGGCCAGCGCCTCCAGCTGCGCGGCGTCGATCCAGCCGCTGCGGTAGGCGATTTCCTCTGGGCACGCGACCTTGAGGCCCTGGCGCTTTTCGAGGGTGGCGATGAACTGGCTGGCTTCGAGCAGGCTGTCGTGGGTGCCGGTGTCGAGCCAGGCATAGCCGCGGCCGAGGATCTCCACGTCGAGCTGGCCTTGCTGCAAGTAGCGCGCGTTGACGGCGGTGATCTCGAGCTCGCCGCGCGCGCTGGGCCGGATGCCGGCGGCGATCTCGCACACCTGCTCATCGTAGAAATACAGGCCGGTGACGGCGTAGTGGCTCTTCGGGGCAGCGGGCTTTTCTTCGATGCTCAGGGCGCGCTTGTGGGCGTCGAACTCGACCACGCCGTAGCGCTCGGGGTCGGTGACGTGATATGCGAATACGGTGGCACCCGTGGGGCGCGCATGCGCCCTGGCGAGCAGCGGTGCAAAGTCGTGGCCGTAGTAGATGTTGTCGCCCAGCACCAGCGCGCTGGGCTGGCCGGCGACAAAGTCGCGGCCCAGGATGAAGGCCTGCGCCAGGCCGTCGGGGCTGGGCTGCACGCAGTAGCTCAGGTTCATGCCCCAGCGGCTGCCGTCACCCAGCAGGGCCTGGAAGCGCGGCGTATCTTGCGGCGTGCTGATGACCAGCACATCGCGCATGCCGGCGAGCATCAGCGTGGCGAGCGGGTAATAGACCATCGGCTTGTCGTACACCGGCAGCAATTGCTTGCTGATGGCCAACGTGGCCGGGTGCAGCCGGGTGCCGGAGCCGCCGGCCAGGATGATGCCTTTGCGTTGCATGGTGGCCTCTGATTCAGTGCCCAAGCACCTCGGTGAGCATGCGCTCGACGCCGGCTTGCCAGGGCGGCAGCGTGAGGCCGAACGCCTGCTGCAGCTTGTGCGTGGCCAGGCGCGAATTCAGTGGCCGCCGTGCCGCGGTGGGGAACTCGCTCGTGGCCACGGCGTGGATGGCATGGGGCGCCACCTGGATCGGCTGGCCGCGTGCGCGTGCCCACTCGATGACGAAGCGCGCGTACTCGAACCAGCTCGCCTCGCCGCCGGCCACGCAGTGGTAGGTGCCGGCCAGGGCGGGCTCGACGTGCAGGCGGCGCACGGCGTGCGCCGTCACGTCGGCCAGCAACTCGGCGCCGGTGGGGGCGCCGACTTGATCGTCGATGACTTTGAGGGCGTCGCGCTCGGCCGCCAGGCGCAGCATGGTGCGGGCAAAGTTGCCGCCGCGCGCGGCATAGACC
>CXWL01002573.1_pt1 | contig 19530 bp, 16 predicted proteins | sample 590931 | NCBI WGS metagenome assembly CXWL01 (sample SAMEA3498368, study PRJEB10139) | groundwater metagenome | biome: water well; material: biofilm material | place: Germany | collected 2015-04-27 | reverse complement strand
AGATAGAAGGCTTCTGACAAGCAGGACATACAGACCCAGTAGGCTGGCTCCCCTGCGCGCTGCGGAACAGACCAATACGATTGTGTAACAGACATCTGGTAATCCTTCGTGAGTGATGGACTGATTGTTCTGTGTCACCGCCGTTGTCCCATGAGGCTCCGCGGGAGCTCCCTAGGAACGTGGAGCAGTGGCCAACATGCGCTCAATCTCTTCGGCAAAATCCTCGAACGGAACTGCGCCTGGGATCGCGANNTGGGATCGCGATGGCCGGCTCTTTCTCGGTCGGTCCACCGACCGTCCGAATCAGAATAAAACCTGGAGTACCGTGAAATCCCCAACGATTCGCTTCTTGACGATCCTGGAAAATGGATTCGAGATATTGCCGCTCGTCGAAACACTTCGCAAACGCCACTTGCTCCAAGCCAATCGTCTTCGCGTAGCCTTTGAACAACCCCGAGTCCAGCCGGCCTCCCTGGCTAAAGAGCCGGTCATGCATCGGCCAATATTTCCCCTGGGCTCCGGCACAACGTGACGCCACTGCCGCCTCGACACCGACCCCCTGATCGGCTCGTGGATAGTCTCGATACACAAAACGCACCTTGCCCGTATCGATATACTTGGCTTGCAACCGAGGCCACGTCGTCTGAAAGAACTTCACACACCAACCACAGGTAAAATCGGAGTACTCGATCAAGGTGATCGGTGCGTCAGCACGCCCTCTGACTCGCCCATCTTCCGTGGCAGATCCGGCCTCGACTTGAGTCGAGAACAAGAGCACCAACAGCAACAGAGCCGCGACTGTGCGAAAGAGATAGGCCTTCGTCATGTGCGCAGCGCACGTTTCGCTTTGGCACGCTCCAACAATGCCACCATGAGAAGAGGCCAGACGACCGTGGCATCGCTCAAGACTTCGGCAAAGCGCCCGCCTTCTTCCGGCGGCACAAACTTACCCCAGGAAATACCCTCCTGGTAGGTACAGCCACTCAACCCACCCCAATAGTCCGGCTCCGGACAGATACGCACACCGTACTGGAAACGAGGCGGCTGAACGTTGAGGCCAAGCCGCGAGTTGCTGATCTCGATGTAGGGACCGACCTGCTGCGCCCAATTACGGGGCACGCCCCCGCCAATCGTAAAGATCCCGAGTTTCTTCGCCGACACAATATGGCTCGCATAACTGTTCAAGTCGAGATAGGGATTGAAGGAGGGATAGGCGACATGAATCGCCCGCAGCACGTCAAGATCGCTGCTCCCTTGCAGCTTCGCACGAGCCCGCTCAAGCTCCCGACCCATGGCCCAGGTTCCGACATCCAGTCCCATCTCGGAGTCGGTAAAGGCCGGAATAAAGACGGGGACTTTTTTTACATAGGCGCTTTTGAGAATACCCGCACCCTCATAATCTTCCGCAAGAGTTTGCCCCAATTCACGCGTGAGAATCTCGGAAGAAAGATTCTGGTCAGGCTTCACCCGCTTCATCGTCTGGGAGACGACCTGCTCCACATAATTCAGGTTGGACTCCATCTCCAATGTGTCGTAGACCCGATTGTAGCCCTTCTTGAAGAGTTCTTCGTCTGACATCGACGGATGGTGACGATAATGCGTTTTACCGACCGATTCACTCAACCCATGGGCGATCAACGCGCCGGTCGAGACCACACATTGCACCATCCCATGATCGATCATCGCGCTGATGATCTTGCCCATTTTGGCGATGGTCATCGCCCCCGACAGCGTCAACACGACGAAACAGTCAGGATCCTCGATCATCGCCCAGAGCACTTCGTAGGCTTCGCCCAAGCGGCGGCCCCCGAAGGCGGTCTTTCGCATGGCGGTCAGCAGGCCGTCGAACGATCCGATCTGTTCCGGGTCGAGAGGCTCAAGCGCTTCGAGTCCATCTTGCGCCCCATCACGGAATTCGCGTGCACCCATAGGAGAGTCTACCTACCATAGAGATGAATAGAGGAAAGGCGCATTCTTTATACACAACCGGCGATAGAGGCGTCAACGAAGTTGCGGCCCGGGAAGCCTTTCCCGCATTCCACTGCATGAATCCATCGCCCCTCGCTCAGCAAGCAGCGAGACGTGATGAGAGCCTCTATCGAACGCGGTGATCTTGGAGCATGAATCAGTCCAACGGCTCCGGAACACGCAACCGAAAAAGAGATCGTTCCGACTTGATCGATCGGTCCGCGCGCAGTCCGGCATGCGGCATATGCGACAGGCGGGGGGGGCTGGTTGGTGGTCCCAACGGGATTTGAACCCGTGTTTAAGCCTTGAGAGGACAGAGGAAACTCAAGAAAATCAATCGGATGATGATTCAGAATCGTCCTATGAGTAGCAAGGATTTACAACGAGTTACAAGTTGCGTGTCCGATATAGGACAAGCCGCTTCCCGTCGTCGCCCCCTCCTCGCTCGTCACCATTGCATCACACAAAGAGCACTGCTCCTCGGAATTGACCGGTCTATACGACATGATTGTCCGCCTCTTAATGGGTCGAACCCTCCAGTACCGCCCGAGCCTAAGAAGGTCGGCGATCTCCTCGCTGGAGCCAAATGTGCGCCATGCAGCCCCGTCGCTCAGCACGGCATTAACCACTGCACGAATGGACCTCCATAATTTGAATGAATGGCATCTGTGATTGAGTGCTGTAACCGGCAAGCCTTGAACCAGGGGGTTGTCAAACTCTTACTTTTCAGGGCTGCCTGAATCAGGTGAATAAGATCGTGTCGGGTGGGCTACGAGATGATGCCCGCCGGTGTTTGCAGCTGACATATTACATTGAACCACAAAAGCTGCGTGCCCAAACGCTTAACCAAGCCCCTAGGGCACCACCAATGCACTGTCCCATAAGTTAATCGATAGGCGTTCGGACATACTAATGACAATGTGCTCATTCGGACACGAGCTCCTCGCTAATAAGCGCCATGTCACGTACCTTTTTCCCGACACCAGGATACCGCAGAAATACCCCCGCATCGTGGAGGTAGTACACCATTTCATCGGGGTGGTAGACCATTCTCTCCTCGGGATCGATTGCACCGTCTTCACCCCAGTAGTACCGCTGAACCGCACGTGCAAAGTGGCACGCGAGTAATGTTATCTGCCCGGTAAAGCCATTACTATACGATTTTGCCGACTTGATACCACCCACCTTGCACTCCACAATCTTCATGGGCCCTGACGAAACAGAAAAGCTATTCCCCTGCTTTAGCGGAAAAATATTCCCCTCGATCATCAATGGCTCTTCGACAAACTGAAACTGCCAGTAGGAATATGGCGCCGTAGCCATCACAGTACCCTCTGGGTGAAACTCTACTCCTCCAGTTGAGTTGAGCCTGCCGACACCCCAATCAAAACTAAGAAACTTGGCCGCATCGGCCGGCACCTGATCTCCCCCTTTTACTCGATCATTTATTTCATAGAGGGGTATTAGGCCAGCAAGAACTGTGTCCCGGATATTAAATGCTGCAGCCTTCCCATCCTTTCGATCTGAGAGATTTCCCTTTCCCCACCAATAGAACAAATCCCGAACTGTTCCATCCGGAAGCTGTTCGATTACATGATCAATTTCCTCTCCACCCTCTCGATAAACAGCGTGATATTTTTTACCTCGCTGCACAGGAAAAGCGAGTTGAGGATCTTGCTTTAGTTGCTCTGAAAGCTTGTCGCTCCAATTAAATGCATATTTTCGCTTCGTCTCCGTATTGACTACGCGGTCCGGCATTTTTCGACTCAAATACCATCCACGCTTAGCTTCAGCAATTGCCTTTTGAATTGGGTCGGAAGGCTCAATGGCAAGTGCCTTCTCAAACTTCTGCATCGCGTCAACAAACCGCCCCATGCCAAGCATAGCTTCACCTAAATAGACATAGGCCAAAGGATCTTTGGGTTCTTGGATCAAACCAGCTTCAAACAGGTATGTCGCGTCTTCGTACTTCTTGGCAGCAAGAGCATCAAACCCACGCTTGAATAATTCAGTTGCCGACGACGCTCCTGGAGGATCAATGTTTGCAGGCGCAGCAGTTCGAGTACTTGGCGAGGAGGCAATCGGTTTTTTCTTATTTAGATCGCCCTGAGGAGTTTCAGCTTGGGCCATCACCGCGTTAGTCAAAATCGTACCGGCAAATATTGCGCTGCACAGAACACGCGTCATAGTTTTCATTATTCCCTTACTTCCTCCGCTTATCTCAGTCTTTTGAACAAAGCCGAAAACCGATTGCACTTCAAGACATTTCGTCCGCTATCTGTACGCCCTTCGCCATCCGTGACGACAGACATCTACAGAAACCTTCAGCCCATAGCCCTGCCCGTCTGAGTCTTTGCGTTCAAGCGCTTCCTGACGGTGCAGAGCATCCCAGCAACGTCTAGATTCGGAATTGGCTAGGACTTATTTTGGTCTAGCCCACGGGTTACTCTTGTTACCCGTCCCACTACTCCCTACTGACGACACACCATCTCCGCCCTTCTCAATTTGATCAAATTCCTGTTTCATCCTTCTAGTCGACTCATCCGCATTCGTTTTCTTGGTTTCAGATTCCATTACGTTCGCATCTGCACTAGGATTAATGCCTTGGCACAGCTTGCGGGACTGGGCTTGCATATTCTGTAACTCGGCCTGGGATTCCGCCATGTGCACGTTGCACCGCGTGGCTGCCCTGACTTGAAGTTGCGCAATCCGCACATATTGTTGTGCTGTGTAGCATTGCAGCCGCTCAATCCCCATCCCTTTGGTCTCCACCGCCGCCCGCTTCGTGATGGCCTCCACTTCTCGCACCTCTGACGAGTCATCGCATTGGCCACCAGCCAAGGGCGTCACGCCACTAACGGCCCCGTTTCCGCCGGCCATGGCAGAGAGTGCTTGAGCCAAGCCTGTGAGGCCTACTTGGGAGGAGGAGGGCCTCCCAACCGTTCCAGCTGGACTAATTCCCTTGGCGGCGGCCATGCCATCGGCCACGGCGACGAGACCTTGCATGAAGCCAGAGGAACTGCTGGACCCGATGGGCGCGCCCCCCGCTTGGGCGATCTGAGCATCCCGGCGTTGCTCACAACCCCCCTTACAGGATTCTTGGGCGGCCTGGCACCGCACTGAACACATGGCGTCTTTGAGATTCCCGAAACAGGCGGTCGTACAGGTCAACGCCTGGGTGTCGCAGCTCGATTTGCAGTCCGCGCACTGACGCTCCGCTGCCTCCTGTGCCTGTCTGGCACCGGCAATCTCCGGATGCTGGCGCTCGTATGCCTGCTTCGCGGCTTCCTCGCGGGCGACCTGCTCTCGTTTGGCTGCAGCTTCTCGCGCCTCTTGCGCCTTGCGCTCCCGTGCGGCGGCCTTAGATTGCTCCCGTTTCTCACCTTCCTCCTGCTTCAATTTTTCGGCTATATCGATATTAGGCGCAAGCTTTTCTAACAGGTTGGCCCTTTCAGGGTACCCTAATGCTCGGTATTGTTCAGCCTTCTTACGAGCAGCAAGAGTAGTGGACATAGCTTCACTGCTCCCCTCCACCTGGCGAATTACTTCTGCGCGGTGCAAACACTTTTCCGCCATAGCCGTGTCGCCAAGAGCCGCGTACTCCTTCCCAAGGCTGGAATATTCATTCGATAGATCCGTTGCAGTCATACGAGGGAAAGTATCCAACAGATGAACCCGTATGCCGGCCGCAAGGCGTGGATCCTTACCCTGAAGGACCTTAGCCAAGGTAAACCCGTCCAGCTCTTGGAATGTGGGCAACCGATTTTCAAAAGACATCATGCCATGCGGAGACGCTAGGGCAACCAAACGTCCAGACGTGAGGTATTCCTTTCCAAGGGAACGGACGGGGTCCCACTCTCCTCGCTTCGCGTGCACCTGAGCCAGAACCATCTTGCATGAGAAGATACCGGACTCCTTCACACCAACAGAAAGCTCGTACTTGGAAAACTCTTCACCAGGCTTAACGACCTTATCCTCAGCCTTTTCATCAATGGGACGACCTTGCAAGACCGTTAAACCTCGTCGAGCTGCCGCCTCTGATTCTGGAAGTTTGTCGGCTCGTACAAATAGCGTACCCGCCCAGCAATACTCCCACCCGCTATCTGTACTTTTATTGGGATACGCTTCGGCAGTTTTCATCTGGTAGATCGCAGCTTCGAGAAAGTCACCTCGCGCAAACGCCTGTTTCGCTATCGAGTGGGCAGCATAAAATTCGTCGCGGCTTGCCGCACAACCGAAAAAGATACTCAGAACTGCCATGAGGTAGAAAAGTCGGATCATGGAACGCCTCACAAGAAAGATTAGACGAGGAGGGTCATAATTAACTGACCTCCTAGAGCCTCACAACACTCTACCTGACCCCCTGGCACAGCTTGCGGGACTGGGCCTGCATATTCTGTAACTCGGCTTGGGATTCCGCCATGTGCACGTTGCACCGCGTGGCTGCCCTGACCTGGAGCTCCGCAATCCGCACATATTGCTGTGCCGTGTAGCATTGCAGCCGCTCAATCCCCATCCCTTTGGTTTCGACCGTCGCCCGCTTGGTCATGGCGTCTACTTCGCGTGCCTCGGCAGAGTCATCGCATTGCCCACCAACCGTCGCGATAGAGCTGCCACCCGCCGCTACACTCCCTCCTCCTGGAGCCGTGAACGCGGAGGAAGAGGAAGCGCCTGGTGGCACTACATTCCCGCCTGCCATTGCCGAGAGAGCTTGCGTCAATCCCGCGAGGCCCGTCTGGGAAGAGGAGGGTCTCCCAACCGTTCCAGCTGGACTGATTCCCTTGGCGGCGGCCATGCTATCACCCACCGCGACGAGGCCTTGCATGAAGCCAGAGGAACTGCTGGACCCGATGGGCGTGCCACCTGCTTGGGCGATCTGAGCATCCCGGCGTTGCTCACAGCCCCCCTTACAGGCTTCCAGGGTCGCTTGGCATCGCACAGAACACATGGTGTCTTTGAGATTCCCAAAACAGGCAGTCGCACAGGTGAGGGCCTGGGTGTCACAGCTCGACTTACAGTTGGTACATTGCTGTTCAGCGGCCGCCTGAGCCTGTCTCGCCGCGGCGATCTCCGGATGTTGGCGCTCGTATTCCGCCTTTGCCGCCGCTTCACGGGCCGCCTGTGCTTCACGCTCCCGCTTGGCCACAGCTTCTCGGGCCGCCAGTGCTTCACGCTCCCGTTTGGCCGCAACTTCCCGTGCAACCTGCGCCTCGCGTTCTGCCTTTAGCTGCCATGCAAATAAAGATTTGCTCGATGCATAGTGCGCCTCTACAGCACCGGCCAATTGAGGCTCATGAGTTCTAAGAAACTGCACTATATGTTCAATCAAATTCGTAATTGTCTCAACTTTGTCCATGTCGTAGCCGTACATACTCACATCATCTGACATGGAACTAGCGAGCCGTGGACCAAGATTCAGATAATCATGGGCCATGGCCCGTGCAGACTCTATCTGCCCACGACTCGATTCAATTTCAGCAAGAAGCAACTTACATCGAAACCTCTCGTTGTTGTACAAAGTAATAGGCTCTTTCAATTTCAAGTTAACTATATTGGAAAGGAGATTTATTCCTTTTCGAGCAGCTTCCTCAGCCCAAAGTGTATTTTCCGCGCCGCCCGCCTTTTGAAAACCGATAGCAGCCGCACAGTAATATTCACCTACCATGTCATCTATGGCACCAAAAGAGTTATCCCCCTCAGCCTTAGCAGCCAAGTGAAGGTAATGCTTCGCGGCATCGGTATGATTCCCTTTTCTTGCAGCATCCCAGGCAGATTCAAGATGGTTAGCACACCCTGAAACCATGGCCAGCAACACCAGTAGGGTAAGAATATGGATCATGTCACGCCTTACAAGAAAATACTTAGGAAGAGCAGCTCCGAACGCTTCCCCCAACCAGACCTATCGAGATGTTGAAGGAGCCTCCGTGCCCATGAATTAGCAGGGAGAAGAGCCGGTCCCATTATTACATCCACATTCTTCACACTCGTCTATCCTTGGAATGTTCGGGCTGGGGAATTTTCGCTTTTGCCTATTTATGTGCAGCTCTCTTTCTTCATTCTTGCTGGTCTTCAAGACAACGCAATTGAATCCTCGGATGCAAGCCCTTCTTAATTGTTGCACCTTTTGCCATCAATACCCGGAGTAGGAACACACACATATCCCCCACTCGAGTTGTTGCCACCCCCGGACGAAGGTTGTCTTTGGCTCGGCTGGCTGTAAGATTGGCCTCTGGATTGGCTTGAAGATGGTGGTACTTGTTTCGATTCCTTGCCGGCCTGAATGGCTGACAGAGCCTGTGCCGCACCACCAAGCAGTGCGCCGACTGTTTCGGCATTGAACAATGAAGTATTCGCTTCCGCCGCATTCGTACTCGACGGAGATCGAAGGGAGCCGAGTAAACCTGGCTTGCTCATCTGGGAAAGCGCCCGGTGCACCTCTTCTGCTGAAGCCTCACCCTCGACTTTTCCGACTGACGCCCCATCGCGATACGACCCTTCCGCCAAACGATTGAGCTCAGCGTCCAGCTTGTCGTCACACTCATCCTGCTTGATCGGTGTCATGTTTGGCTCCGGCTTGCCCATGGCGCTCCAGTCGATCGCATAGACCTCGCCGCGGAGTTGCACAATCTTCTGAGATACGGCAGCGATCTTGCCCTCCAACAATTGAATCTGTTTGGCCATCCGGTCTTGGTTCTCCTGGGAAGCCGAATCCAACTCCTGAACCGTTTGATACGTTTCTACGGCCTTTGCGGCGGACGTCCCCGCAGCACAACCTTCTTTTCCAAACTTCCCCGCTGTTCCAAGGGTGGGTTCCAAGCCTGTCGCGACAAAATCACACCCCGCCTTCAACCCGCCGGCCGTATCCTGTTTAGCAGCCGCCTTCTTTCCCTCATTCAGACTTTTTGCCATCTTGGGTACTCTTAACTTATCTCCGCCCTTCATTCCCTTAGGAAACTGGGAAGCAACGCCTACACAATCCCCGTTGGCACAATCAATCAGATCATTAATTCCTCTTGCTACTTCTTCGACATACCGGCAAGCGGCCGCGTACAACTTCAGGCTCGTAACCTTACTCGGCCCAACGGTTGTCGCCATGTTTGCACTTGCACACAACGCCTTGTTCGATTGATTGATGACCTCCCTGTATCCCAAAACCTTTCCTCTTATACGATTGCTTCTATCTTCTTCTGTCATCGTTTTTACATCCTGAAGCACCGCTCGCATGTCGCTCTCAAAAGCCTCGAGCTTCGCAATTTCTGCTTTAATTGCTGATTCGTTGGGTGTGTACAGCTTCTCGTCCTTCGGCACACAGGTGGCAAGGCTATCGCTCCCAGCAGTTGTAACTGCAAGGAGTAATGCAACAGCCCCAAGACAGACAGCGACCGTTCTGCTTGCCTTGCGTGGATTCGTGCCTGCAGCTTTTGCTGAAGGAGGGTAGGACATACGCATCGACCTCCTATTACCAAGGCGAGACAACCACAATTACCCGGAAACCCTACACAAACAGAATCTGTGCTCTGGAGGAAAGAAGGAGTGCATACCATTTGTTCGTCCTGTTCGCAATCCTACCCCGAGACATTCCAGTAACGTTCCAAAGCTCAAGAATCCCCGCAGCGGGAACGGGAGATCGTCTTCACCGTCCATACTGTTGGGCGCAAATATTGTCACCGCCAGAGCCGTCAAGACTGCCCTGGGAGTGGTTCATATATTCTGCAGTTGGCTGCTGCAATGGAGTTCCCGTGGATCACTGCCACGTTCGATGGTCACTTACTTCTTGTACCGTGCATAGAGATCCTTCAACGAGCGCCTGAGTGCCGCTTGGTCAGCGATATTCACCGTGATTTTCTCACTCCCAAACTCAATGGTTGCCTTCTCTAGAGCTTCAAGTGATGGTACAAATCGTTGATAGTAATCTTGGCCTGCCTTATCCAAACTACTCGTCATGGTCGCAAGCTGTGTCTGCACTTGCGTCAACTGTTGCAGCATACCTAGAGAAGACCCCGTCGCCGACCTGGCCACGCTAAGGGCTGCTGCCGAGGTCAGTCCCACAGATGCTACCTGCATCAATCCTGCCGTTGCTTGAGACTTGGAATTGCTATAGCTCTTATCTTGCACCTCTCGAAAGCTGGCGCCAAATTTCCCTGCAAGAATCCATCGAGCCAACTCCCCATCACGCTTAGAGCGTACTTTCAATTCTGAAGCGAGCAGTTTCTTTATAAGATCTAGATTTTTCTGCTGTGTTGCACTCAACATTCCTCCCCCTGCGACTGCCTTTGCTAACGATTCGTCGTAGGTCTGGATGTAGGGGCTCAATAGTCGCTCAGACTTAGCAGCATCTCTGATGGCTGATGGGGCGGTTCTGACAATACCTGCAAAATTGACAAGATCCGGATGCAATGTCATCTGGTCCACCTCTTCAGGCTTTGCCGGGCGGCCGTTGGTGACATAGCCTGGGATGCTTGGACCCAATGGCCCATTTTTTGAATTTGACTCGTAAATAGATGGATATAGGAGGATTGCGTTCTGTTTGACGGGCAGCGCCTGGACTACACCAGGGGGAGGAGGCATGGCTTCAGGGGATACGCCCCCTGAGTACCAGACTGAGAGCGGGGAAGTTTCGACACTGGACGAAGAACATCCTTCACCACCTGCTACTGTTGGATGAAACGCAAGCTGATCCTTCATGGCGAGTAAGACGCCACAGGTTTGAGGGGAAAGGATTGGAGCAGTTCGCAAATAGAAGGAGAACATATTGTCCACAAAAACACCTTGTGCGAAAGAGTAATCTGTCACATCCACCACTAGGGTGATGGGCAAGGTTGAACCGAAAAGATGTTTGGGAACCACGTCGCCTGTGGTGATGTCAAACGTAGGATCGGGGTTGAATATTTTTACTACGCTAGAGCGATCTGAGTTCCGATGGGTGACGAACTGCGGCTCCAGAATCACCGTCGCCCCGGGCATCTCCTTGGAGATTGCAACAAACAGCTCTGCTGCATAGTATGTTGACGAGACTGGCATTAGGTCTGGAATTTCACTGGCCGAGTGACTGCCCGTGCTCTTCCACACAAGACTTTCGAGTGCTTCTGCAGCGCTCACCACTTCAGGCTTGACGGCTGCATCAATAACGGCCGGCCAACGGACGGAAATAATCGTATCGCTAAAATCACCATTAACAGATACACTTTTCCCGTGAACCAGCAATGCGGGCGGAATCGAAGCCACGTAAGTGCCACAGCCAGAATATGTCATGGCAATAAACAACATGAGGGTTGTGAGAATAGCTCGATTTGCTCGAAACATTACGACGGCTCCTTCCATTCCATGTCTTATGTCACGCTAGCATTCATTGCCTGCCTGCCTGCCTGCCTGCCACATACACAACTCATCTTCGCTGAGCCCCTTCTACTTTCGTTTACCTGGGCGAACTCTCCCCGAGTAGGTCAATAAACAAACCCTCGAATTGCTGCACTCTCACAATGGCCGACCATTACGAAAGAAGGTGACGACCTTCCCACAATCTCTACTTACTCGCCACCCTACTAAAGTGGGTACGCTAAATGGTGTACATGATTGCGCCCCAACCGTCTGTGATTCGTCTACCGGTCCTTGTGCTTCATCACCAAGTCCAGGTATGCTCGCGCCACCAATTCAGACTGGGAACGGACACCGAGCTTTCTGGACACCCGTTCCAGGTGCTTTTGAACGGTTCGGGAACTGATCTGGAGTTGTAATGCAATCGCTCCATTCGTCAGCCTCCTCAAGACTCCTTCCATCGCCTGCACTTCACGCGGCGTTACCCTATTCGCTGAGATCAACGGCAAATCGCTCAGTGCCGTTTGGGACTCCCCCATTACCTCAGAAGCCTGTTTCGGTTGAGGTGACTCAGTCCCTCGCTGCCTTGGATTCCTATGAGTGGCCATATCCTAAGGCTCTTCTAGCAGGCATGGTGAATCATGCGAAATACGCCACATGGCGTACACGAGACCACTTACGTTCATTCACTTACTTCTGGGAAGCCTGTCGATTTGACTCAACGAGGGGCATCTAGAGGCAGGCATGAGGGAGCATCTCACCGGCAAAGACTTGCGGAGACTTTCGACATTTATCCGTGACCTCTATGTGCTCCGTACGCACGACGAGTTCAGCACGCACCTCGTTGCAGCGATTCCCTCCATCACGGAGGGAGAGTTCACGTCCTACAACGAATTCCATTCAAATGGGAATGACGGAGTTGTGAAAAGCGACCAACTCCCGCACATCACCAACCCTGGATACTACGCTGGGATTATCAATCAGTACGCCGGCCAACACCCGTTCCTCACCCACTTGCAGAAGACCAAAGACGGGAGCGCCAAGATGCTCTCAGACTTTCTCACCATGCGAGAGTTTCGCCAGAGCGCGCTCTATCACGAGTTCTACAAACCGCTCAAGATCCCCTATCTTGCGCTGATGGCTCTGACCGTCAACAGGCATACCCACATCACCATTTCTCGCCATCGGACCGGCCGCGAGTTCAGTGAGAAGACACGAACCATCTTGAATGCGATCCGCCCTCATGTCCTACAAGCTTTCACCAATGCTCAGGCTGTTACCCGAACACAGGAGGCCCTAACCTCCGCAACGCAAACTCTGGATCAGACCGGTCATGCGGTGATTGCATTGACAGCTCACCGCAAGATCCTGTGGGCAACCCCGCGGGCGCATGCACTTCTTCTTGAATTCGGCTTGAAGCATCGCCCGGGATCAGACCGCTTACCTTCGCTCTTGCATGAGTGGGTCACTGAGCGCCATAGGACACTCAGGTTCTCTGATGAGCCGACAGCTCCGGGCACACCACTCATCCTCACTCAAGGCATTCGGCATCTGCATATCCGGCTCATGGGTGATACGGATGGACACAAGCTGATCTTGGAAGAGCAGGGAGGGGCGCCACCCTGGGAGCAATTGGAAGAGCTTGGTCTGGCCCATCGGGAAGCAGAAGTCTTGGCCTGGACTGCACAGGGAAAAACAAACGAGGAGATCGGCAAGATTCTAGGGTGCAGCCGCCGGACTGTGCAGAAACACCTGGAGCGCATCTATCTCAAACTGGGCGTCGAGAACCGCACCGCAGCGGCTTCCGTCGCCATTGAGGCTGCACGAGCCTCTCGCACGACCAACGGTACAGGGACGTAGCAGCACGGCTCTTCACACCTCAGGATGGACTTCCTCCGGCTAAAACAGATCGACTGACGGATACATCCTTCAAGCTGAATTGCGCCGAAGTTGCGCCGGGCATTCCAATCGACTCTCTTCAAACCCTTTAAAACCGGCTATTTGGAGGGAAGCATTGCGCCAGGATTGCGCCGATTGCCGCCTATTTTTTTGGATTCGGCGCAACTTCAGAACGAGGATCATCCGGATACCATCGAGCCGCATTGGCCTTCCCCTTGAGGTGGATTCGCCGTTCTTTCTTTAACTCTCCCAGCAGCTTTTGCACCTGATCACGAGTCAGCTGGGGAAGCACTTGGAGTAGATCCTGCAACCGACTTCCTTCCTGCCTGAAACTCTCAACGTGCTGAAGAAGGAGCGCCTTGTTTGTCCCACGGTCGAGACCTCGCGTGCGAGTATAAACTCCCTTTTTCCCCAAGAACGCATAAAACCGCCTGGAGAGAATTGGTTTGGCTCCACGTCCGCGCCCAGTCAGTTCGATGATGCCACGATCTTTAAGAAATCCAAGACGGTCTTTAAGAGCGAGCGGAACCGGCTCTTCTCGTTGCACAGAGTCCAATACTAAAAAGTCCTGCGTCGTAAACGGACCCAGTCCTTCCTGCGTCACCTGCTGAAGGAAGGTAAGGAAGCGAGGATTCTGCACTTCCCCTTTGAGCGTAAGGCTCACCTGATAATCATCCGTCCCTGCAAAGTCTGGTCGGGGCTTACTTTCCTTGATGCACTCTTCAAACATCCGATCGGCCCCTTGGCCAGACCGTTCGACCAATCCACACCGTGCAAACGCTTCTGCAATCCGACGATTGCGCGGAGATTGTCTCAGCAGAATATTTTCCGGGGTGATGCCAGGCGGGAATCCTCCAGGGCTGACAATTTCGATCTTCTTGGGATACTGACGGACGAATACCGAGCCATTGAGACGATAATCGCGGTGACTCACGGCATTGAGGATGGCTTCTCGAACGACTTTTTCGTTAAAGGTCTGAATGTCCCAGACAAACAGCCCTTCCTGGTAATGCTGCACGTCGTTCCGAAGGTTGATGGTTTTCCACAGCTCGTCGTCAAATAAAAAGAACCCTTCCCTGAACTCCTTCCGCTGTTGAAACTGGATGGACGCCTCGCTTGATCGATATTCGAACACGACTTCTGCCTGCGCGAGGTGCCGGCCCAGCGCCTTTCCTGATCCAAAGAGAATCAGTGCCCCGTAGGTAACCGCACCGTCAACCAGCAGTTCTGCATCCGTTAAGAGCTGGGTATCCGTCACGCTGTCCAATAATCTATTGCCGGATTTCCGCTTCCACATCTCACGGAACCTGGCAATTGCCGCTGGAGCGAGATCGGCAAACGTGGCGTTCTTCGCAATTTCAGCCGAGAAGTCTGGCCCGGATTCTTCAAAGATGCGCTTGAGTTGGTCAGGCGTCATGGGAACGAGGCTTTCCCCGCTTCGCATCCAATAGGCCCCTTTGTAGTGAATCGGCATGCCGATAGGGCGTGAGGGCACGTCAAAAACCACGACACGACCGTCAGAATGCTGAATCACTTGGGCGTCCACGCGCAGATGCAGCCTATCGCTGACGCTTGCCTTGGTTTGATCGACATCAGGAAATGCGTGGCTCCCGACAATCTTCCGTGGCAGCTTGTCGGAAATGCCGAGCACAAACCTTCCGCCCTTTTCGTTGGCGATCGCCACGCAGTATTTGACGAGTTCTTCGAATTCATAGGAGTTTTTTGCCTCCTTGAATTCCAAGTGCTCGCTCTCTTTGCTCTCCAGCAATTCTTTCAGTTGGTCCTGCACCATAGTCCTGACCAGGTTCTCACGCTCTCTCGGGCTTTTCAACGCGGCAAGTATAACCGATTCGGCTAGAACCCGCCTATACCGATACCCCGCTGGCACACAGAGGGCCTGAAGGCCGCGGAACGACGGGTATATGTAGATAGAGAACGTTGCGCGCTTATTCATCGCCAAGAGGAGGACCATCATGAAGGTGCTACGGCTTTCCCAAAAGAAGCGAATCACGCAGGAATCAATCATCAAATTGAAGCTGACTGAGTATCCGGCAGCCCTGTTCGAATTTCTGACACGGGCCACCCGGAAGCCCAAGGCTGAGTTGGCTGCGGAAATCCTGGGGGCCGCCCTGATTAGTGACCGGGAGTTGCGGCGCTTGTTCGCCGAGCATGCCCACGCGCATCGCACAGACTCTGTTGACGCTCGCGTAACTGGACCGAGCACTACGTAGGATGTGTTCTTCACACCTTCACAACATGGTTGCAGAATCTTGGCGTGCCGCTCGAAGTACGAGCCGCTCTGTTGGGCCATCGCCTGCGAGGCATGGGGAACGATCAGCTCGGTGGAGAATCGATGACCGCCGCGTATTCACACGGTGGATACGGATGGAATCAGCAGCTCCGCTATGCCGTGAATCTCCTCCACAACGCGCTTTTGTCCTATGGATTGTCCTATGGACATCCGGTCAACGATGCGACGCCTCAGCCGAAGGTCGCTAACTCACGGAGAGATGAAGGGAATGGTTGGTGGTCCCAACGGGATTTGAACCCGTGTTTAAGCCTTGAGAGGGCTCCGTCCTAGGCCAGGCTAGACGATGGGACCAGATACCAATGACGTAAGATCGAGCTGGCACAGTAGCACAGGGGCTTTTGACTTTTCAATTCCTCATGATTTGGAGCAGTATTCAGACTGCTCCAACCTGGCTTCACCTGCGACTTGACAGGGACGATGGCATAGCCTACCTTGCGGAAAATACGTGCGGCGGGCCTCTGGGAAAGGGGATTCTTCTGTCGTCGGCCCCCTCTTCCTTTCGACAGACTCATGGTGGAACATGAACAACCCGCTCCAAGCCAAAACCAAATCTATCGGCATCACAGACTCCCCTGAACTGATCGACCTCGAAAAGCCTGAACAGGGCCTTGAGCTCCACCTCGGCTCGAACGTGTTTCGAAACACGAACGGCGTCATTAAACTCCAAGGCAAGGAGCAGGTGGTGCTAGAGCTGCAGCCCGATCCCTTCACCCTGCTCCTGACTATGGACTTCTACGATGACCAGGGGACTCGGATCGGTCACATCCGACGGAATGCATTATCGGCGCATAGCGCAGCCCGCTTCACCGTTACCGTGAAGGTCGGCGACGAGACCAGCCCCCCTTCGGTCACCGTCACAGACCAGACGACTGAACGCACGGTGTTCGAGGCCTGCCTTATCCAGAAAAGAAAGATCCGCATTACCGTGGGGCACTTCAATGCCCATACCGGCGAATTGGTGACTGTCAGCCCGCACTACTGCCGCATCGGCACTGGCCTCACCCTATTTGGCAATGTCGCGGAAAGCCGCGGCGGCGCAGCCACAATCGGATAGTCCCTTCCCCAAACACAGCAGCCTCAACTCATACGTTTCCACCCCTTCGATCGAGAGCACAACCACGCACACCACCCCAATCGCTTGCTGAAACAGACATCCTTTTTGACAAGCGGAAAAACTTCCGTACAATCAAGACATGTCGGATATCATGAAACCGAGCGTGCAAGCCTTCCTGGTCTGCGATCAGGTCATTGAGGACAGCGTCACCAGAAAAAAGAGCCTCATTGGCCTCTTCACCCACCTACAGGCGGTGAGCTTTCCATTTCAACATTCGCAAATGGGGCTGTACTTCTGCCTCACCGACGCCGAAGGAACCTATCACTTCGACATCGATTTGATTTACCTCAACAACGAACAACTCGTCTGCCGGGCGGCCCTTCCGAATATCGTGATCGCTGATCGCCTTCAAATTTCAGACTTTGGAATCAATATTCCATCCCTGGTCTTCCCTGCCCCTGGCCGTTATGAGTTTCGCCTACGCATGGAAGGGCATCTCATCGCGCAGAAAGACTTCAGTGTGATGCAGATGCCCACTCACCAAACCGCATAGAACACACCCACACCCCTCTCTTCCTGCTCAGGCGCATGAGGCCTTCTCCCCTATGCCGTTCTTATGGTAGAACAGCCGCGATGATGTGTCCCCCTATCTCCCAGGAGTCAACAACCTCGCATGTCTGATCAGGCTGGTGCTTCGAACTTTATTCGCGAAATCGTGACCGCTGATCTCGCTGCCGGCAAACATGGCAACCGAGTGGTCACGCGCTTTCCACCTGAACCGAACGGTTATCTCCATATCGGCCATGCGAAATCTATTTGTCTGAACTTCGGCTTGGCACAGGATACCCCGAACGGCATTTGCCACCTGCGATTCGACGATACCAACCCGACCACCGAAGATCCTGAGTATGTCCAGGCCATTCAGGACGATGTCCGATGGCTGGGGTTCGACTGGCACGAGAAGATGTTTTTCGCCTCGGATTACTTCGAACGACTCTACGAATTTGCCGTAAGACTGATCCAGAAAAACCTCGCGTACGTTGACACGTTGACGGCTGAAGACATGCGTAGCTATCGCGGCACACTCACAGAACCCGGTAAAAATAGCCCTTCTCGCACCCGCTCCGCCGAGGAAAATCTTGACCTCTTTCGACGTATGCGAGCAGGAGAATTCGCCGACGGAACCCATACCCTTCGAGCCAAAATCGACATGGCCTCGCCCAATATCAACCTGCGCGACCCAGTCCTCTACCGCATCAGACATGCGACGCATTATCGAACCGGAAGCGCCTGGTGCCTGTACCCGGCCTACGACTATGCCCATCCCCTCTCGGACGCACTTGAAGGAATCACGCACTCCATCTGCACCTTGGAGTTCGAAGATCACCGGCCCCTCTACAATTGGGTAGTCGAACAGGCTGAGGCGCCGTGCCGGCCACAGCAGATCGAGTTTGCCCGCTTAAATCTGACCTATACCGTCATGAGTAAACGGAAGCTGCTTGAGTTGGTCAGCAAGAAACTCGTGACCGGATGGGACGATCCACGATTGCCGACGATTAAAGGCCTCCGTCGCCGCGGCTATACACCGGAAGCGATTCGGGCATTCTGTGACCATATCGGCGTCGCCAAGCGCGAAGCCACCGTCGAAATGCAGCTGCTCGAACACTTCGTTCGCGAAGACCTGAATAGACGCTCGCCGAGAGTCATGGCGGTCTTGCGGCCGCTCAAGATCATCCTCGATAACTATCCCGAGGACCAGTCCGAAGAGCTGGAGGCCATCAATAATCCGGAAGATCCTGCGGCAGGGACGAGGAAAGTCCCCTTTTCACGTGTCCTCTATATTGAGCAAGACGATTTCCGTGAAGATCCACCCAAGCAATTCTTCCGGCTCGCGCCAGGACGCGAAGTACGGCTCCGGTACGCCTACATCATTAAATGCATCGGAGTGACGAAAGATCCGCAGACCGGCGAGATCACCGAACTCCATTGCACCTACGACCCCGCCACCATGAGCGGCGCCTCCCAGGAACAGCGTAAAGTCAAAGCGACCATCCATTGGGTTTCCGCTGCCCATGCCGTGAGTGCTGAAGTCCGTCTCTATAATTCTTTGTTAGTGACCGACCTGGCAAAAGTGCCGCCAGATCATGATTGGACGACCTATCTGAACCCCGCTTCATTGGAGCGAATCACAAACTGCCTTGTCGAACCTAGTTTGCGACAGACAACACCAGGCACTCGATACCAATTTGAGCGTCTTGGTTACTTCTGTACCGACCTAGATTCAACGGCTGAGGCACCGATCTTTAATCGCACGGTGTCGCTGAAAGATGCCTGGGCCAAGATTGAGAAGGCGCAACCTTCCCGGTAACAGGCAAGAAGCTTCCCCCCTTCGTGAGAGTCCTCCCTCCGACCATCCTCCATCACATTTCCATGATTTGCTTTACCCCAGGTCTGTGCTTGCTACACTAGCCTGAGTACATCCTGGCAACCGTGCTGAGGAACCACAGACCGGAAGGAGTCCCGCATGATTGAGTGCCGCGAATATCCACGAGTCCCCGTCGACATGCAGGTCTTCTTCTCCAGTACGAACAAGACAGAGATCCGAGAAGGCACGATGTTCGATCTGTCTGCCAGAGGATGCGCCGTCACCAGCATGTCGTCGGTTCAGCGCGGTATCGCCGTGCGAATCCTCATCAGAGCCACCGATCTCGGCTCACCGATCACGATCGAGTCCGCCGCTGTGCGTTGGAGTGAAGGCGGGGAGTTTGGCGTCGAATTTCTCGGCCTCTCGGAAATCGATCAGCGCCGCTTGCACCGATTACTGCAAATCACCAGCCCGCCCCAGATCCAACCGAGTTAACCGCTGACCGATTCTCACACTCGGCATGATATACTGCCGGACATGACCTGCCCCCTCTGCCACCAACCCACCACGTGGGAAGGCAATACCTGGCGCCCCTTCTGCTCTGAACGATGCCAACTC
>CXWL01016245.1_pt1 | contig 19532 bp, 16 predicted proteins | sample 590931 | NCBI WGS metagenome assembly CXWL01 (sample SAMEA3498368, study PRJEB10139) | groundwater metagenome | biome: water well; material: biofilm material | place: Germany | collected 2015-04-27 | reverse complement strand
CGTTGGGTGTTTTACCACTTCGGACTCAACTTTCAACTGGCCCACTTCTCGGGGGAAAGGTCGTGGGTCAGAAACTGCCCCGCCAGCAGCAGGATCAAGCCGCAGTGCGACAGAAGCAGCCCCGCGTTGCGCCGCGTGAAGCTGAAGCGGCAAATGAGAGCCGCGATCAAGCTCCCGCCCCAAAGAAAGCCCACGGCAAGTCCGCCCGGAAAGACGGGAACGCGCCAGCCGCCCGGCGCGGCCGCGTAAATCCAAAAGCTGCTGAAGAACTTCTTCTGGGCGACGAAAGTCCCAAGGTCGACCTGCGCCGTCGTGCCAAGGAAGCCGGCGGGACAGTCCCGGCTACTGAGGATCATTAAACCGCAGATTTTCCAGGAAGCTCATGAACGCCGGCTCGATCGAACGCACCAGCGCGTCCTCGCCCGTCATCTTGAAAAACCAGGTATTGCCGCCGCGCGGGTACGTCACGGCCACCAGGCGCTTCTTATAGCGATTGTCGATGTCCAGGTCGGTGGTGACGAAATTCGACATCAGCATGGGCCGACCCGCCGGTGAAATCTTTTTAGAATGCTTCGTCAGTTCCCCCTCGGCGATCGACGCGAGGTTGAGCTGTCCGCGCCAACGATTGATGTTAGCCAGATCGCCTCCGGCCGGACCGCTCAATACGACGATGGAGACGTCGGCCTGGAGGCCGTTTTTACCGTCGATAAGAAAGCTGCCGATACGCATCTCGGAGGGCGCCACTTCGCGCCAGCCTTTTGGGGTCTTCCACGAAATGGCTTTGTGGGCCTCCGAAGGAGGAGGAGGCAACGACACGGACGACATGTCGGACGCCCCCCCCATCGGCATCGACGACGGCGCGCCCTGTATGCCTTGGGGCATGCTTTGAGGCATGTCCTGTCCGGCGCCCGCTGTCTTCGTGACCTTATAGGAGCTGACTTCGTCGTTCTTGCAAGACGTCAAAGCCAAAAGCGGCACGCACGCGAGGAAAACGGCGATTTTAGCCCGGAGCATATTCAACTTTCTAACATATCGCTCCGCCCAACTCAAGCGCTCTACCAACGGTAGCTGAGCCCGGCGTTGACCATAAAGCTTTTGATCTCGTCCTGATAGGTTTGAGTGACCCCGGCGTCGAGCATCCAGGCCTCATTGATGCGCCAGTTGACGTGCCCGCTGACGTCGCTGGCCCGGAAGCTTTTCTCCAGGCTGCTGGTGGGGCCGTAACGGAAACCGGCGTTGGCGTCGAAGTTTAGATCGCCGTTGAAGAACGGCAACGAGCACGAGACCGTGTTCCCGTAATCGGGCCCCGCGGGATTGTACAGATTGTATGTCGTCACGCTGAAGAATCCGTTGGGCATCGCCGGCAAGCCTCGGCGGCTGATGGTCAAGCGCCAAAGCCCCTGAGAGAACTGCCCCTCCGTATTCGTCCAGGAAAGGTCCTCGTCAAGAGATATGTCTCCGGGCATGTTCTGGGCGCTGCCGGTGAAGTAGCGCCAGTATCCGTTGTTGACGTAGCCGTTGTTTCCGCCGGCCAAGTCCCGTTCGGCGTTGACGTCGATGGGCTCGTAATGATTCGCGCCGGCCCGCAGCGACAGCCAAGTCGTCAGGGGCGAGTTGAGCATGGCGTTGGCCCGGGTCATGCGCGGCTTGGTGTGCACCTGGGCCGCGCCGGCGTTGAAGTTGAATTGCGATGTTCCGAAAAAATTGAGCTTCGGGCCTAAGTCGGAGCGTTGATCGTATAACAGCGCCAGTTCATCGGGCTTATTGTAATAATAGCTGTGCATCAAGCCCAGCGTGCCCATGTAATAGAGCCCGCGCTGCTGCCCCTTTTCCAAGGTCCCGTAGACGGCCCCGATCTTTTCGCGGCTGGCGAAGCCCTGGGTGATCCGATCGGGCCGCACACCCAGGGCCGCGCCCGCATGCACGCTCGCCGAAATGACCTTCTCCGCCTGAATTCCATCGAGATAGCCCAGACTGGGAAGTTCCATGGGGAAAAACCGCCCCATGCGCATAAAGCCGCCGTCCGCGTTTTTGCGCGATAGCATGAGCCGGTACACGTGCGGTTTGGGGTGCTGAAAGTCGTCGGCCGTCGAGGGGGTGCTGGCATCGCGATAGGTGCCGTTCCCCGACCAAGCCAAGGACCAGGGCCGGCCGTACAAACGCTCGATAGATCCGTCCACATCCAAGCGCGAGGCCGCGTACCAAGTCGAATTGACGCCGCGCACCTGCTGATACAGCTGCCAGCCGCGTACTCGTCCGTGAAAAACGTTCGCCGCCTGCGTGAGCGCGATTTTCTTGCGCACGACGATGGGTTCCGGCAAAGGCATAACCGGCGCCGCCTGTTCCACCGTCAATGGCCCCGCTCGAGCCGCCTCCGTGGAAGCCGGCGCCTCCGGCGTGGGCGGCTCCGACTGAGAAGCCTGGGGCAGCGGTTCGGGGACGGGAGCCGGCGGCACGACCGTCGGGGCCGCGGCGGTCGCGGCGGCCTTACGCTGCTCCGCCTCGAAAACGACCACGTCTCCGGACTTGAACGTGGCGTTGCTGATCGTGCTGAGAACGCGCATGCTGGTGTGGCCGATATCCACCCAGACGACGGTAGCCAGACCGATTGGCACGCCCTCGCGCTTGATGACGGCGACGTCGCCGCCTTTTAGATCGCTGCTGCCGATATCGATATTGATGTGATCGCCCGAGACCGCGATGATCCGTCCCTCGATGGGAGCGCTTCTTTGGGCTCGGACGTCAGGAGAGAACGCGAGGGCCAGGTTAAACCAGGTCATCGTCACAAGAATCGTTCGGAGGCAATAGTGGGGGCTTTGTCGCACGTCCCGTTTCCGTTTGAAGTTTAACAGCGGAAACGCGGAGGGTCAAGACCGCGGCCATAAAATTATTATTAAAAACTAGGCGGTATTTGGAAACAAAACGGCCTTAATCGTCGCAGTTGGACCGGTTCCTATGACAAGCCGTGCATGATGCCGTCAGATAATTGCCGCCCGGGTGGCACTGGGCGCAGGTCGCGTTCTTGTGCGAGCGGTTGGTGCTGCTGTTGTAGCAGCTGGAGGGATTATGAATGAAGCTCGTCCAAGAGACGAAACTGGTATGGCATTGCCGGCAGGAACTGGCGACGAATCCCGAGTGATTGACGGGCGAGACCGCGGCGTTGAACTCGGCCATGTGACAGGTCTGGCATTGCGCGCCTGTGCCGCCCACGAACGCGTGCTGCATCGTCGTTCCGGGACCCCAGACGGTCGTGCCGACGTGGCAGTTCTGGCAGGCGGTCGGAAAAGCGTTGGCCACGTGCTTGGAGGCCGGGGTCGCGTTGGCGGCGGTGAACGCCTGGGCATGACACGTGTAGCAGGGAATGCTGGTCACGAAGTTATGCTTCATCGCCGTGCCCGGCCCCCACGCGCTGAAGCCGGTGTGGCAGTTCTGGCAGGCTTGAGGAAACGAGTTGGCCGCGTGCTTGGAGGAAGGCGTGGCATTGGCGGCGTTATACTCGGCCTTATGGCAGTTGTAGCAAGACACGCCGCCGACCACATTGTGCAGCGCCGAGGACCCGGCCATATTCACCCCCGACCAGACCGCGAAGCCGGCGGCGGCCGCGGTGTGGCACGTCTGGCAGGCCGGCGACGTCGTGGGGAAGGCGTTGGCCGTGTGGTTGGAGGCGGGAGTGATCTTGGCGCCGTTGAACTCGGCGGTGTGGCAGGTGTAGCACGGGGTGCTGCTCACGAAATTATGCTTCATCTGCGTGCCCGGGCCCCAAACCGTGGTGTTATGGCAATTCTGGCAGGTTTGCGGGAAGGCATTGGTCGTATGATTGGACGCGGGCGTGGCCTTGGCCGTCGCGAAAGCCGCGGTGTGGCAGGCGTAACAGTTGGGATTGGCGCCCAGCGTGTTGTGATCGAACGCCGCTCCCATCCAAGACGCCGTACCCACGTGGCAGCTTTGGCAGGTGTGCGAGAAATTCATGGCGACGTGATTGGGTCCGCCCGCGAAGTCGGCTTGGTGACAGGTGTAGCACGGAACGCTGCTCACGAAGTTATGCTTCATCGCCGTGCCCGGCCCCCAGAGCGCCGTCGTGTGGCAATTTTGGCACGTCTGAGGGAAATTGGGCGAATGCACGGCGGCCGGCGTGGGCCGAGCGCCGATATAGGCCGCTTGATGGCAGCTGTAGCAGTTGGGGTTGGCGCCGAGAGTTCTGTGATCGAATCCCGCGCTGAGCCAAGTCGCCGTGCCCGAGTGGCAGCTTTGGCAGGTGTGCGAAAAATTCTGCGCGAGATGGTTTGGCGCGGCCTTGAAATCATCGGTGTGGCAGTTATAGCAGGGGATGCTGCCGACGAACGAATGCGGCATCGGTGTGCCCGGTCCCCACGCCGCGAAGGACTTGTGGCAGTCCTGACAGCTTTGCGGGAAGCCGTTGGAGGCATGGTTTGAGGACGGCGTCGCCTTGGCGCTCGCGAATTTATCCGAATGGCAGCTGAAACAATTAGGGTTGGCGCCGAGCGAATTATGGTCGAAGGTTCCCCCTCCTCCCGCCCGCCAGCCCGTCGTCACATGGCATGTCTGGCAACTGCGCGCGAAGTTTTGCGCGACATGGTTAGGGCCTCTCTGAAAATCGCCGCTGTGACAGTTGTAGCAGGCGACTCCGCCCACAACGGAGTGCTTCATCTCCGTGCCCGGCCCCCATGCGGACGTCCCATGGCAGCTTTGGCAGGTTTGCGGAAACCCATTGGTCTCGTGATTGGCCGAAGGCGTCGGTTTAGCGCCATTGAACTCGGTGCGATGGCAGGACAGACAATCACGAGAGAGCCCGCGGAAGTCCCCGACGCTGGCGCCCTTGTGGCACCCCGCGCACTGCAAAGTCGCGTGCATGCCCGTCAACGGAAAGCCGGTGCGCGAGTGCTCCGCCATCCTCTCGCCTTGCCGTCCTTGCGTCTTCCACGAGGTCTCGTTGTGGCATTTCGTGCAGCTCAAGCCCATCGCGCCCTTATGCAGGTCGACATGGCAGGCCACGCAGCCTCGCGCCGCGACGCCGGCCGTCGAACCCCGGTCGTTATGGCAGCGCAAGCAAGAGACCGTGGCGTGCATCCCGTTGAGAGCGTACTTCGTCTCTTTAAAATGATCGAAGCGGAAATCAGAGCGCATGATATCCCAGCGCTTGGGGACGTGGCACAGGCTGCAATCCTTGGAGAACGTGCGGTGGGGCACCATCGGCGCCAGATTCTTGTCCGGCGCCTCGGCTGCGGGGGCGCTCTTGGAAGCGAGCATAGCCAGCAACGACAACAGGCCCAGGACGCACGCAAGTCCCAGACGACGGACAGCTTTATCGCGGAACGACATCATGACAGTCTTGGCACCTCATGCGCAGCGGCTTGTACTGGATGGTTCGTTTGCGATTGGGCAACGTCACCGTGGGATGGCATTCCTTGCAGGCCACGTCCTTATGGGCGCTGTCTAAGACATATCGCGACTGGGTGTTGTGGTCGAAAATAAGTTTTTTCCATGTCCGCGTGTCAATATGGCAATTTTCACAGCGATTTTGGCCCTTAATAAGAAACTGGCCATAGTGTATGTCGTTGTGACAATACGCGCAAGACTTATTAAGCCCGGCGTAAATGCGGGTTTTGGCCCGCTCATCCTTGACGTGACAGGCGTTGCAGGCGGCCTTAATATGCGCCCCGGCCAGCGGGTAGGACGTCTTGCCGTGGTCGGCGACGGTGAACTTGGCCGGCTTGAAAACGCTCAGGGCATGGCAATCCATGCACTTCGGATGCTTGGCGGCGAATTGTCCGCGGTGCTCGTCGCGGTGGCAGGCTTGGCACTCCTTCTCCGAGCGCGGCCGTCCTGTCTTGGCGTCCGCGTACTTCAGCTTAAAGGTCAGCTTCGGATCGTGGCATTTCGCGCAGGAGACCTTGTCGTGCGGAGCGATGAGGCGGAAGCCCGTCAGGGCGTGGGCCGCGCGCCCGGTTTTGAGGTTGGCATCGGCCCATGGCACGGCGGCCTTCGTGTGGCAGGACTCGCAGTCATTTTTCCAGTCCGTACGGTGCGGATTCTTGTGGCAGTCCGCGCAGCGGATTTCCCGTGTTTTATTGAGCGAGGAGGCCCTCGATTTATCGAAAGGGAACGCTTTCGGCGGATGCGCGGGCAACGGCGTCCCCGGGGCGGGCAAGACGTGGCAGGACTTGCATTCCAGGCGCGCGTGGCCCAGCGTCAGCGAGTAGAATTTTTCATGGTCGAAGCCGACCGAAGGCTTGAAGGCCGTCTGCCCGTGACAAGACCGGCAGTCGGCCGCCAGCCCCCCCGCGTGGACATCTTTATGACAGCTCATACACTCTTGCGACAACCCCAGGTATGTTTGGGAGCGAGGGTTCTTGGGAAAGTCGGGCAGGAAGAAGGTTTTAGCGAATTTCTTATGGCAGGCTTCGCAGGAAACGGAGTCGTGCTTTTCGACTAAGTGGAAGTCGGCGTAGTCGTGCTTGAACTTTTTGTAGTCCTTGCCTCCCCAGGACACCTTATTGACGAGCGGGAAGTCGCGGCCGTTGTGCTCGGAGTGGCAATGCGCGCATTCCGCTTTCTTGCCCTCCAGCATTTTGGCGTGAAAGCCCTTCGACGACGACAGCTGCCCCTTGATCTCGCCGTGGCATTTCAGGCAGCTGACGGCGATGTCCTTGTCGGCGTGGCATTTGTTGCAGTCGCCGATAAACGACGAGCCCGCCACGCTCAGGTGGGGCGAGGCCAATTCGCCCGGCGAGGACTTGTAAAGAGTGATGTAGGCGGCCAAGGCCGAGAGCATGACGATGCCGAACACCAGCGGCGCCTTCGGATGACGGATCAAGGCGTCTGGCCGAGAGGCCGCAAAGCGCGCAGGTCGATATTACCGTGCGTGACCGCGACTAGGATGTGGCAGGCGGCCAGTATGAGCATGACGATGGCGAACCATCGATGAAAGAAGCGCCAACTGCTCATCAGCGAGCGCAGTTCATGATAGCGGGCCACCCACTGGCTTTCTTGAAAATATTTTCGACCCAATTCCAGAATATCTTTGGCCGCCGGACGCAGTTCGGGTGCCGCCATGACGATCTCGTGCAGCTTGGCATAGTTCTCGGCGTTGATCCGGCTGTCGTGAAACAGCGCTCCCACCTCGCCGATAAGGCCGGACGACGAAGGAGCCGACGGTGTCAGCGTCTTGTCGAAAATCTCCATGGGCATGCCGAGCTTCTTAAGGTGCTCGCGGTACGCCGTCAGACTGCGGCGGATATCGGACAGTTCAAGCTCCTTGCCCTGTACGGAGCGCGGCGTGTGCGCGTAAATGTAGCGACCGAGGAGCCCGGTGACGACGACGACCATCAGCGCCAGACAGGCAATGGAGGCCAGGGCGCTGCGCAGGATGAACGTGCTGTGGATGAAGATCAGCAGCGGCCCGAGCAGGCCCGTGAAAACGTGGAACGACATCCAATTATGAAGGCTGCCCAGCCATTCGAACTGCAGCAGCTGGCGTCGGATTAGATAGCTCAGGTTCAGGAAGATCAGGACCGTGCCGACGACCCCGAAGGAAAGGCCGCCGCGCCCGGAGGGACGAAGAAATTCGTGGTGCAGGTGAAGAGGCCGCTGTCCCCGTGAGAGCAGATAGTAGTCCGCGCGCGGCCAAAGCCAAGCGATGGCGCAGACGGCGGCCGCCAGTCCGAGCCAAAAGAACCCCCTCGAGACCCAGGTTTTCTCTTCCGCGCTCATCCGAGTTTGGCGGCCTGCTCGGCGGCAGCCTGCATGCCTCCGAATCGGATGCCCATGTCCTTCATCAGCGGAAAGGGCAGTTCGCCGCCGGCGAAAACGAAAACGAAATCGTTGGGCAGGCGGATCGGCGCCGCCGTCTTCTTGGTCGTTTTGAGAACAACCTCTGCTGGCTCCACTCGCTCCACTTCGGTATTAAACAAAACCTTCACCCGCCCATCAGCGACGTATTCCTTTATCCGCTGCTCATTGCGGGCCTTCAGACGGAAGAATTCCTCTTTGCGGTATGAGATGCCGACCACGTTTCCAGACTGATTGGCCAAGGCCGTGGCCGCCTCGACGGCGCTGTCGCCGCCGCCCACGATCAGCACGCGCATATTTGTATAGCTGGCGGCGTCATAGAGCTGGTACAAGACCTTGTCGAGGTCCTCGCCCGGCACGCCCAGCTTGCGCGGGCTTCCGCGCCGCCCCATGGCCAGAAGCACGTACCGGGCGAGCATCGTTCCCGCGCTGGTCTTGACCTCGAAATGCGGTCCTTGGCGAGTCGCGCCGAGCAAGTCCACTTTCACGCGTACGTCGATCTTGAACTGGGCGATGAGTTTCTCCCACAACTCCATCAGCCGCTCTTTTTCATACTCCCCCTGGGTCAATTTTCCGTACAGGGGAATGGCGACGGCTTGCACGAGCGTCAGCTTGCGGCGCGGATACTTGCGGATCGTGCCCCCTATGTCGTCTTTGCTGATCGTCGCGTAGGTCAGCTTTTTTTCGATCGCTCTCAAGCTCGCCGCCAGCCCCGCCGGCCCGGCGCCCACGATAAGCACGTCGACGACGCCGGGCGCCTTCGCCGTCTTGTCCTGCTCGAGCTTGCGGGCGATTTCATCGATCGCCCTGACGCCATGATCGATGGCGTTGCGGATCAGCGCGATTCCGCCCAGCTCTCCGCAGATATACAAACCGGGCACGCTGCTTTCCAAGTTCTCCGTCAGAACAGGGATATCCGGGCGCAAAGCGGCGTCGCCAAGACCCACGGTGATGGCCTCCATGGGGCAGGCCTCTTGGCACTTGGCGTGGCCGATGCAGCGCGATCCGTTGATGACCTCCGCGATCCCGTTGACCAAGCCCAGGACATTGTCCTCCGGGCAGGCCTCGATGCAGGTGCCGCAGCCGATGCAGAGCGTGGGCTGGATGATCGGATACTGGGCGATCGCCTTATTCTTGCCGCGCGCGCGGGCGTCGCTGAGGGCCGCCAAATTTTGGCGATTGCTCTCCGCGTCCAAGGATCGCTGCCACAAACTGACGATGATGAAGGTCGCCAGCAGGCCCCCCGTCACGATCCCGATAAACGACCAGTCCATCGGCACCTCCTTGCCAAGGAAGCGTAACAGTAAACCTTATGCTCCGCAATGGCGTTAGGGCCTCAACTCTGCCGCTGAGCTACCGCGGCGTCAGTGAAGGCCTAAGTACGCTTTCTGAACCGCGGGGTCCTTGAGCATGGCCGCGGTGTCGGAGGCGGCGACGATCGCTCCGGTCTCGAGCACGTAGGCGCGCGTCGCCGCGCGCAAGGCGCGCTTGGCGTTCTGTTCGACGAGAAAGACCGTTACCCCTTCCTTGTTGATCAGCTCGATGATATCGAAGATCTTGTCGACGACCACGGGAGCCAAGCCCATGGAGGGCTCATCGAGCATGAGCAGCTTGGGCGCGGCCATCAGCGCCCGGCCCATCGCCAGCATCTGCTGCTCGCCGCCGGAGAGCGTGCCTCCGAACTGAGTGCGGCGCTTGCCCAGCACCGGGAACAGGTGGAAGACGTGGTCGTACTCGCGCGTCAAGTCCTTCTCTCGGCGCGAATAAGCGCCCATTTCCAGGTTTTCCATGACGGTCAGGCGCGGAAAGATACGGCGACCCTCGGGAACCAGCGAAAGCCCCATACGCATGATCTGATCCGGAGGCAGCCCGGGCAGGTCACGGCCTTGGAAGCGCACCGCGCCCTTCTCGGGCCTGAGAAGGCCCGCCACGGTCTTCATGATCGTGGTTTTGCCGGCACCGTTGTTGCCGATAAGGGCCACGACCTCGCCGGCGCGCACCTCGAGGCTGACGCCCTTGAGCGCGTGGATTTTCTTTCCGTACATCGCGTGCACGGATTCGAGCTCGAGCATGGCGGGAGGCTTCATGGTCATGCCCCCTCCTTGCCCAAATACGCCTCGATGACGCGCGCGTTGGCGACGACTTCCTTGGGCGTGCCCTCGGCGATCTTCACGCCGTAATCGAAGACGAAAACCCGATCGGAGATATCCATGACCACGCGCATCTGGTGCTCGATGAGAAGCACCGTAACACCGCGGTCGCGGACCTTGCGCACGAGCGAGACAAGGTCTCTGCATTCCGTGGGGTTCATGCCCGCGGTCGGCTCGTCGAGAATCAAGAGCTTGGGCTCGGAAGCGAGCGCTCGGGCGATCTCCAGCTTGCGCTGCGCGCCGTAGGGGAGGTTCTTGGCGAGCTCGTTGCCGAGCGCCTTAAGCCCCACGAAATCGAGCAGCTCCTTGGCCATGATCTCGGTCTGGCGCTCCTCCTCGTGGAAAGCGCGCGAGCGCAGCAGCGGGCCGAGAAGGAACTCGCGGGTGCGCGCGTGACGTCCGACCATCACGTTCTCAAGCGCGGTCATGTGCGCGAACAGGCGGATGTTCTGGAACGTGCGCGCCACGCCGCGCGCGACGATGTCGTGGCTGGCCATGCCCCTGATCTCATGGCCGTTAAAGACGATTTCGCCGCGCGTGCCGGGATAGACGCCGGTGAGCACGTTGAAGAAAGTCGTCTTTCCCGCGCCGTTGGGGCCGATCACGGAGACGATCTCTCCCTCGTGAATGGAGAGATTGACCTGATCGACGGCCTTCAGACCGCCGAAGTGCTGAGCCAGGTCCCTGACGACGAGCAGTCCCTTCGCCTTCGTCATGAGGTCAGCTCCGCCTCGCGCCGCGAGGAGGGCAGCACTCCCTGCGGCCGGAATAAGGTAACGAGGACGAGGATCAGCCCAAAGAACAAGTAGCGGTAGTTGATCCATTCGGCCGAGAGCGTGGCCTGCATCAGCGGCGGAACCCCGGCCAGGATCAGCGCGCCGAGCAGGACGCCTTCCAGCGAGCCCATCCCGCCCAGGACCACGATCGAGACCACGAGGATCGACTCCCAGAATACGAAGGACTCGGGCGTCACGAACTGCTCCCATAAGGCGAACAGCGCCCCCGCCAAGCCCGCGAAGGCGCCGGAGAGGGTGAAGGCAAGAAGCTTGTAGTGCCGCACGGGGATGCCGGACAAGCACGCGGCGATCTCGTCTTCGCGGATCGCGATCCAGGCCCGGCCCACGCGCGAGTCTTCCAGGCGCCGGGAGGCCACGCAGCCGACGGCGACCCCGGCCAAGATCAAGAGGTAGTACTGCACGTTGGGATCGGCGGAAATAAAAGCCAGCGGCCGCCACGGGGCGACTTGCATGCCCTTGGGGCCGTTGGTGAGCGCGTCAAGATTGTTGATGGTCAGTCGCGCGATCTCGCCAAATCCCATGGTGACCACGGCCAAGTAGTCGCCGCGCAGGCGCAGGATGGTCAGACCCAGCAGCGCGCGCACGGACAAAGCCGCCGCGACGGCGATGACGATCGCAACCGGGGCGGGCACGCCGGCGCGCATCGAAATCGAGGTCGCATACGCTCCGATCGCGTAAAAGGCGATGAAGCCCAAGTCGAAGAGACCCGCGTAGCCGAGGGTGAAATTCAGGCCCATGCCCAGCAGCATGAACAGCCCGACCACGCCGCCGACGCGGACCAAATACGGCATCTCGAGGGCTTGCGCGATGAACGGAAACGCCGCGGTCAGCGCCAGCGCGGTCCAAGGCAGCCAACGGGAGCGCAGAAGCTTCGTCATACTTTCTCCGCGATCTTCTCGCCGAGCAGCCCTGAGGGACGGACCAGCAGGACGATGATGAGCACCGTGAAGGCGATCACGTCGCGCCATTGCGCGCCGTCGGGGATGTAGCCCGAGGCGAGCACCTCGAGAAAGCCCAGAATAAAGCCGCCGAGGACCGCTCCCCGAATATTGCCGATGCCGCCCAGCACGGCCGCGGTGAAGGCCTTGGCGCCGGGCAGGAAGCCAAGGTTGTACTTAATCGAGCCGTAGTTCATGCCGTAGAGCACGCCGGCAGCACCCCCCAAGGCGCCGCCGACGAAAAAGGTCAGCGCGATGATGAAGTCGGGGTTGATGCCCATGAGACCGGCGGTCTGGATATCGTCGGAGCAGGCGCGCATGGCTTTGCCCATCTTCGTGTACTCGACGAAGAAATGCAGCACGCCCATCAACGCCAGCGCCGAGACCAGGATGACGAGCTGCAGGGTGCTGATGGTCGCGCCGAACACCGGCACTTGGCCGATGGCGACCGGCTCGGGAAAAGGCAATGACTGCGTGCTCACCCACAGGAACACGCCGTTTTGAAGCACGATCGAAACGCCGATCGCGGAGATCAAAGGAGCCAGGCGCGAGATATGGCGCAAGGGGCGATAGGCGAAGCGTTCGACGATCACATTGATGAGTCCCGCGCCCGCCATGCTCAGAACAAACATGCCCAGCAAACCGACCACTCCGCTGCCGAACAAGGCCGGAGCCAAAGCGACAAGTCCCAAGGCCATAAAGGCGCCGAGCATCAGCACCTCAGAGTGGGCGAAGTTGATCATCGTCAAGATGCCGTAGACGAGCGTGTAGCCGAGGGCGATGAGGGAATAGATCGCGCCCAGCGTCAGGCCGTTGACGATTTGCTGGATCAGCACTAGGTTACTTGACGGACGGGAAAGAGCGGTCCTTGGCTTGAGCGCGGGTCATGGTCACGATCTTGTTGAGCGTGTCGCCCTTGTCGTCGAAGACGGTCTCGCCGAGCACGCCGGAGTACTTGGTCTTCGTCAGTTCCGTGATGACCTTGACGCGATCGGGACCGCCCGCGCGCTCCATGGCCGAGAGAATGACTTGCGCCGCCTCGTAGCCGAAGTGGTCAAAGGGCTTGAGGTCCTCGCCCGATCCCGTCCAGCGCTTCTTGTAGTTCTCCATGAAGGTCTTCGCGCTGGGCAATTCCTCGACGGGAATGCCCACGATGGAGAGATAGGCGCCGTCGGCCGCGTCGCCGGCCACGTCGAAGATGCTGGGAGTTTTGGAGCCGTCGCCGGAGATGAGCACGAAGGGATCCTTCATGCCCAGTTCGCGCATCTGCTTGAGCAGAAGGCCGGCCTCGGTGTAGAGGCCGCCGAAATAAACGCCCTCGGGCTGGGAAGGATCGCCCTTGATCTTGGTGAGCAACGCCTTGAAGTCCTTGTCGCCGACGGCGATGCCGTCCGCGCTGACGATCTTGCCGCCGGTTTCCACGAACGTCTTCTTGAACTGCTCGGCCAAGCCCTGACCGTACGGCGTCTTGTCGTGAAGCAGCGCCATGCGCCGCTTGCCGAGCTTTTTGAAAGCGAACGTGGCCGCGTAGGAGCCCTGCACGTCGTCGGTGGGCACCACGCGGAAGACGACCTTGGGCCCGCTCCAATCGGGCGAGCGCTGCTGCTCGGTGACTTCGGGATTGGTCGCCGCGGGCGAAACCATGGCCACGGGCGCGCGGGCGTAGACTTTCGCGGCCGGGATCGCGCAGCCGGAGTTATAGTGGCCGACGACCGCGACGACGTTCGGATCGGAGATAATGAGATTGGCCACATTGACCGCCTCTTTGGGGTCGGCGCGGTCGTCATAGGGCGCGGCGACGATCTTGTAAGGGAAACGCTTGGCCGCGTTGACTTCCTCGACGGCCAGCTCCACGGCGCGGCGCACGCCCTGGCCTTCGGTGCCCATGTCACCGGTCAGCGGGACCGCGATCGCGATCTTGACCACCTTCTCTTTCGGGCCGCAGGCGACGGCAAAAATGGCGAGAGCCGCGAGCATGGCGGCGGGGCGGAAGGTCATGTCCAATTCCTCTCTTGTTTGCGTCGTTATTTCGAGTCGGTGGATTATGCCTCATACTGCCGCCGCTTGTCCATCATATCACGGCCGAATGTACGGCCGGGCATGGTATAATACTCCCCCGTGATCAAGAATCTAGTGTCGGGGTGGCTGACCATGAGCCGCCATCGCAAGCCCGCCGATCTGTTGGACAGCATCCGACCCGAGACCCCCTCCCCTTCATCTAATAGGGAGGGACCCGAGCGCCTGCGCGAGTCCATCCGCCGCTCTCAGGAAGCCATCCTGCGCCTGCAGAACCCGGAAGAGGGCTATTGGTGCGGCCCTATTTTCGGCGACACCACGATCGATTCCGACACGATCATGCTCCTTAACTTCCTGGGCCGAGGCAACTCGGTCAAGGTCCGCCGGCTGGCCAACCACCTGCTCAACATGCAGAACGCCGACGGCGGCTGGCCCATCTACAAGAACGGCCCTTCCGAAGTCTCCGCCACCGTCAAGGCCTATTGGGCGCTGAAGTTCGCCGGCCACGCGCCCCACGAGCCGCGCCTTGAGGCCGCGCGCAAGCGCATCAAGGCCTTGGGCGGCATCCACAAGACCAACACCTACACCAAGTTCTATCTCGCGCTGTTCGGGCAATACGACTGGCGCGGCGTGCCCACGATCCCGCCCGAGATCATGCTGTTCCCGAATTGGTTCTACTTCAACCTTTACGAGATGTCGGCGTGGACGCGCTCGATCGTAGTGCCGCTGTCGATCGTCTGGGCCTTCCAGCCGGCGATTCCCTGCCCGCCTCACGCGACCATCGACGAGCTTTTCCCCGACAGCCGCCGGCACATCCCGATGTCCGAGGCCGTGGCTCCCCACTCGCTGATCTCCTGGACCACGTTCTTTCTCATGTGGGACTCCTGGCTGAAGGCCATGGAAGGAAGCGGCGGACACTGGATCCGGGTCTGGGCGCTGCGCCTGGCCGAGGACTGGCTGCTCGAGCGCCTGCAAGACTCCGACGGCTTGGGCGCCATCTATCCCGGCATCGCGAACACGATCATGGCCATGAAGTGCCTGGGCTACCCCGACACCGACCCGCGTTTGGTCGCACAGCTCCAAGAGCTCGACCGCCTCGAGGTCCCCGGAGAAGACCACACCCGCTATCAACCCTCGCGCTCGCCGGTCTGGGACACGGCCATCTCCATGATCGCTTTGGCCGAATCGGGCCTTGACCCCGCGCACCCCGCGCTGACCCAGGCCTGCCAGTGGGTGATCTCAAAGGAGATCAAGATCCGCGGCGATTGGTCCTACACCAACCCCGCGGGCCCCACCGGCGGCTGGCACTTCCAATTCAACAACGTCTTCTATCCCGACATCGACGACACCGCGATGGTTCTTCTAGCACTGCGCCATGTCCAGCTCGAACAGCCCAACTCCCGAATCCGCGAGCAGTCCTTCCTGCGCGGCCTCAACTGGCTGCTGTCCATGCAGTCGGTGACCGGCGGCTGGGCGGCCTTCGACAAGGAGAACACTAAGGTCATCCTCGACAAGATCCCCTTCGCCGACCACAACGCGATGATCGATCCGCCCACCTCCGACATCACCGCGCGCGTGCTCGAGCTGCTCGGCTACATCGGCTACGACAAATCCTACTCCGCCTGCGCCAAGGCCATCGCCTTCCTCAAGGCCGAGCAGGAAGCCGACGGCTCCTGGTACGGACGCTGGGGTGTCAACTATATCTACGGAACCTGGCAGAGCCTGCGCGGCTTGGCCGCCATCGGCACGGACATGCGCCTGCCCTGCGCCCAGCGCGGCGCGGCGTGGCTAAAGTCCGTCCAGCACGCCGACGGCGGCTGGGGCGAGACCTGCGAGACCTATCACGACGCCTCACTCAAGGGAAAGGGCCCCTCGACCCCGGCGCAAACCGCCTGGGCGATCATGGGCCTGATGGCCGCGGGCGTCTACGACGACTCCGTTAAGCGCGGCGTCGAGCATTTGATCTCCACCCAGCGCCCGGACGGGACCTGGGATGAGACCGAGTTCACGGGCACCGGTTTTCCCAAAGTCTATTATCTCGAGTACACGATGTACCGCAATTACTTCCCCCTGCAGGCGTTGGGGAATTACCGCAAAGCCCTCGCTCAGGGCCGCGCGCAAGCCTGACCGCCGAACCGAGAGGATAACAGCATGGCCATGTCGATGCAGGCGCAGTTGTCGGTGTTCAAATACCTCGTCACACAGAAGATGAAAGGGGTCGAGAAATACCCCCTGGTCATGATGCTCGAGCCGCTGTTTGCCTGCAATCTCGAGTGCGCCGGCTGCGGCAAGATTCAATATCCCACCGATATCCTGCGCAAGCGCCTGACCCCGCAGGAGTGCTTCGATTCCGTGGAGGAGTGCGGCGCGCCCGTGGTGTCCATCGCCGGCGGCGAGCCTCTTATCCACCCCGAGATCGACGTCATCGTCAACGGCATGGTCGAGCGCAAGAAGCCGGTGTATCTGTGCACCAACGCGATCCTGCTCGAGAAAAACCTGCACAAGTTCAAACCCTCCCCCTACCTGATCTTCTCCGTGCATTTGGACGGCGTCGAGAAAACCCACGACCGCATGGTCTGCCAAGAGGGCGTCTACAAAACCGCCGTTTCCGCGATTAAGCTGGCGAAATCGAAAGGGTTCTGCGTGATGACCAACTCCACGATTTTCCAGGGCGAGGACGCCGCCGAGTTTCGCCAGTTCTTCGACGACAACATGGCCATGGGCCTTGACGGCATGATGATCTCCCCCGGCTACGCCTACGAGAAGGCGCCCGAGCAGCAGCTGTTCCTTAAGCAGGAGCAGTCCAAGGCCTGGTTCAAGGAAGCGCTCAAGGATTGGCGAAAGAAGGGATGGGCCTTCAACCACTCTCCTTTCTACATGGACTTCCTCGAGGGCAAGCGCCAGTATGACTGCACGCCCTGGGGCAACCCGCTGCGCAACGTGTTCGGCTGGCAGCGCCCGTGCTATCTCATGAACGAGGGCGGCTATGCCAAGACTTATCACGAGTTGCTCGAGACCACCGACTGGTCGCGGTACGGCCACAAATCCGGCAACCCTAAGTGCCTCAACTGCATGACCCACTGCGGCTTCGAGCCGACCTCGGTAGCCGAGGCGTTCTCGAGCATCGGCAGCTTCTTCGAACTCGTCGCGGACTTCGCCTCGATCAAGGCCCCGAAGAAAGTGCAGGCATCCTACGACCGGACCGGCTCTTATGAGGAAGTCCTGGCCAAGGCCGAGCCTAAAGAGACGGCGGGGACAAGCAAATAGTGGACTCAGCGTTTCTCACCGGCGGCACCGGTTTCGTCGGGGCAAGCCTCGCGCGCTTATTGCTGAAGCAGGGCTTGAAGGTCAAGGCCCTCGCGCGCAAGGGCAGCGATCGACGCAATCTGAACGGCCTCGATGTGGAAATCGTCGAGGGCGGCCTGCTCGACAAAGCGATTGTCGAGAACGGCGTCAAAAACTGCAGATATGTGTTCCATGTCGCCGCCGACTACCGGATCTGGATTCCCAATCCCGACGACATGTACAAGGCCAACGTCGAGGGCACCGAAGTCGTCCTGCGCGCGGCCGCCAAAGCGGGCGCTGAGAAAATCGTGCATTGCTCCTCGGTCGCGGCGGTCAAGCTGCCGCCCGATCATACTCCGGTCGACGAGACCAGCGAGTATAGCGGCATCGATGAGATCATCGGCCACTATAAAAAATCAAAATATCTGGCCGACGTATTGGCACGGCGCCTGGCCAAAGACGAAGGGTTACCCGTCATCACGGTCAATCCCGCCGCCCCCATCGGTCCTTACGACATCAAGCCCACCCCCACGGGCCGCATCGTCGTCGACTTCCTCAACGGCCGCATCCCGTCCTACATCGACACGGGACTGAACTTAGTCCACGTTGAGGACGTGGCCATGGGCCATTGGCTGGGCGCTACCCGGGGCCGAATCGGGGAACGATACATCCTAGGCGGCGACAACCTGACGCTCAAGCAAGTCCTCGACCTGCTCGCCGAGGTCTCCGGCCAGCCCGGCCCCAAGTTCAAGACGCCCTACGCCTTGGCCTACGCCTTCGGCGCGGTCGACACCGCGATCGCCCGCCTGCGAGGCGTGGAGCCTTTCGCCCCGGTCGAAGCGATCAAGATGGCCAAGCACTACATGTGGTTCTCCTCCGACAAGGCGAAGAAGGAACTCGGCTACACGCCGCGTCCGGCCAAGCTGGCGCTTAAGGACGCCGTCGACTGGTGCCGCGCCAACGGCTACGCGAAGACCCCGGCGGCCGCATGAACTCCATGACCGAACAGCTCGACGAAATGACGCGTCCGGCGTTGCCTAAGACCCCGGTACTGATCATCGCGGCGACGCGCTGGGAATATCGTCCGCTGGCGAAGGCGCTCGGTTTGGCCGAAACGATCCCGGGCCGCAGCGAAGGAGTCTTCGCCGGCCGCAAAATCGTCCTCCTTAAGACCGGTATCGGCGCCAAGAACGCCGCCGACGCGCTGGCCGCGAGTTTTTCCCCCTCCGATTTCGGCGTGGCGATTTCCGCCGGCCTATGCGGAGCCATGCAAAAGGAAGCCAAAACCGGCGACATCGTCGTCGACGCGCGCGAGGTCGATCTCGACCTGGTTGTGCCGCTGCGTGAAACGGCGATCCGACTGGCCGCGCCCTTCCACTTCGGGAAGATATTGCACACCAACATCGTTTTGCAGCCTAAAGTGAAGCGCAGCCTCGGCCAAGAGCAACGTGTACTTGCTTGCGACATGGAGACCGCGTCCTTGCGCCGCTGGGCCGGCGCCGCGACCGCCGCCATCGCGGTGCGCGTCGTTCTAGACGAAATCGACGAAGAGCTTCCCTCCGACGTCCCCGAAGGCGAGGACGCCGCCTCTCTGGCCCGCTACGCGCTTGAAAACGCCTCGTCCCTGCCGACACTGATCAAGACCGGCTGGCGCTCGGCGCGGGCGATGAAGAGCCTCTCACGATTTCTTGCGGCCTATCTGGAGGCCATTTGAACGCGACTTTGGCCCGCGCGATGGATAAGAACACCGCCGCCGTGGAAGCGGCGATGGACAAGCTCCTGGCCCCCACCCCCGATCTGCCCGAGTCCGTGCGCAAGGCCATGCGCTACTCACTCTTCGCCGGCGGCAAGCGCCTGCGCCCCACACTCGTGCTCGAGGCCGCCGAGTGCTGCGGCCTCCCGGCGCGCAAGGCGCTTAAGACCGCGGCCGCCCTTGAGATGATCCACACGTATTCGCTCATCCACGACGACTTGCCCGCGATGGACGACGACGATCTGCGACGCGGCAAGCCCACCAATCACAAGGTTTTTGGCGAGGCCATGGCGATCTTGGCCGGCGACGGCCTGCTCACCAAGGCCTTCGAGGCCGCGGCCCTCAACGCCGCGGAGCTCAAGCTCAACGGGAAAGCGGCCGCGGAGCTCATCCGCGTGGTCGCCTACGGCGCCGGCGCCGAGGGGATGGTCGGCGGACAGGTCGCCGATCTCGCCGCCGAAGGCCTCGCCAAAAAGCTCTCCAAAGCCGCCGCCGCAAAAACACTCGAGTCGGTCCATCGGCGCAAAACCGGGGCCTTGATCGTCGCCAGTCTAGACGCGGGCGCGGTTCTCGCCGGCGCCCCCCAATCCAAGCGCGAGGCCCTACGCTCCTACGGCGAGTGCGTCGGCCTCGCCTTCCAAATCGCCGACGACGTCCTGGACGTGGTCGGCGACAAGAAGAAAATGGGCAAGCGCGGCAGCGACCGCGACAACGGCAAGTTGACCTACGCCGCCCTCTACGGAGTGGCCGGCGCCCGCGCCAAGGCTCGCGCGCTCGTGGAGAT
>CXWL01030256.1_pt1 | contig 19544 bp, 8 predicted proteins | sample 590931 | NCBI WGS metagenome assembly CXWL01 (sample SAMEA3498368, study PRJEB10139) | groundwater metagenome | biome: water well; material: biofilm material | place: Germany | collected 2015-04-27 | reverse complement strand
ATACCTCAGAGCGTTCAGCTATCCTATTTTGAAATCCCTTCTCTCTCGAATCGAAGCGCTCGATGAACCGATCGTCGTCTCCATGCGGACATGGGAGATCGATGCCGCGCAACCGCGCATGCGAGGCACCGTCCTCTCAGAATTCCGTCACTACTTCAATCTGGACAAGACAGCCACACGGCTTAATCAGCTGCTCACAGATTTTCAGTTTGGGCCGGTCTGCGAGGTCGTGCTCGCCATTCGCGACCAGGCCTTGAGCGAGTCCGTCCGCACAGCACTCCGTTCAGACCCACGTGATTCCCAACAAGAGTCGCCGATACTCACGACCGTCTAATCAAGGAGAGATCCATGCCCTGTACCCGTTGTGCCGGATTGAGAGTGCCTGAGATCATCTGCGAGGGAGGAACAAGAGTTCTGGCTTTTCGTTGCCTCCACTGCGGAGACATCATCGACCGCGTGATCGTCCAAAACCGCCAACGCCGTCGGCATCCACACCCAAGCCGAGCCCGCACGCCCATCTACGGAAGCGACCGGTGGAAAAAGAATAAACCGGCCCTTGTGTAGCTCGGTTTCATAAGCCGACCCCTTTCGGCCTTGCAAACGCATGATTTAGGCTGATTGATATACAGACTCGACCCCTGGAGGAGACCCTAGGTCCGAGTCTGCTCTTTTTGTCAGACTGATCCGCGCCCGTACGGCTCCACTCAATCGTACAAGCAGTCGCCGACAATTAGCTCAGTGACAGGAGCTGGAGGCGTCTCTTCGAGGTGGACTGCGGAGTGCTGCCTGGCTTGAGAACGTATCTGATGGCTGTACGGGGTCAATGAGCTGGATCCCGATAATTAGAGTAGCGTATTCAGACTGCCCGTCGCGCGGGCGAGATTCACCCGCGCGGCGTTGAGCTGGAAGAGGGCGTTGACGAGATTTTCTCTGGCCCGAGCGACGGCCGAGAGCCCGTTGGTCAATTCGAAATGGCTCGCCGCCGTAAGCACGACATACCGTTCCTTCGCCAGCTCAAGTTCTTTGGCCGCCGCCTGCATGCCGATACGAGCGATGCCGACTTGCTCCTTTGCCGCCACCAGGGATGCGACCGCATCGTGCACTTCCATCTTCACCTGATTGAGCACCGACCGCATCCGAAGCGCTTCCTGGCGCAATTGACTCCGGGACTCGGCAATCCGGCCTTCGCGTTGCGCCCCGTCGAAGATCGGCACTTGCAGCAGCAGCGCCATATTGTAGGTATCGAGGCTGTTGTTCCAGCGATTCCCGATCAGGCCGTAGTCCCCCTGTGCAACCAGTGACGGCAGCCGCTCGCCCGTGATGGAGGAATAGGTGAGCTCCATCGCCCGTACACGCGTATACTGAGCCTGCACTTCCGGACGATTCCCCAGTGCTTCCTCCACCGCCCCCTGGGGGGCCGGGATCTCACGGACATCCGGCTGAAACTCGTCGGCCAGTGACAAGGGAATCTCAAACGCGAACCCCAAGAGATTCGCCAGGCTGAACTTGGCCCGCTGCACCTCGTACTGGGCCGCCGCAATCTGTTGCCGTTCGTTCGCCAACTGACCTTCCAGCCTGGCGAGATCGAGGCCCGTCGCCACGCCCCCACGCTGCCGCTGTTTGACCAGCCCCAATAACTCGGCCATGACGTGCTGATTCGCTTCGTGCATCTTCACCATGCCCATCGCCTTCAACCCCTCCATATAGAGGAGCGCCACACTGGACATCGTATCGAACTTCCGGACCTCCGACTCGAACTCGGTGACATGGAGTGTTTCGCGCGACGCCCGCCAGCGCTGGATGAGGCTCACACTCAACAGATTCTGCGAGCCGTTCACTCGCGCGTCGAAGATGCTGAAGGGATCGGTCCTGACAGGGGAAAGGCCAAAGGTGCCAAGAAATTGCGTTTGTTTCGTTTGGCGCACAGTAGACGAGAGGTTGGGCAACATTGCGCCGAGCTGCGTCTGCACTTGCCCGCGCGAGGCTTCGATCCGTTCCTTATAGAGGAGCACATCGGGATTGTTGTCGACCGCGGCCGCCAGGGCGCCTCGCAAGGTGAGTGCTAATGGAACCAGCGGCGCTGGCGCCTGTTGGGATAACTCTCCGGCCGCCCGGCTCACACCGGCCAGTCCGAGATGGAGGCTGCCCACAAGAACCAGGCCCATGAATATCCGGTGCCACCGAGTCCGTTCCATGCAGCAGATTCCTTCACAGCAGGCGGATACGATTGTCTCTCTAGTGTATTTCGTTGAACCAGAGAAACGAGACAGACCCATTAAACCAACCAGACCCCTAGCGCTCCCGCAAACTTTCTCTCACCGACTTCAGCAACGGACTCAGCAGATATTCAATGACGCGCCGCTGGCCAGTCTTAATCTCCACGGTCACCGCCATCCCGGGAGAAAGATGTACCTGCTTGCCCTCCACCTGAATCGTCGCCCGATCCATGCTCACCCGCGTCGGGTAGACCAGGCCGACCTTTTCAATCGGAGCCGCGTCGTCCGACACGCTCAAGACCCTACCGGGTATGGTGCCATAGAGGGTGAATGTGAAGGTTTCGACCTTGATCTCCACCACCTGCCCCTCTTTCACAAACCCCACATCTTTATTTTCGACCTGCGCCTCGACCTCCACCGGATGATCTTGCGGGACCACAATCAGCAGCTCCTGCGCCGGCGTCACGACGCCACCCACCGTATGGACCGCCAATTGCTGCACGACGCCGTCAATCGGGGTGGTGAGTCGCTGAAAGTCCGCCTTCTGCCCCGCCTTGGTCACATCCTGCACCAGTGACGCCACCTTGGTGTCGGTCGCCGACAGTTCCATCTGTTTCGATTGTTGAAACTCCGAGACGAAGACACGATAGTTTTTTTCTGCCTCAGCGAGGGCTGACTGATCTTGCATGAGCTTCTTGCGCTGCCCGGCCAATTCCTGCGTTTTATCGATCCGCTGTCCCTCAGCCTGCAAAAAATCCATCTTCGTGACGGCCTCGTGGTCCAAGAGCTTCTTATAGGCGTCCGCCCGTTCGGCCTCCATTGGAACGGTCGCTTCCAATCGGCGAATATTCTCCCGTGTCTGATCGAGCCCCGCCTTGCGCTGGTCGATGAGGTGCTGCGCCGAGGCGGCACGGGCCTGATACTCCGCCAACTGATCCCGCAATAATTGTCGCTGCAACAGCACGTACTGAGGGTCGCCATCGGGAGGCGCCTCGAAGGTGGCGCTACCGGCAATGAGTGCGCGAAGCCTCGCCGCCTCGACCTTCGCCGCCCGATATTCGTTGGACGCCCGATCATGATCGGCCCGGTTCAGCGTGGGGTCCAGCTCGATCAACACGTCGCCGCGCTTGACCGATTGTCCATTTTGCACATGGATAGCGGCGATGACGCCCGCCTCATAGGGCTGAATAACCTTCGAGTAGCCGCTGGGAATGATCTTGCCCTGCGCCGTCGCCACAATATCGATCCACCCGAAGGTGGCCCAGACAACTCCAATGCTGAAAACAGCCAGGATCGTATAGACAATTGCGCGCCCCACAGGCGACGGCGGCGCTTCCTGGATTTCGAGCACCGCCGGCAGGAACTCGAAGGCGTGGTGGGACGGCGTCGCCCCCAATGGCCGAACGGCCTCCGCCTGCCAGGCAGCACGCCACACCGAAAAATGTCGCAATACCGTCTGTCCAAGACTCATTTACACCACAGCAATGTGCCCCTCCTGGTGCCGGTGCAGCCGGCTATAGAAACCGTTGCGCGTCAGCAACTCATCGTGTGCCCCATCCTCGACGATCTCCCCTTTGTCGATCACATAGATCCGATGAGCCGGACGTATCGTACTGAGCCGGTGTGCCACGATGAAGACCGTACGGCCCTGACATATCTGCGCCATGTTCTGCTGAATGATCGCCTCGGATTCATAATCCAACGCGCTGGTCGCTTCATCGAAAATCAGGATGCGAGGATTCGCCACCAAGGCTCGCGCAATGGCGATGCGCTGGCGCTGACCGCCAGAGAGAGAACAGCCATGTTCACCCACAGTGGTGTCGTATCCTTCCGGCAATTCCAAGATGAATTCATGGGCTCCCGCCAATTGCGCCACTTGGATGACGCGATCCATCGACAATCCTGGATCTGACAGCGCAATGTTATCCCGCACGGATCGGTTGAACAGGAAGTTTTCTTGCAGAACGACGCCGACTTGCCGCCGCAACCAGGCCGGATCGACCTGGGCAAGGTCGACTCCATCGACTAATACGCGTCCGCGCGCCGGCACATAGAGCCGCTGAATCAGTTTAGCGATAGTGCTTTTCCCCGAACCGGACCGTCCGACGATTCCGATCACCTGACCGGCCTGCACCGAGAACGAAATCTTCCGGAGGACTTCGGCGCCGTCAGGCCGATAGCGAAACGAGACGTCCTCGAACGTCACCTGACCGTTCACCCGAGGCAGCGTCGTCCGATTGGGATTGTAGGCCGGCTCCGGCCTTGTGTTGAGCACATCGCCGAGACGCTCGATAGACACCCCGACTTGCTGAAAGTCTTGCCAGAGGTTGACCAGGCGCAGCAGCGGGCCTGTGACTTGGGCGGAGAGCATATTGAAGGCGATCAGTTGCCCGATGCTGAGATCTCCGCCGATGACGAGATAGGCGCCGGTCCAGAGAATGGCGATGGTCGTGGCCTTCTGAATCAGCGAGGCGATTTGACCGGTCACCGTAATCAGAGTCGTGGTGCGAAAGCTGGTGGCGACATAGCCCGCTAGCTGTTCATCCCACCGTCGCTGAAGCGGAGGTTCCAGCGCCAGCGCCTTGACCGTTTGAATGCCCGTGATCGCTTCGACCAGGAAGGATTGGTTTTCGGCCCCCCGGTTAAACTTCTCATTCAACCGGGCCCGGATCATGGGCGTGACTACGATCGAGAGGAGCGCATAGAGGGGGAGTGAGCCCATGACCACCAGCGTCAGTAGGGGGCTATAGAACCACATCACGGCCAAGAACACGACGGTGAACACCACATCCAGGATGACCGTGACGGAGTTACTCGTGAGAAACTGACGAACATGTTCGAGTTCCCGCACACGTGCCACGGTGTCTCCCACACGTCGCGCTTCGAAGTAGGCCAACGGCAAAGCCAGGACATGGCGAAAGAGCTGGGCGCCAAGACTCACATCGATGCGATTCGTCGTATGGGCAAAAATATAAGTCCGCAGCCCGCCCAACAAGGTTTCGAACAGCGCGAGGGTGATCATGCCGACGGCTAAGACATGGAGCGTCGTAAAGCCCTTGTGGACCAACACCTTGTCGATGACGACTTGCGTGAAGAGCGGTGTGAGCAGCGCAAAGAGCTGGAGAAAGAACGACGCAAGCAAGACATCGCCCAGCAGCCGGCGATATTTGACGATGGCAGGGATGAACCAGGTAAAGTCGAACTTCAGATCTTCCGGTCTGAGATGCGCGCGCTTCGTGAACAGCAACAGTTCACCCGTCCAGACCGCCTCAAACGTGGAACGAGGCACGATACGGGGACCGTCCTGAAGTGGGTCCTGAATGAGGACCTTCTCACCCTCGACCTTGGCCAACACCACATAATGTCCATCCATGCCTTTGGCCATGGCCGGGAGCGGGGTCTTGACCAAGTCCGCTCCGGTGACCTTATGAAGTCCCGCCTTCAGCCCCAGATGCTTGGCCGCTCGCAAGAGTTCGCGGTCACTGAAGGGGTGCGCAGAGTCGGAGAATTGATGACGTACCTGCGCCGCATCGGCGGGCAAATCGTAAAAACGTGCGAGCAGGAGCAGACACAGGAGGCCCGTATCGGTTTCGGAGGGAGGAGCCTCAGGCGAGGCTCCTCCCGTAGTTCGTACTGTCGAGGTGGTTCCGTTTGTGGGCATGACGCGGCTCAGTCGTTACTGCCAACTGGCCGCCAGCACTGCCTGAACGTTCTGAGGCTGTTGCGCAAGGCCCTGCTGCCACGTCAATCCTGTTTGGCTACTGAAGTTCGCCATCGCCTGGATAAGCTGGTCCACTTGCGTATTGAGCAGCTGTTGACCGTTCCCGGCCTGGATCGTCTCCGTCTGATTGGTCGTGCCACTGTACCAATTCTGAATCGTCACCCGATCCGTTGAGTTATACAGCGAGATCCGCAGATCGTTGGCGTTTCGCTCCAAGATCAGGTCCAGCGGATTGATGCTGGTAGTAAATTGCACCTTATCGCTGGTCCCGGATGAATCCTGAATGGCGTCCTGTCCATCGGTTCGAGAAAAGAGATAGGTATCATTGCCCGCGTTGCCGATTAAAGTATCGTTTTCTGCCTTGCCCTCCAGCACGTTGTTGCCGCTGTTGCCGGTTATCGTATTGCTCAGCTCATTGCCTGTGCCGTTGAAGTTGTTGGCTGAAGGCCACAGCTCCCAGAGCGTCAAATTCTCCACATTCGGCGCGAGGGTGTACGTCATGCGGTTGATCACCGTGTCCGTCCCGCCTCCGGCTCCCGCATTCTCGTTGACCGTATCGTTCAGGTCGTACACATAGTAGGTGTCATCACCGCCATTGCCCGTCATGACATCAGTCCCATCACCGCCGGCAAGCACATCGTTCCCACTGCCCCCAGTCAGGGTATCATCGCCGCCGTAGGTCCAGATCGTGACGCCTGTCGCCCCGGTCGTAGACACATGATCGTTCCCTGCGCTATAGCCATCTCCGTAAAAGGCTTCAACATTCGTCTGCCCCATGTTCAACGTGATGCCGCCGCCCATATACTGGACCGATACCCCGTCCGTCCCAGCTCCACCATCGATCACCACATCGTTCGAATCAATGTACAGAGAATCGTTCCCTGCGCCCCCGTAGAGGCTATCTGCCCCTGCACGGCCGTCGAGAATATCGTTTCCACTCCCTCCCGTGAGCACGTCGTTGCCGTCACCGCCTGCAATCGACACAGCGGTCGTGCCGGTGGTGGAGAGCGTGTCATCCCCCGTTCCGCCGATCGCCCCCTCGATACTCGTCAGCGAGGCAAGATTGATCGTCACACCACCTGGCGACGTGATCCAGAGCGAGTCCCAATCGGCTCCGCCATCGATATTTCCTGGAGTGGCCAGATCCGCCGAGTCGACATAGAGGACATCGTTCCCGGCACCGCCTTGATATGAATCGGTTCCTTCATCGCCATACAGGTAATCGCTCACGCCCGAGCCGATCAACGTATCGTTCCCCGCCCCGCCATGAAGCGCATAATTGGCGTAATCGTATGGTTGAGGAGTCCCCGTAATTTGGATAACATTGTTCAGGGCATTCCCCGTCGCGACCAATGTCCCCTCATAGAGGATGCCCTGTACCACCAAATTTTCCACGTTGGCGGCCAGCACATAATCAGTCTGGGCAGTACGAACCGTATCGATGCCTTCGTTGGTGGCTTCCACCACAGTGTCAAACATATCGGCGTCGTAGGTATCGTCCCCCAGCCCACCCGTTAAGGTATTGGCCCCATAATTCCCGGTGAGCACATTATTCAAGCTGTTGCCGATGCCGTTGACGGCGTTGTAACCCGTCAGCATGAGATTTTCGACATTGTCGCCAAGAGACAAGGTGATGGAACTCTGGATCGTATCCGTTCCCTCGTCGAGATTCTCGGTTACCGTGTTGCCGGCCGCGACCACATAGGTGTCATCGCCATCCCCACCAGTCAAAACGCTCGCGGCGTTGTTGCCTGTCATCACGTTGGCCATCGCGTTGCCGGTCCCCGTGACGGCAGTCGTGCCAGTCAGGGTGAGATTTTCGACATTGGCGCCCAGGGTGTAGGTGAGCCCGGTCTGGACTGTGTCGGTCCCCTCTCCCGGCTGCTCGGTAACGCTGTCGCCGGCCCCAATTATGTAGAGGTCGTTCCCCGATCCGCCGGTTAGGACATTCGCTGCGCTGTTGCCGGTCAGCACATTGGAGAGTTGATTACCGAACCCATCAATAGCGGAGATACCTGTGAGGATTAGATTTTCGAAGTTGTCAAGAAGTGTGTGGGTAATCGACGACTGAACCGTGTCGATGCCCCCATTGAGCACCTCCGTCACCACATCGCCTATGTCGTCGATGACATAGGCGTCAAAGCCCTGCCCGCCGGTCATGATATCGGCACCGGTCCCGCCGTCCAGCACATTGTTGCCACTGTTGCCGACCAAGATATTGGCGAGAGAGTTTCCGGTTCCGTTGATGGCATTGAAGCCGGTCAGCGTGAGATTTTCAACGAACACTCCCAAAAAAAAGGTGGCAGAAGACTGAACGGAATCGGTCCCTTCGTTGTCATTCTCGACGACGGAATCGCCGGCCCCGACAATGTACGTATCGTTCCCCCCACGACCTGTTAATTCGTTAACCCCACTGTTCCCTGTGAGAGTGTTATCGAGTCCGTTGCCCGTGCCGTTGATGGCCGCGGACCACAGAAGGGTGAGGTTTTCGACATTCTCATCGAGGGTACGGGTGACAGTGCTCTCAGCCGTGTCGGTCCCGTTGTCTGTGGTCTCCATGACCATGTCCGTAAGATCATCGACCTGATAGAGATCGTTACCGGCGCCTCCGGCCATCGTGTCAACGCCGGTTCCTCCTCGGAGGACATCGTTTCCGGAGCCACCCATGAGCGCATCGCTGCCATCGAATCCCCAGGCCGTGATCGCCGCACTCCCGCTTGTATAGAATGTGTCGTCACCGTTCGATCCATAGGCGATCTCGATGCTGGTTAGTTGGAGATCGACATCCATTCCTACTGACTGAGAGTACAACGTATCGATCCCGGCTCCCCCGTGGAGCTGATCTAGATTGTCGCCATACAGATAATCGTTCCCGCCTCCGCCTGAGAGGACATCGGCGCCGCCAAAGCCGATCAGCTGCACGCCCACATTCCCCGTCGTGGTGAAGGTGTCGTTGCCAGCGGTCCCGTAGATGAGTTCGATTCCAGCGAGCCCAACATCCAACGTGATAGGACCGCTGCCGGCTTCAGCATAGGCCACGTCATAGCCCGAGCCGCCTTGAATGTTCGTGTCGGCGCCATCGACGTACAGGACATCATCCCCGGTTCCGCCGTCGAGACTATCCGCACCGGCTCCTCCCTTGAGGGAGTCGTTCTGCCAACTCCCGATGAGCGTGTCGTTCCCTGCTTGACCATCGAGGTAATTCTCGTCCGTGCTGCTGGCTGTCAAGACATTGTCCAGATCGTTTCCGAAGCCTTGCCTGTACCCATAATAATATGGGTTGCTACTGAGGAAAGTCAGATTGTCAACATTGGAGTCCAAGGTGTAGTCGAGGAGAGTGGTCTGAACTGCGTCGATGCCGGCATTCACTCCTTCGATAATTGTGTCGCCACCGTCATCCACAATATACGTGTCATCGCCCAAGCCACCGACCATCGTGTCGGTGCCGACGCCGCCATTCAGCACGTTGTTGCCGCTGTTGCCCGTCAGCGTGTTGTTGAGGCTGTTGCCCGTGGCATCAATAGCAGCGGCGCCCAGCAACGTGACGTGCTCAATGTGAGGCAGATTGGCAAGCGACTGAGTGAGATAGCTTTCGATCGTATCGGTGCCCTGGTTCGCGTTTTCGGTCACGATGTCGCCGATGTTGTCCACCACATAGGTGTCATCGCCGATCCCACCGATCAGGCTATCGGCACCGACGCCTCCATCCAAGCGATCGTTGCCATCCAGGCCGATGAGCGTATTCACATTGCCGTTGCCGATCAGCACATTGTTGCCCGTCGTGCCTGTACCGTTGATCGCAGCGAAGCCAGTCAACGTGAGATGTTCGAGCGGGGCGCCAAGGGTGTAGGCAATGGACGACTGCACCGTGTCCGTTCCATTTCCAGCTGATTCGTTCACCTGATCGCCTGCAATGTCCACGCGATAAATGTCGTCGCCCGCGCCGCCGGTGAGAATATCCGCACCGGCGGCGCCATCGAGGGTATCGTTCCCGATCCCGCCGGTGAGACTATTCACACCGGAATTGCCGATCAGGATATTGCCCAGATCATTCCCCGACCCATTGATGTTGCCGGTCCCGGTGAGTGTCAGGTTTTCGAGCTGGGTCCCGGCCAAGCTGTACGTAAATCCAGCCACCACGGTGTCGATGCCATTGCCTGCCGTCTCGGTGATGCTGTCGCCGGCGTTGTCTAAGATATAGGTGTCATCGCCGGCGCCACCGATCAGCGTATCGTTCCCGGCCCCGCCATCGAGTGTGTCATTGCCCGCATTCCCGGTCAGGGTGTTCGCTGATGCATTACCGGTAATGACGTTATCCAGGGCATTTCCCGTTCCATCGATGGCCCCGGGAATGAGGACGAGATTCTCGACGTTATTTCCAAGCGTGTAGGTGAACCCGGCGTAGACGGTATCGATCCCTTCGCTGGCCTGTTCAGTCACGGTGTCGGCACTGTCGATGAGATAGGTGTCGTTGCCAGCTTCGCCGATCAGCGAATCGGCTCCGGCAGCTCCGTCGAGGAAGTTATCGCCGGCATTACCGGTCAAGACGTTCGCCAGCGCATTGCCTGTCGCATCGATATGCGCGCTTCCTGTGAGTGTCAGATTCTCGAGTTCGCTCCCCAGCGTGAATGAGACAGAACTTTGGGCGAGGTCGGTCCCGCCTCCGGCTTGTTCGAGAATAGAGTCGGATTGATTGTCGACGACGTACGTATCGTTTCCCGTTCCGCCGATCAACATGTCAACGCCAGCTCCGCCGTCCAGAATGTTGGCGCCACTGTTGCCGGTGATGCGGTTGTTCTGTGCGTTGCCCGTTCCGTTAATGCTGGCCGCTCCCGTCAACACGAGATTCTCAACATCGGCCTCCAGCGTCCGATTCACGCTGGCGTTCACCGTGTCGAACCCGCCGCCAGGCAACTCGTTCACCACATCGCTGATATTATCAACGATATAGGTATCGTCCCCTGTCCGGCCCGTCATGGTATCGGCGCCAAGTCCGCCATCGAGCGTGTTGCCACCTGCATCGCCGGTCAGTGTGTCGTTGCCGGCTCCGCCGAAGAACAAGCCTGGAGTGGTCGCAAACACAAAGTCGTCCGCAGTAAGAACACCGGTCAAACCCGGCATAGTCAGGTTCAGGTTCTGAGATCCATTCGTAGCCGATACCATCACCACTGCGGTTCCGTTGATGGTGAAATTTGAAATATTGAGGTCGCTGAATCCACGGATCCACGACATCTCGGTCAGATCGACGACTTCGCCCGCTTGGCTCACATTGAAATCCGCGATCATGTTGTACGCAGACATTTGCGTACCCGTTGCCGAGAATCCGAAGCTGCCCCCCCCGTTCGGCGTGACCTTGAAGACGTCTGCTCCAGCGCCGCCCACACGGGTTCCGTAGAAGGCAAAGTTGCTACCATTGACGGTGCCGTAATCGCCCTCGAGAAATAACACATCATCGCCATTGCCACCGTCGAGATAGTCGTCGCCTGCCCCGCCGAGCAGCAGATCGTTCCCGTCACCGCCATACAATTGATCCGCCCCGGTCGCACCGCGCAAGACGTCTGCTCCTGCTTCACCCTGCAAAAAGTCGCTCCCGCTACCACCCAAAATCAGGTCGTTACCTGCCCCGCCCCTGATGGTATCAGCTCCGGCGCCCCCCTCCAGCCAGTCCGCTCCTGGCGCAGGTGAAAATCCGGGATAGTCGCCCCAGATTGTGTCGTTGCCGTCCCCCCCGTCGATCAAGTCGGAGGTGGTCTGCGATCCGATGACGTCGTCGCCGCCCAAAGCAAAATAGCCCAAATCTCCTAGATTGTTCGGCAACAACCCGTTCTCAACGCCGGAAGTCCCCGATGCGGTCGAGACAGAGGACATATATTTCGTGAAGGTCTCCAGCGTGGCGTCGTCGCTGAAAAACCCGAAGTTCTGCTCAGAGATTTGAGAGGGGGCGATGTTTTGGAGCAATATGCTCTGGCCGTCACCCAGCGTCAGGCGCGTATTCGTGGTTTCCTGCGTCACGGTGATTTGCGTAAAGTCGGTCACGCTGTCGAAGCCGACGAGGAGAATCTTTTCCCCTGCCGTGCTTGGACTGAAGTCGGCAATCGTATCGGTCGCGCCGGCATCTTTATGGATCACGAAATAGTCGATGCCCGTGCCTCCGGTCAGCGTGTCGTTCCCCTTGCCCCCGTCGAGAAGGTCAAGGCCGGCGCCGCCGCTCAACGTGTCAGACCCACGGCCGCCTTGCAAACGGTTGGAGAGCCCGTTGCCGGTCACCGTATCGTTGCCGTCGCCCCCGAACGCATGTTCCACATCGCCATTGATTGTAAGATTCCGTCCGGCAATCGTACTGGTCGATCCGTTGTTCAGATTGATCGTAGAATTCGTCGAAACTGCGGAGGCGTTGATAATATCCGAACCTCCATTGGCGTCAGTGAGCGTGGCGCGCGATGTGCCTGGCGCGGTCGCAAACTCGTCTGTATAGAAATAGACGTTGTCACCTGTGGCCGAGATGACTGGCGTTTCACCGACCGTTCCGATACCGGCAATGGTCTCGTTCGCATCGCTGCCATACACATCGACCTTCCAGCCATTCAACGTGCCAGTCCCGCGGCCCGCCCGGTCGGTGATGCGCAACTGCCAATTGCCTTGGGCCAATTCACCGTAGTCATGCGTCGTATCGAACGTAAATTGGAGCTGGCCAGCTCCCTGCATGCCACCTGGGTTGGAAGTCGTTGTTTCGGGATTCGCCACCAGCTTACTGACGGTCCCGGTCGGCGAGATCAATTCGATGGTGAGATCGCCATAATTTGTATGGTTAAGATCGACCGTCACATCGACATGCTCGGCACGGATGCCGGCGCCGATCGACAGGGTCCTCGTCACGACCGATCCGTCCGCAATCGCCACGCTCAAGCTGGACCCTCCACTCAGGAGGGTCCCCTCAGCGTGAGTCAAGCGCCGTTCATTGTCCGTGATATGAGTCGTGTACCACGTTTCAGCCAGCCGTACGGCCGCCCGTGCATCGACATCGCCGAATCCGTAATCGTGGCTGACATGCATGCCGCCGCCGTTCCAGTTAGTCGCCGAGTTGTACACAAGATCGGTGCTGTTGTCGTTCACCTTGCGCGCGGACAGCGCCAGAATCTGCTGCACGTCGCGATAACCGAGATCGGGATTGGCTTCCAGCATCAAGGCAATCACGCCGGACACGATCGGGCTGGCGAAGCTGGTCCCCTGCACGTTGGCCAGATCACTGCCGAATATGCTCCCCTGATCGTTCATCACGATATGCGAGGTCGATTCGATGTTCGAGCCGGGCGCCGAAATTAGAATCGAGGCCCCGGGGTTGCTGAACGGCGTCTGTGAAATGCTCAGTGTTGAAATATCCCCCAGCGCATTGATCGCGCCGGTCACGATGACAAAGCGATTGTTGGTCGTTTCCGAATAGTTGGTATTACCGCCTGTCTGACGGCTATTACCTCCGGCCATCACGACATTCGAGCCGAGCCCGCCGCGTCCCCAGAACGCAGCCGGTTGGAAGAACTCATCGACAAACAGTGGCGTGGCGGTCGCGAAATTTTCAAAATCTCCGGCGAACCCCCAGGAGTTGTTGGACACATCGTAGTCTGCGAGTTTATAGAGATTGAAGAAGTCAGCCGTCACACTGTTCGGCGAATTGACCGTGATCGTGTCGCCGATTTGCCACCCGGCAATCGTCGCATTGTAGGCCACACCCACCGCGCCATCGCCGTTCCGAGCCGCCACCATCACGCCAGCCACCAAGGTGGCATGCTGGCTGAAGTCCTCCCCCGGAACGTTGTTCGGATCGGAGATGAAATTGGGGTCGATGTTGGCCTGTAAATCGGGCTGCCGATAGTCGAGGATCTCCTTCGCGACGGCGTAAGGACCGGAGGGCTCGAACTGGCCGATCGTGACGCCTTTCCCTGTGTAATCCGCCCAGACTGGAATCACGTTAGTGTCGGTGAGATACCACTGGTCGGTAAAGGCGGAATCGGTCGGCATATCGGGCGTCTTGATGAAGACCTGTCCGCGCATCTCCGCGGAGATCGATGAGCCGACCTGAAAGGCCGTGGCGCCCAGTGTATTATCCACATCGGCAATTTTGTACTTGAAGCTCATGACGCCGGTGAAGGTCGGATCGGGGGTAAAAGTGAGTTCACCGTTTCCATTGAGGGTCGGCGTGATTTCCCCATTGCCGCCGACCGTCCCGGCGATCGTGCCGCCCTTGACGTCGCTGATCGTCGTAATATGCAGCGCGTCACCTTGCCAATCGAGATCGTTGCCCAGCAGCGAGGCGACGGAAATCAACTTGGCACCGTTGCGATCGGCGACCGTGACCACGTCTTTGACCGGAATCGGATTGTCCAGCGCGATATCGACCGCGTTCACATCCGCAAAGTTCAGTTTCTCGATATTCTTAAGCGTATCTGCGCCGTCACGCCCGGCCTTGGTATCGACCACCCGATAGGTCGTCGCGTCAAGTTTGGTAATCCGGTAATCGGCAAAGCTCCCGCTGAATTGTGCGATGTCCGTCCCGGCGCCGCCGTCGAGTGTATCCACCCCCTGAGAACCGGTGAGTAGATCGTTTCCGTCACCACCGGACAGACTGTCGTCTTCGACGCCGCCATCCATGAGGTCGTCGCCCGCGCCCCCGAGCAGGAGGTCTTGCCCGCGATGTCCTCGGATCAGGTCGTTGCCGGCACCGCCGTCGATGAAGTCATTGCCTGCTTCCCCCGAGAGCGCATCATTGGCCGCCCCGCCGATGATGACGTCGTCACCTTCGCCACCACGGATGAACACCGACGAACGCCCCCCGCCGATCAGGATGTCGTTGCCACGTCCACCGGTGGCAATTTCAATTTCCGCTTGTGCCAGGTTCAACGTCACGCCTTGGTCGCCCACCACCTGCGCAATATCGTCTCCCGCTCCCGCATGGATATTCGCCTGTAGATCATTGGCGTCGATCATCAACACGTCATCGCCGGCCCCGGCGTTGAACGTGTCGCTGCCGACGCCGCCAGCGAGCCAGTTGCCCGTGGCATCACCCGTGAGCGTGTCGTTCCCAGCGCCGCCGTACAGGTTGTTGACCCCCAACGCGGTGGCATCCATCGCTTCACCCGTGGCGGCATGGGAGACATAGGACGACGTACCGCCGGTCTCTCCCTGCGTCACAATCTTGGTGCCGGTATTGGTGCCGTTCTGCTGATTGAGAAAGGTATGGCCGTCAGGATTGGCGATGAAGTTCGCAGCCTGGGCTTCACGGCTTTGTCCGCCAATCACAAAGTTCCCGGTCGCCAGGATTTCATTGCCCCCGTTGACAAGTCCACTTTGGGTAGTGGGAGTCAGGTTGATGCTGGTGATGCCCAGTTCGGCGAAGGTCTTGAGTTCGCTCTGATCGATGCCGGGTTGATAGGTCCCATTGCCGTTGACATCCTTGAAGCTCACCCCGTCGGCATTGTCGTCCACCCAGACCCGCACCGTGCTCCATCCAGCATCGCTACTATTGAACACGCCATCTGCAACCGTGTTCAGTGAGGATGAGGCCAAGGCGGCGAAGCCATTGGCGAACGGCTTGGTCCCGGCCTCGCCTCCCGTCCCGACGGTCCCGTTGTAAAACTCCGACAGCGTCTCCGAGATGTTGTCGATCACGCCGTTGCTGTTGAGATCCTGCACCACGATTCCGTCGGTATTGATCGCCGGCGGGGTGCCGCCCGTGATCGTGTTGGCCGCCACCCAACCCGTCTGCTCCTTGCTCCCGCCGTCGTGATCCACATCGAAAAGGACAATCTTCTCTTGATACGACGTCAGCTGCACACCGTCGCCGTTCAGATCGAGGATCAAGGGATCGATGCCGAACGCCCGGAGATTCAGCGCATTACTGTAGGCACCCACGACAGGATCGACCGGGAGCAGACTACTTGAGCTGCTTCCGGACGACGCCGACTGAAAGACATCTCCCCAGGTGAGTAACTGCGCATCTTGTTGAAGCGTGGGGGAAAGACGTTCGCCACCCGGCATGTAGTATTGACCGGCGATAGCACCTTTTTCGGCCGAGGCGTAGGGGACGGTCCCGTTGACAATTGCTGGATCCATCGACACACCCGGGGCAATTTGTCCGCTTTCGACGCCGCTCACATTCGTCGGATCGGTGGGATTCGTCTCAGCGGTTTGGCTGCTGACGTAGGGGTTCGAGATGGAGATAGTGTTGGTTGCGGAAACCGGTGGCAAGCTATTGATGACCTGCCCTGGGCGAATAAAGTTCGGATCGCTGAGCTGTGGGTTCGCATCTTTAAGTGCAGTCCAATCCCACCCATTGGTCATCGCAATCTTCCACAGGCTGTCGCCGGGTTGCACAATATAGGTATTGGGGCCATTGGCCACATTAGAATCGGTGGTGAGGCTGGGACTGAGATTAAACACCAGCTTTGCTTGCTGAGTGACGGGATCGAATACCAGCTGTGAATACGGGGCGAGATTCGCGGGGGGCAAACCAGTAGCCGTGCCGGGGGACGGCGTACCCGTCGTGAGTTTCATGCTCATGTCGATGGGGCCAACACTTGCGTTACCCCACTCTCCAACCAAGTTGTTATTAAGATAATTTGTAACGGATACCTTGGTGGCTTCGCCGACAACAGCCCCCGTGATAAGCCCTCCTACTGGCCCAACAACAACACCTACCGCTGGTGTAAAAAGCGCACTACCAAGCAACTCCCATCCCAAACCGGCAGCCGGAGCTGTAATCAGCGCGGCCGCCGCCCCAGCCACCTCGGAAAGTACTGCCACCGGATCGCCGCTGTTCACCGCGATAGTAATCTTGACCGCATCGTAGCCGTACTGCGTGACGATTTTTGTCGCGGTCACCGACAGAAAGCCAATAGAAACGCCTAGCCGTGAGGACAAAGCCGCGGCATCGTTGCCAGCAGCCTGGAACGCGGCTACTATCTCCGCCTGTGCAATACTAAGCGGAACAGACAATACATTTGATTGCGTGCCAACTATGATATCTAATGCCACATCCCTGCCGCTAAAATTTTCAGCCATGGTTAACTCCTCGTTTGTTTGCTGGATTTGAAACTACAGGTTGAAGCATAGATGCCCCATGGACCAAACACGAAAGCCAGCGCCGTGAGGCCCGAGACCAACAACAAAAAAGCGACCGAAGCGATAGAAGGGGAGAAGAAGGCCGCAGCCCGCCAACTGATGTTGGTTGGATCCTGACCCAAAATGTAGAAGAGCATTGGGAAAAGTGAACTAGATATGATCAGCATGAAAACCCCTGCGTAGGCGAACTTCAGTCGCAGCTTCGCTGTAACCCCAAGTTGCTGCGCTCGTTCACAAAGGCGTCGGTGAAATTCTTGCCGTATGTGGGTCACGAAGAATGCGCAGTAGATGAAGTAAAGGGTAAGCAGAACGGCACTGATCGCCGCATACAAAATCATCACTTGTGCAGGAAACGGACGGTCGCTGATTCGCGCTGCGATATCGAGCGCCTTGACGGTGGGTTTGAGCTGCTCGATATAACTGATCGCCCAAGGAGGCGGCTCCGGATGCGCCAGCGCAACAAAGTACACGGTGTATCCGATAACCACGTTGACCAGGAAACCCACCAGGAACGGGCGGCCGGATGCGAGCGAGCGAGGGGCGCTAGGATTAGTCACTGCCATGATTCTCCAATTGCAAGCATCATCGTTAGATATCGCCTTTCACAGGCAAATATGGATAACTACTGCACGAGCAGCTCAACTTGCCTCCCTGGTCAACGATTGTTCCGTCTTCGTCCCATACCCCTGCACCCGCCGCATGCTCATGAACACCTGCTGCATCTGATGCTGCAACTGCGCCATGACATCGAGTCCTAGACTGACGCGCGCGACGAGCTTGCCTTCTACTTGTCCAGGCAATGTTTGGCCGTTCTGCGAATCCACCATCACCTTCGCCAGCAACGCCGGCTCGATGAAGCCAAAATCCAGATAGGCGATCCCCTGCGCGACTGCCACAGTCGCAAAGTTAGACATGATCGGCTGATCCGATTGCTCCACCGCCCGCAATCGCACATTCACGGCGGTGATCTTCTCCGGTTCTCGTGTTTCAACTGCGTCCATGATGCCTACTCCTTTTGTAATTAGGCCAGCTTGTTGCGATTCTGTCAGCACTCTTCGGCACACGAACCATATGTGAACTGATTCGTTTGTACGCGACATGAGGAATCAATACAAACCAAGATTTCGTCAAGATTGTATTAGGATGAAGTAACAATGCTTCCATTTGTCTCAACCTCGCCGATGCGCTAGCTCTGCAAGGCCTTTTGGTGTGGGCCGAGCGGACCGACAGTGGACGATTCGCGCAATTGAATGTCGGCGCGCCAATGGGTAGGCACGTGCGAGTGGAGTGCGCCAGGGATGCAGGGTTGAGGATGCCTGAATTGATCTACTATGGAGGGGCAAAAGTTCTGACCTTGCGATGCATTCTCTGCGGGGACATCATCGATCGCGTAATCGCTCTGAACCGTCGGCGACGTCGGCTTCCCATCCCAAGCAAGGCCCGCACGCCCATCTACGGAAGCGACCGGTGGAAAAAGAACAAACCGGCCCTCGTGTAGCTGTTCACTGCGATAGCAACCGCCTCGAGCGAGAGAGTGAACGACCAGCACCGCCATGGTTTACAGAGCCTAGCAGAATGCGGAAACATTCAGCTGACACGAAAAATCTGGCTAAAATATTCCATTTGATGTCGAGACCATAATGGCCGCAGGGTGCTCAAAAAAAAACGTCCAGCACGGCCGCAGCGAGCGAAGAGGCGAGGCGTACCCTTGTGGTACGTTGAGGCTCTGAGAGACGCGAGAACGCCGCTGGCGAAATTTTTCAGCATCCTGCTAGGCCAGAGATGGCAGAAGTGGACGGTTCCGCACATAACCCGTGGTCACATTTGCTTTCGAGCTCACCGCTCCTCGCACCTGTAACCACAACGTGCCTTCGTTCGGCTCATCAATCAATGCGAACGTCAGTTGGGGCGCATGCAACCCTTCGAATATCAGATACTCCGCGATTCGCCTGTTGAGCAATTCCGAGCGGCGGAACTTGAACGCATAGCCGTCCTCAAGCTCTTGAATCTCCGCCACATACTTGAACAGTCCCGTCACCAAGATTTCACGACAGAGCGCGAGTTCGGGGTCGGAAAGAGGTGTTACCAGAGGTCGATCGGGAGAGATATACATCGTGTCAGTCCGACGTGCGCGCCGCTTATTCCGGCGCGCACGTCTTATTAGCTAAATAGGAGACGCGTGGATGGCCGCGTCTCAGTGTTGAAACCGGAACGGGATCTTGAACCCGGTGATCTTGATAATGTCGTCCGTCGCATAGTCGTCGATCTTCGGCATTTGTCCGTCGTGGCTGTGCTGAATCGACAGGTAGGCCGTCCGCCCGTCTGCAGAGAACTTAAAGCCGGTCGGCTCCGCGGACGAGTCCTTCACCGACAGAATCTTGATACAGCCATCGGTCTTCAGATTACGATCTGTGCCATCCGGCAAACAAGCAAAGATGTCTCCGTTTGGATTGTCCTCGATGACATAATGGTTCCCGGTCTTCGGCTGGAAG
>CXWL01002455.1_pt1 | contig 19546 bp, 15 predicted proteins | sample 590931 | NCBI WGS metagenome assembly CXWL01 (sample SAMEA3498368, study PRJEB10139) | groundwater metagenome | biome: water well; material: biofilm material | place: Germany | collected 2015-04-27 | reverse complement strand
GTGTTGGTGCGGCGGGCGGGGGGGCAGGGGTTGAGTTAACGCTGCTTGCACCACCGCCGCAGCCACTGAGCATAGCCAGCGCGGGAATGGCGCAACACAGCAGAAAAGCTGCACGTCTGGCAGACTTGAACATACCTATCCCCGTGGCCGCAATGGCGGTTCTTACACGCGCGATCCTATAGCGCCGCCACCGTTTCGCCAAGGTGAACCGGTTTGCTTAGCGAAGTGTGAATTGATAGAGCCGCCGCCATGCCCCCGATGCTTGGTTCGATTGAAAGCTGGATCTTCGATCTCGACAACACGCTCTATCCCGCGCGTGTAGACCTGTTTGCACTGATCGACGAGAAAATGGGGCTTTATATTCAGCGCCTGCTCGATGTGGACGCAGTGGAAGCACGCCGAGTGCAGAAACACTATTTTATCGATCACGGTACGACGCTTTCGGGGTTGATGGCGCATGAAGGCATCGACCCTCACGACTTCCTCGATTTCGTGCACGACATCGACATGAGCCGCCTCGCACCTGACCCTGCGCTCAATGCCGCCCTTGCCAAGCTGCCCGGCCGCAAACTGGTCTTTACCAATGGCGATGCGGATTATGCGGGACGGGTGCTGGCCGGGCTTGGACTTGCCGACGCCTTTGACGGGCTGTTCGATATCCACGAAGCACAATACCGGCCAAAGCCGCATCCTGAGGCTTATTCGGACATGTGTCGGGCACTCGGCGTTGAGCCAGGCCACGCACTGTTTGTCGAGGACATGGCGCGTAACCTGAAACCGGCCAAGGCGCTTGGCATGGCGACGGTCTGGGTCAACAATGGCTCCGAACATGGTAGTGCGGATGCCAGCCCCGATTTTATCGACTTTGAAACGCACGATCTCAGCCATTGGCTGACCGGGATTATGGAGACCGTATGACGATGACTGCCCCGCTGGAAGCCGCCATTGATGCTGCTTGGGACGCGCGCGACACGATCAGTCCGGCGACGACCGGAGATGTCCGCGCCGCCGTCAGCGCAGCGCTTGCCCTGCTTGATTCCGGCGCGCGGCGGGTGGCCGAAAAGGTCGATGGCCAATGGATCGTGAATCAGTGGCTCAAAAAGGCTGTTCTCCTGTCATTCCGGCTCAACGACAATGCGGTGGTCGAGGGTTTCGGCGGCGCCAACTGGTTCGACAAGGTGCCCGGCAAGTTTGATGGCTGGGGCGAGAATCGTTTTAGGGAGGCAGGATTCCGTGCGGTGCCGGGTGCGATCGTACGCGCTGGAGCACATATCGGGCGCAATGTCGTCCTGATGCCCAGTTTTGTGAATATCGGCGCAAGCGTGGGAGAGGGGTCGATGGTCGATAGCTGGTCGACGGTCGGCAGTTGCGCGCAGATAGGGAAGAATGTCCATTTGTCTGGTGGCGTAGGGATTGGCGGCGTGCTTGAGCCGCTTCAGGCCGGGCCGGTCATCATCGAGGATAATTGCTTTATCGGTGCGCGCTCCGAAGTGGTCGAAGGCGTGGTGGTCGAAGAAGGCGCTGTGCTGGGCATGGGCGTATTCATTTCCTCCACGAGCAAGATCGTCGATCGTGCCACGGGAGAGGTCTTTTTCGGGCGGGTGCCCGCCTATTCGGTGGTTGTGCCGGGCGCGATGCCGGGCAAGCCCCTGCCCGACGGATCGCCCGGCCCAAGCCTTGGTTGCGCCGTGATTGTCAAGCGGGTCGATGCAAGGACGCGTTCGAAAACCGCAATCAACGAATTGCTTCGGGATTAGGGCTTTAGCAGCCCAAGGCGCGGGATTTCGATCTTGGGGCAATGATTCATCACGACCTTGAGGCCGGCGGCTTCGGCGCGTGCGGCAGCTTCGGGATTGATTACCCCCAACTGCATCCAGACCGCTTTCGCGTCCGCTGCAATCGCTTCATCGACAACCGCGCCAGCCGCTTCGCTGTTGCGGAAGATATCGACCAGATCGATGGGCCCTTCGATATCGGCAAGCTGCGCCATCACGGGCTCTCCCAGCAGTTCCTGCCCCGCCAGCCCCGGATTGACCGGGATAACGCGATAGCCCTGTTGCTGAAGGAAGGCCATCACACGGTTGCTGTCGCGCTCCGGATTCGCCGAAGCGCCGACCAGGGCGATGGTTCTGGTGCCGGTCAGCAGCGCGGCAATCTCATCTCCTGATTCAAGCGGCATTGCCTGCTCCCTGATTGTCGAGCCAGGTCATCAGGCGCCGGGCGATGGCGTTGAAGCTCGTCGCGATCGGGCCCTCGCCCGCGGCAGGCGGCTCACCTGCGTCGGATGCAGTCCGGATCGCTATGTCGAGCGGCACGCGCCCCAGAAAGGCATGACCCATCCGGGCAGCCGCAGCTTCCGCCCCGCCATTGCCGAACGGATCGGAAATCTCGCCGCAGCTCGGGCATTGGTATCCCGCCATATTCTCAATGAGTCCGATGATCGGCACGGTGGACTGGTTGAACAGGTCGATTGCACGCGCCGCGTCGATCAGCGCGAGATCCTGCGGCGTTGAAACGATGATCGCGCCCGCCGGTTTGTGCTTCTGGATCATCGAAAGCTGGACGTCGCCGGTGCCGGGCGGGAGATCGACGATCAGCAGGTCGCACTGGCCCCAATCGGCATCGATCAACTGACCAAGCGCGTTGCCCGCCATCGGCCCGCGCCATGCGATCGCCTGTCCGGGCTTCACCAGATGCCCCATCGACAGCATCGGCACGCCAAAGCGCGTCGGCACCGGTTCAAGCTGCTGATCCTTGGCGGTTGGCCGTGCGCCCTCTGTATCCATCAGGCGCGGCTGGGACGGGCCATAGATGTCGGCGTCGATCAGCCCGACTTTGCGGCCCATCCGTGCCAGCGCGACGGCCAGATTGGCCGCAAGCGTCGATTTACCGACCCCACCTTTGCCGCTTCCCACCGCAATCAGGCGGCGGCCGACCGTTTCCGACGTCATGGCGATACGAATATCGGTCACGTCCGACAGCGTTTCGAGCGTCGCGTGAACGGCCTTGTCCAGCGCGTCGCGCTCGGCACCTGCAAGTCCGGTCACGTCGAGGATGAGGCTGACCCTGCCCTCGTTGAAGCGGGGCGCCGACACGCGGCCGCTCGATACAAGGCCGCCGTGGCCACGCGGATCGGCGATGGTATCGATAAGGGCGGTGAGTGCATCGGTATCGGGCATGCTGGGTGCTTTACGCAGAGATTCTTCGTCCGCCACTGTTTTTCATGGCGGACGCTACCTATAAAGACTCTCATGGATAGAGTTTCAGGCTGGCGGGCGCGTGCAGGCGCCCTTTTCAATGAAGGCGGTCCGTGGGGCGGGCGCGGCAAGGGCTCGGGTGGCGCCGGTGATTCCGGTGGTGGCTCGGGGGGCGGCAATGGCCCGCGAAATCCTTGGGATCAGCCCCCCGGCGGCGGCAAGCCACGTGGCCCGCGCGGCACTTCGGCGCTTGATCAGCTGGCACAGCAGCTGCACGGCCGGTTCGGCGGGCGGATGCCTGGTGGCGGCAATGGCGCGTCGATGATCCGTTACGGAATCATCGCCCTCGTCCTGATCTGGCTGTTCTTCACCAGCTTCCATCGGATCGAGCCGCAAGAGGAAGGCGTGATCACGCGCTTCGGCAAATATGCAGGCAAGCTCCAGCCTGGCATCGGTCTCACACTGCCTGCGCCGATCGATCAGGTGGAAAAGGTCAACATCAAGGGCATCAAGACGATCGACGTTCCGACAGGCGCGGGCCAGAACTTGATCCTGACCGGGGACCAGAACGTCATTGACCTGGCCTATTCGGTGCGCTGGAACGTGCGCCTGCCCGAAAATTTCCTGTTTGAACTCGCCCAGCCAGAAGACACGATCCGCGAAGTCGCCGAAAGCGCCATGCGCGAAGTCATGAGCAATGTGACGTTGAACGACGCGTTCGGCCCGAGACGCAGCCAGATTGAAACGCGCGTCGCGTCGCGGATGCAGGTGCTGCTGAACGATTACAAGGCTGGCGTCACGATCCGTGGCGTGGCGATCAAGCAGGCGGATCCGCCCGCGCTGGTCAATGATGCTTTCAAGCTCGTGACGGTCAAGCAGCAGGAAAAGCAGGCCAATATCAACAATGCCAATACCTATGCGCAACAGGTCATTGCTCGCGCGGAAGGTGAATCAGCCTCGTTCGACAAGGTTTATGCCCAGTACAAGCTGGCGCCCGGCGTGACGCGCAAGCGCATGTATTATGAAACCATGGAGGCCGTGCTGTCGAACACCGACAAGACGATTGTCGAACCCAATGGCGTGATGCCCTATTTGCCGCTGGGCGGCGCCCGGCCACGCGTGACGGTTGAGGAGGCGCCACGATGAGTTACGATAATCCTGGCCTGCTCGGGCGGCTTGTTGCGAATCCGATGGCGCTGGGCGTGGGCGCGCTCGCGCTCCTCCTGCTCCTCGCCAGCACGGTTTCGATTGTGCCGGAAACGAGCCAGGGCGTCGTCCTGCGCTTGAGCAAGGCTGATCGGGTCATCAACGGTTACAAGCCGGGCGTACCCTTCGGCCGCACCGGCGCGGGGCTTGTCGCGCGCATTCCGTTCATCGAAGACATTGTCTGGATCGACAAGCGGATCCTCGATGTTGACATGGATCCGCAGCAAGTGCTCTCAACCGACCAGTTACGCCTCAACGTCGATGCCTATGCGCGTTTTCGCATTGTCGATCCGGTGCGGATGTACAGCGCGGCACGTACGGTCGAGAATGTTTCGGACGCGCTCCGACCGATCCTCGGGTCGGCGCTCCGTAACGAGCTTGGCAAACGCAAATTCGCCGAACTGCTCAGCCCCGAACGCGACCGGGTGATGGATAATATCCAGGCCGGCCTCGAACGGGTCGCGCAGCAATATGGCGCCGAAATCGTCGACGTGCGGATCAAGCGTGCTGACCTGCCTGAAGGAACGCCGCTCGACAGCGCCTATGAACGGATGCGTACCGCGCGGACGCAGGAGGCCCTGACAATCGAGGCAGACGGTTTCCGCCAAGCCCAGATCATCCGGGCGGAGGCCGATGCCAAGGCGGCGCAGGTCTATGCGGCAGCCTTTGGCAAGGATCCCGAATTCTACGATTTCTATCGGGCGATGCAGTCCTACCGCCAGACGTTCGGCGTCAACGGAAAGACCACCGGATCGACCAATGTCATCCTGTCGCCGGGCAATGACTATCTGCGCGAATTCCGGGGAGGAAAGTGAGAAATATCATCATGTTCAATCCCCGTTAAGCCGGGACATTACAGCATGGTGAACGAATGAAGGGGATATCCAACATGTCACCCAGGAGATTTCAGACCGTGCGTTACGCTTATGCCATCACCTCAGCCCTGCTTCTCGGCGGCACTGCCGCGACCTTGGCGCTGCAAACACCCAGCCTTGCGCAGGACGCCCAGAACGAACCCGGCAGCATGGTCGCCATGTCGGCGCCGCGCCCCGGCGCGCCAATGAGCTTTGCCGATCTTGCTTCGAGACTCCAGCCATCGGTCGTCAACATTTCGACGACCCAGCGGATCCAGGTCAACGGCAATCCGCTTGCCGGCACACCGTTCGGCGACCTGTTCGGTGGTGGCGATGCCAATGGCGGCCGTCCGGTCACGCGGGAAGCGCAGTCGCTCGGCTCGGGCTTCATCATTTCGGCCGATGGCTATATCGTCACCAACAATCATGTCATTTCGGGCGGCGACGGCCGTGGTGCGGCGGTTGTGAGTTCAATCAAGGTCACGCTGCCCGACCGCACCGAATATGACGCAACGCTGGTGGGCCGCGATCCGACGTCCGATCTGGCGGTGCTCAAGATCAAGGCCACAAACCTTCCGTTCGTCCGCTTTGGCGATTCGACCAAGGCGCGCGTCGGCGATTGGGTCGTTGCGATCGGCAATCCGTTCGGCCTTGGCGGAACGGTGACGGCCGGGATCGTTTCTGCGCTCCACCGCGTGACGGGGCAGGGCGGCGCCTATGATCGCTATATCCAGACCGACGCCTCGATTAACCAGGGCAATTCGGGTGGCCCGATGTTCGATATCAACGGCAATGTCATCGGGATAAACACGATGATCTTTTCGCCGACCGGCGGCAATGTCGGCATCGGTTTTGCTATCCCCGCCGAACAGGCCTGGCCGATCGTGCAGAGCCTGAAAGGCGGCGCGAAGATCAGACGCGGCTATCTTGGCGTTGGCATCCAGCCGCTCGATGAAGGGATCGCCGATTCGCTTGGCCTGCCCAAAAATCACGGTGAGCTGATCGGACGCGTTGAGCCCGGGGAAGCTGCTGACAAGGCCGGCATCAAGCAGGGTGATGTTGTCGTCAAAGTCAATGGCCGTGAAGTGACACCCGACCAGACTCTGTCCTATCTTGTTGCCAATCAGCCGGTGGGCGGGCGTGTGCCGATCGAAGTGATCCGCGATGGCAGGCACCAGACACTCACGGCTGTTCTGGGCGAACGACCCTCGGAAGAAAAGCTCGCGAGCCTTAACGGCAATATTGAACCCGGCCTCGCTCCGGAGGACGAAAAGAGCAGCCAGACCGCGACCCGCGAATCGCTGGGCCTCGCGCTCCAGTCGCTCACGCCCGACATCTCGCGTCAACTTGGCCTCAATGCAAGCGTCAAGGGCGTAGTGATCGGTGCAGTCGATCCGTCGAGCGATGCCGCGGCCAAGGGGCTCCAGCGCGGCGATGTGATCCTGTCGGTCAACTACAAGATCGCCTCGACTCCGGCGGACATTGCGGCGGCGGCGACGGCAGCCAAGTCGGCAGGTCGTGCTAACGTGCTGTTGTTGTTCCAGCGCGGAAACCTGCCAGCGCGCTATGTGGCGGTGAAGCTCAAACAGGGCTGACGTTAAGGCTGATTCCCGCTTTGCTGTTGTGCGCTGGCTCCGCTATGGCGCGCCGCGTGTGCACAACAGCCGGGAAGCCTGCCCCTCAATGCAAAATCCGATGCGGTTACTGGGGCAAAGGCGTTTCCTGCCTTTGTTCGTCACGCAATTCCTGGGTGCCTTCAACGACAACCTCTTCAAAATGGCGATGGTTGTCCTTGTCATCTACAGGATTTACAACGATCCGGCCAAGGAAGCGGGGTTCAGCGCGCTGGCGGGCGGGCTTTTCATTCTGCCTTTTTTCCTGTTTTCCGCGCTTGCCGGGCAGTTGGCCGATAGCCGCGACAAGGCGTGGCTGATTCGCATCGTCAAGACGGCGGAGATTGTCATCATGGTCTTCGGCGCGGCGGGGTTGCTGCTTCATACGGTGGACGAAACGATTTCGATCAGCCTCATGCTTGCTGCCCTGTTTGCAATGGGGGTTCATTCAACCTTTTTTGGCCCGATCAAGTACGCGATCCTGCCGCAACATCTGGGCAAGGCTGACGTTCTGGGCGGCACTGGCATGGTGGAGGCGGGCACCTATATCGCGATCCTGCTCGGCACGATTGTTGGCGGTATCATTCCCTATCAATGGGCCGCAGCGGGAGTCTTGCTGACTGCTGTTGCCGGGCGGATTGCGGGCCAGCAGGTGCCGGCTGCCCCTCCCCAGGGCGATGCCCCACCGTTCAAATTCGATTGGCACATCATTCGCGCCTCGAATCGGCTGGTCAGCGCCACGATGCATATTCCAAGGCTTTACCTCGCCATCGTTGCGATCAGCTTTTTCTGGGCAATCGGCGCGGTGCTTGGCGCGCAATTCCCGCCGCTGGTCAAGAACGCGCTGGGCGCTGACCAGACCGTTGCAACACTGTTCATGGCGATTTTCTCGATCGGCATTGCGATTGGCTCTGTGGCGGTGAACCGGTTGCTCAAGGGCGGAGTTTCGGCGCGATACTCGCCCATATCGGCGATTGCGATGGGCGGGTTCGTCGCAGTGCTGTGGTGGGCCGTCAGGACGTGGCCGGAAACGCCGCCCCATTTGATGGGGATTGCGGAATTTGTCTCGTGGAGGCAGGCCGATCTTGTCCTTCTTGCCCTGTTCGGCATTGCGATCGCGGGCGGCATGTTTGTCGTGCCGCTCTATGCCTTTTTGACGACCACAGTTCCGGCGGCTGAAACGGCGCGGACGGTTGCCGCAAACAATATCGTCAATTCAGGCGCGATGGTGGTTTCATCGCTGCTCCTGGTGGCGCTGAACGCCGCAAATGTCTCAATTGCCGATACGCTCTTGACGGTTGCGATCGGCAGCCTCGTTGCGGCCTGGATAGCCCAGAAGCTGCATCTGGCCTGCGACTAGGCCCGCAAGGCTAGGCTTCGACCTTCTCCACCCATTCGGGGAAGAAGACCGGCTCGCGCGTTGACCAGCCGGGGGCGGTGGCTGCGGCTTCGCTGATCGATTGCAACAGCGCTCGACGCCGGTGCGGATGCAAATGTGGCAATGAGGCGGCCGCGCAGAAGGCCGCCGGGAACCAAGGCCGGGCCGAAGCGCCGATCAGCCGTTCATAGAGGAAACGATAGGCACCGAACCCGGAAATCCTGTCCTGCCCTAGATCGAATGCGGTCACGCGGATCAACAACCCGAGAAATCCCTCGACCTGTTCAAGCCCGCTATCGTCGGGAATGCTCTGGCGCAGCCGGGGCAGCGCGTCGTAGATGCGCGTCTGCGCGCGGATACTCGCAGCTTCGACCACATCGCGCGACCAGAGCGCCAGCGCATCGGCGCGGCAGAAGGCAACATCGAGCGAACGCCGCACATAGCGCTGCCCAGCGGCGTCGAAACCGGCAAATTCCTTGATTTCCGCAAGCGTGAGGCTGCCATCGGCAGGTTTCATGCTGGTCGCCATGCGAAGAACTCCATTCCCTGTTGCCCGCATGATCGTCGAAGTTGGTTAGGAACTCGTTAATCAGCCCCCAAATCGACCAGCCCGCGCTGAGTTTCGACAAAGGAAGCGCACAAGGGGATGCACATTGCAGCGGCAACGCTATGGTGGCCCTCATGAATGAGGGCGCTAATATTGGCGATAGCAGGCATCTGGACTGGCGGATTGTCCTGTTTTCGATTCTTGGATTCTGGCTATTTTATGTACTGATCGTCTCGTTGCGTGCCAATGTTCTGGATTTCCCTTCTCAAGGAGAAATGGCGGTACGGCGTGGGTTTGTGACCGCGATTGGCATTTTCATTTCGGTTGTCATGTGGCTCGCGCTCCGGCAGTTCGATCGCAAGCCGCTCTGGATGCGGATTGCCGCTGCCGCGTTGATCGCAATACCATGCACAGTGGCGATTGCGGCGGCCAACTACTATGTTTTCAACGTTTACGACCCATCCAGCCTGATGGACGTCGAACATGCCGCCCCGGAAAAGCACGATGCGTCCATACTCCTTGAAATTGCCGATCTTTCGCTTTCGCGGTACTTCTTCCTCATCGCATGGGCTTCGCTCTATCTCGCACTCGGCTTTGCGCAGGATGTGGGGGAGGCGGAGCGCAAGGCGGCGCGGTTTGCCCGCGCGGCACAGTCGGCGGAACTCCGCGCCTTGCGCTATCAGGTCAATCCGCATTTCCTGTTCAACACGCTCAATTCCTTGTCTGCACTCGTAATGCGCGGCCGCCGCGATGAGGCGGAAACGATGATCATGAACCTGTCGACCTTCTACCGCACCAGCCTGTCGGGCGAACCGAGCGAGGATGTCGACCTGGCCGAAGAGATAGAGCTCCAGAAGCTCTATCTCGATATCGAGGCGGTGCGCTTTCCAGAACGCCTCCAGGTCAGGATCGACCTTCCTGCCGATCTGGCCAGCGCAGCCGTGCCGGGGCTGATCCTCCAGCCACTGGTCGAAAATGCGATCAAGCATGGCGTCTCCCAGACCAACCGGCCAGTGTTTGTCGAAATCAGCGCGACCGAAGCCAGCGGCCAGTTGATCCTGACCGTGACCGACAACGGCCCAGGCCGCGGTGCGGATGATGACGATGATGAGGATCGCCCGCACGGCATCGGCCTTGCCAATGTCCGCGACCGCCTGGCGGCGCGCTTCGGGGACCGTGCCAGCATCGCGCATGGCCCCGCGCCGGAGAGGGGATACCGCGTCTGCCTGATCCTCCCGCTGGTGCGCCATGGCCGATAGCGGTTCCTTGCGCACGCTCATTGTCGATGATGAGCCGTTGGCGATCGAGCGGATGCAGATCCTGTGCGCCGATCAGCCGGGGATTGCGCTGGTTGGCACCGCGGCAGATGGTGCGGCGGCGCTCCGCATGATCGAAAGCCTGACCCCCGATCTCATCCTGCTCGATATCGCGATGCCCGAGCTTGACGGGATGGCGGTGGCGAAGTCGCTGGGACGACGCGAGGGCGGGCCGGTGCCTGCGATCATCTTTGTGACCGCGTTCGACAGTTTTGCCATTGAAGCCTTCGATTTGGCGGCGGTCGACTATCTTCTCAAACCCGTATCGGCCGAACGGCTTGGCCGCGCCGTGGAGCGGGTGGCCGAACGGCGCCGAGCGCCCGCAACGGATTCGGTGCCTGCTGCCCATGTCGAGGAATTCTGGGTTCCCCACCGCTCCGAACTGGTGCGGATCGCCGCCATCGATATCGAGCGGATCGATGCGGAGCGCGATTATATGCGGCTTCATGTGGGCGCGCGGAGCTATCTCCTCCACCAGACCATCGGTGCGCTCGAGGCGCGGCTCGATCCTTCGCGCTTTATCCGGCTCCATCGTTCGGTTATTGTCCGCAAGGATCGCATCGTCCGGCTTGGCCATGACAAGGCCGGGGCGTGGCATGCCGAACTGGTCGATGATGAACAGGTGCGGATCGGACGCACCTACCTCGCGCATGTGAAGGCGATGGCGGGCCGGTAGGCTTAATGTTCAGGGGCTGTTCACAAAAGATATAGTATAACATCATGACATAGAGGGAGGAATGTCATGTTTTCTCAAGTCCGCCGTTCGCGTCCGGTTCTTTTCCTTGCGGCTTTGGCCATCATCACCGGCCCGGTGACGCCTTTGGCCTCCCGCCCCCCTCCTCGCCCGACCATCGCCCCGCCTGAAGGCCCGGTGCGTTGCCATCAGGGCGAACGCGAATCCTACATGACTGGTGGCGGCTATGGCTCGGTCGGCAAGCATGTAATCGGCAACGTGCCTATGAGGGTCAGCCCCAGTTTGGCGCCACCGCCCCCACCTTCACCTCCCTCACTTTCATCACCTTCGAGCGAAGTGGTTGTAACGGGAAGCAGCCAATCACACGTTGCGCAGCCTTCGGTTGCAGCGGACGCGTCTGCCGCGCGTTCGATTGCGCCCTATCCGTTTCCCTATCCTGTGCCGCAGCCGCGGGAGGATCGTGAGCGCTATACAGGCAAGCAAGTCGCCAGCATCTTCGCGGTCGCGCAAGCGCCCGTTTCGACTTTCTCTATCGACGTCGATACCGGATCCTACGCAAATGTCCGCCGCTTCCTCACCCAAGGACAAGCTCCCCCCGAATCGGCCGTGCGAACCGAAGAAATGCTCAACTATTTCCGCTATGATTACCCACTGCCCGCCGATCGCAATCGCCCGTTCAGCGTGACGACCGACATGGCGACCACGCCGTGGAACCCCGACAGCCGCCTGCTCCGGATCGGCATCAAAGGCTATGACATTCCGCGGTCGCAGCGGCCTGCAGCGAACCTCGTGTTCCTCGTCGATGTGTCGGGTTCAATGTATAGTCAGGATAAACTGCCACTGGTGAAGACCGCTCTCTCGATGCTCGCCGACCGGTTGAGTCCGCGCGACAAGGTTTCGATCGTGGTTTACGCCGGGGCGGCCGGGATCGTGCTCGAACCGACCAACAAATCCAGCCATGTCAAGGCGGCGCTCGATTGTCTGCAAGCTGGCGGATCGACCGCAGGTGGGCAAGGCATGGAGTTGGCTTATGCGACGGCGCGCGCCAATTTCGTGCGTGGAGGCGTCAATCGCGTCATCATGGCCACCGATGGCGATTTCAACGTCGGCATCTCGTCGAACGAGGGCATTGAAGCGATTGTGAAGAAGAACCGCGAAAGCGGCATCACCCTCACTACGCTCGGCTTCGGCCAGGGCAATTACAACGAAGCGATGATGGAGCGTGTCGCCGATATCGGCAACGGCAATTATGCCTATATCGATACCGCGCTCGAGGCACAGAAGGTGCTCGATGAGGAAATGGACGCGACGCTTTTCACCATCGCCAAGGATGTGAAGATCCAGATCGAGTTTAACCCGGCACTGGTAAAAGAGTATCGTCTGATAGGGTATGAAAACCGCGTTCTGGCCGAAGAGGATTTCGACAATGACAGGGTCGATGCTGGCGATATCGGCGCGGGCCACCAGGTAACGGCGCTCTACGAAGTCGTACCCGTCAATGGCAAAGGCTGGTTGCCCGCGCGCCATTTCGAGGACAATCGTCTGACCGCCGAGCAGGCAAAGCACAGCGGCGATCTCGCCTGGCTCAAGCTGCGCTACAAGCTGCCCGACGGCGATCGCTCGATGCTGATCGAGCGGCCGGTGGGGGCGTCGCTGATTGCCTCTGCACAGGCTCCGCGCGGCGACATGGCCTTTGCCAGCGCGGTCGCGGCCTTTGGCCAGAAACTGCGCGGCGACAAATATCTGGGCAGCTTCACCTATGCCGACATCAGGCGTTTGGCAGGCGATCAGCGCGGCTATCTGCGCGAAGAGTTCCTCAAGCTCACCAGCCTTGCCGACAGCCGTCAGGTTGCAGCCGTAATCACCGAGTGACGCGGACTGGACTTAGCCCCACCTCCCGCTAGTGTCCCGGACGAATTGCAGTTAGCGTTCGGGAGAAGAGCAGATGGCGTCAGCCAGCATCGTTATCATTGCCATCATCATCGGCATCATCGTTCTGGGCGGGTTATGGGCTTTGTCGCGCAATCGCGTGACGGGCGACGTCCCGCCCGCGAAGATCGCGGACAAGGCTATGGTCAAGCCGGAGGCGCTGGGGGTGCCGCCCGTCGCTGCGCCCTTGCCCCCGGAGGTCAAGGCAGATCCAAAGGCCCAGGTGCCGGCTGCAAAGAAGTCGGGTGCTATCAAACCTGCGGCCAAAACGACTGTCACGCCAAAGCCCGCGGCGCCAAAAACAGCGCCAGCGAAAAAGCCTGCGCCGAAGAAAGCGGGCACCAAGGCTCCGGCGCCGACCGTTCCTGCCACGCTGACGGCGATTGGCGTTCCGGGAGCAGTCGGCGCCCCCGACAATCTTCTGCTGGTCAAGGGCCTCGGCCCCAAGCTCAACACCCTTCTTACCGGGCTCGGCATCACCCGCTTCGACCAGATCGCTCAATGGGGGGCGAAAGAGGTTGCGACAGTCGATGAGCATCTTGGTGCTTTCAAAGGCCGGATCGAACGTGATAGCTGGGTCGAGCAGGCGGGGCTGCTGGCCAGGGGGGCGATTGCAGACTTTGAAGCGAAGTTTGGAAAACTCGACAGCGAAAACAAATAGGGCACCCGCCTGCTGGCGGCGGCGCGTCCGTACGGCCGCAGCGGGCGCATTGCTGCTTGGCTCGGTAGTGAGCGCGCAATCGCTTGACGATGAACGCCGCGCGCTGAGGGTGGCCAAGGCACAATCGGCTGCGGCCAACACCCGGGCCGAAGGACTTGAAGCGAAGGCTGCCGCCGCGCAGGATCAGAGCGAAAAGGCGCTGGCCCAATCCGCCGCGATAGCCTCACGCATCCAGTCGGCGGAGGCCGATATCGATGCTGGTGAAGCGCGGATCCGGCTGATCGAAAAGCTCCGCGCCGATCAGCGTGCGAGGCTGGCGGCCAAGCAGGAACCGGCGGTGCGCCTGCTCGCGGCGCTCCAGATGATGGCGCGTCGCCCACCGACGCTTGCACTCGTCCAGCCGGGCTCGACCCGCGATCTCGTCCACACCCGCGCGGTTCTGTCCTCGATCCTGCCGGTGCTGCGTGAACGAACAGTCGGGCTGAGGGGAGAGGTCGAAGCCGGGCGGCGGCTACGCCTGGATGCGGACAGGGCGCTTGCTGCCCTTGACACAAGCCAGCAACGCCTGAAAACCGAACGCGCGCAACTGATGCTCCTTGCCAACGAACATCGCCGTGTCGCGCAACGCTTCACTTCAAGCGCAATGGTTGAGCAGGATCGCGCGATTGCGATGGGCGAACAGGCGCGCGACATTGTCGACCTGATGGGTCAGCTCGGCGCCGATGCCGAGCAGCGTCAAACGCTTGAAACGTTGCCCGGCCCAATTCTGCGCCCGGCGACGCCGGGTGCTCCACGCGCTGTGCCAGTGGAGGTCAGCAAAACGGTCGGCAATAGACTACCCTATCGCCTGCCGGTCGCCGGACGGGTCATTACAGGACTGGGTGAGGTTTCCGGCACGGGGGTGCGCGCGCGCGGCCTGACCATAGCCACCCGGGCCTCGGCGCTGGTCATTGCGCCCAATGAGGGCCGCATCGTCTTTGCCGGAACCTATCGCGGCTTTGGCCGGATCGTGATTATCGATCATGGCGCGGGCTGGACGACGCTCATCACGAACATGGCCGCGCTCGATGTGGCCGTTGGCGATGATGTGGTTCAGGGCAGCCCGGTCGGTCGCGCCGGCACCGCTGAGCCGACGATCACCGTCGAGTTGCGGCGCGGCAATCGTCCGATCGATATCGCGCACCTCGTGGGTTAAGTCAGACCCTTTAGCCGATAGATTGATTCCAGCGCTTCTCTCGGGCTGAGCGCGTCTGCGTCGATCGCTTCAAGCGCAACATGGAGCGGGTCGCGCGCTTCGGGTTCGGGCGGGGCTGCTGCGAAGAGCGGCAGATCGTCGAGTCCCGCGGCCAGCCCGCCGGTCGCGTCGCGACCCGCCTCGAGTTTGGAGAGCACGGCCTTGGCCCGCGCCAGCACGGCAGGCGGGAGGCCCGCCAATCGTCCGACCGCAATGCCGTAGCTCCGGTCCGCAGGGCCAACAGCCACTTCGTGAAGCAGCACCAGATCGCCCCTATATTCGCGGGCGCGGACATGGTGGAGCGAGAGCGCGTCGAGCTTTTCGGCCAGCCGCGTCAGTTCATGATAATGCGTGGCAAAAAGGCAGCGGCTGCGATTGGTTTCGTGCACGGCCTCGACCACCGCCCAGGCAATCGCAAGCCCGTCATAGGTAGACGTGCCGCGCCCGACTTCATCAAGAATGATGAAGCTGTGTTCGGTCGCTTGCGCCAGGATCGCCGCCGTCTCGACCATTTCGACCATGAAGGTCGAGCGTCCGCGCGCCAGATTGTCGGATGCGCCAACGCGGCTGAAGAGGCGATCGACCAGCCCCAATGTCGCGGACTGGGCAGGAACATAGCTGCCCGCCTGCGCCAATACCGCGATCAGCGCATTCTGCCGCAGGAAAGTCGATTTACCTCCCATATTTGGGCCGGTGACAAGCCACAGGCGCGACTCGGGTCGGAGCATCACATCGTTTGCAACGAAGCGCGTGCCGCTCATGGCAAGGGCAGCCTCCACCACGGGATGCCGCCCACCCGTCACGTCGAAGCGGGCGTCGGCGACCAGCACCGGGCGGCACCAGCCGCCTTCGACTGCCCGTTCGGCCAGTGCCGAGGCGACGTCGAAGCGCGCCAGCGCGTCGGCGGTGGCGGCAATCTCTTTCGCGCGGGCAAGCGCGGTCGCAACCAGGTCCTCGAGATGTGCAGCCTCGGCCGCGAGCGCGTGAGCCCCTGCTTGCGTCACCGTCATCGCCAGTTCGTGAAGCTCCGGCGCGTTGAAGCGGACGACGCCTGCCAGCGTCTGCCGGTGCGTGAAACCCGAATCGGCGACCATAAGAGGATCGGCATTCCTCGCCGAAACCTCGATATGATAACCCAGCACATTGTTGTGCTTGATCTTGAGCGCGGCGATCCCGGTTTGCCCGCGATAGCGCGCCTCGAGCATGGCGATGTCACGCCGCCCGCTGCCGCCGGTATTGCGCAGCGCATCGAGCGCGGCATCATAGCCTTCGGCGATATAGCCACCTTGGGCCGCATCGACCGGCGGGGCTGGCACAAGCGCTCGAGACAGAAGATCGACCAGCGCGCCATGGCCATCGAGCATCGGCAGGAGGTCGTCCATCAATGGCGGCAGATCGTCAGCCTTTGCCAGTCTCTCGCGGAGCATCCGTGCGTCGCCCAGCCCGTCGCGCAATTGACCCAGATCGCGGGGGCCTCCGCGTCCAGCGGAAAGGCGACCCAATGCCCGCGCCACATCAGGCAGCGCGCGGAGGGCTGTTCGCATCCTGTCTCGTGCGGCACCATTTTCGGCGAAATGGCCGACCAGATCGAGTCGCGCCTGAATTGCGCCCTTGTCCATCAGCGGCGCACCGACATCGCTCGCCAGCAATCGCGCGCCGCCCGGCGTGACAGTGCGGTCGATGGTATCCAGCAAGCTTCCGGCGCGCGTTCCACCCGCCGAACGGACAAGCTCCAGGCTCTCTCGCGTCGCCGCATCGATCAGCATGTGATCGGCGGCTGCGCGCTTCACCGGGGCGGACAGGAACGGAAGCATGCCCTTGCCCGCATGATCGAGATAGGCAATCAGCCCGCCCGCTGCGGCCGCTTGCGCACGCGACAGGCCGCCGAAACCATCGAGCGTCGAAACGCCGAACATTGCTTTCAACCGCGCCTCGCCGCCCGCCGAATCGAAATCCTCGCGCGGGCGGGCGTGCCCCGCAATTGCAAGCCCCTCGGGCACAACCACTTCTGCCGCCGCAAGCCTTGCCAGTTCGGTATCGAGCCCGCCCAAAGTCGTTTCGCCTACCTCGAAGCGACCCGTCGAAATATCGGCGGCGGCCACCCCGATCGCGTCACCAACCGGCGCAATTGCCACCAACCAGTTGGCCGCCCGCGCCTCGAGCAGCGTTTCCTCGGTGAGCGTTCCGGCCGTCACAACACGGACGATGCCGCGCGAGACGATCGATTTTGACCCGCGCGCGCGGGCCGTCGCCGGGCTTTCGGTCTGTTCGGCAATCGCAACGCGGTGCCCGGCCTTGATGAGGCGTGCCAAATAGGCCTCCATCGCGTGAACGGGCACACCGCACATCGGGATGGGGCTGCCGAGATGTTCGCCGCGCGCCGTCAAGGCGATATCGAGCGCGGCAACCGCCACTTTTGCGTCATCGAAGAAAAGTTCGAAAAAATCGCCCATGCGGTAGAACAGCAGGCAATCGGGCGCCTCCGCCTTCAATGCGAAATATTGTGCCATCATCGGGGTTGGAGATGCGTCGGCCATCCAGCCCCCGATAGCGATTTTGCGGGCAGGCTCAAACCCGTCTTCCCGTTGTCAGATTGAGCGCCTAAGGTTTCATCGACAATCGGTCGCACCGGATTCGAGACAGGAACAGGGGTAGGGCATGAGCGACGAACCACGGGTGCAGTTTTCCGAGCGTGAGGCGCTGTTCTACCATTCAACAGGGCGTCCTGGAAAAATCGAGATCGTCGCGTCCAAGCCCATGGCGACGCAGCGCGACCTCAGCCTGGCCTATTCGCCTGGGGTTGCTGTGCCAGTTCGCGCCATCGCCGACGATCCGGCAACCGCCTACGACTATACGGCAAAGGGCAATCTCGTTGCTGTCATCACGAACGGTACCGCGATCCTCGGTCTCGGCAATCTCGGTGCATTGGCTTCGAAGCCGGTGATGGAAGGCAAGGCGGTGCTCTTCAAGCGTTTCGCCGATGTCGATTCGATCGATATCGAACTCGATACCGAAGACCCTGAGGCTTTCATCAACGCGGTGGCGCTGATGGAGCCGAGCTTTGGCGGGGTCAATCTTGAGGACATCAAGGCTCCCGAATGCTTCATCATCGAGCAGGCGCTCAAGGAAAAGATGAAGATCCCGGTGATGCATGATGACCAGCATGGCACCGCGATCATCAGCGCGGCGGGCCTCATCAATGCCTGCGAAGTGACGGGCCGCAAGCTCGCAGATGTGAAGGTCGTGGTGAACGGCGCTGGCGCTGCGGCGATTGCCTGCACCTCGCTGATGAAGTCGATGGGCGTTTCACCCGCCAACGTCATCATGTGCGACAGGAAGGGCGTCATCTACCAGGGTCGCCTCGAAGGGATGGATCAGTGGAAGTCGGCTCATGCCGCGATCACAGATGCGCGGACGCTGGAGGAAGCGCTGGTCGGTGCGGATATTTTCCTTGGTCTTTCAGCGGCAGGCGCGCTGAAACCGGAGATGATCGAGAAAATGGCCGCGCGCCCCATCATCTTTGCGATGGCCAATCCCGATCCCGAAATCACCCCGCCCGAGGCAAAGGCCGTCCGCCCCGATTGCATCATCGCAACCGGGCGTTCGGACTATCCGAACCAGGTCAACAATGTGCTGGGCTTCCCCTTCATCTTCCGCGGCGCGCTCGATGTACGCGCGACGACGATCAATGAGGAAATGAAGATTGCGGCCGCCTATGCGATTGCCGAACTTGCGCGCGAGGCTGTGCCAGAGGAAGTGGCCGCGGCTTATGGCGGACAACTCGCCAGCTTCGGGCAGGATTACATCATCCCGGCGCCTTTCGATCCGCGGCTGATGGAGGTCGTATCGGCAGCGGTTGCCAAGGCGGCAATGGATTCGGGGGTTGCGACGAAGCCGATCCTCGACATGGACGAATATCGCACCAGCCTGCGTGCACGGCTCAACCCGACGACGTCGGTGCTGACGCTGGCCTATGAAAGCGCGCGGGCCCATCCCAAGCGCGTCGTCTTTGCCGAAGCCGAAGAGGAAGTGGTGCTTCGCGCCGCCATCGCCTTCCGCGATGGCGGCTGCGGGACTCCAGTGCTGATCGGGCGCGACGATGTGCGTGAGAAATTGAAGGCATTGGGAGCCGAAGACCCCGAGAGTTACGAAATCCACAATAGCCGCCATTCGCCGCTGGTGCCCGCAATGGTCGACCTGCTTTATGCCCGCTTGCAACGCCGGGGCTATCTCCACCGCGAATGCGAACGGATGGTCAATACCGACCGCAACATCTTCGGCTCCCTCCTCCTGAAAATGGGGGAGGCCGATGCGATGATCACCGGCGTCACACGCACCTATGCCCAGACGCTGCGCGAAGTGCGCCGTGTGCTTGATCAGGCGGAGGGGCGTACGCCGTTCGGCATCCATGTGCTGGTCGGCCAGTCGCACACGGTGTTCATGGCGGATACGACGGTCAACGAACGGCCGACTGCGGCCGAACTGGCGGATATTGCAGAGCAGACCGCGGCTGTCGCACGGCGGATGGGACACGAACCGCGGGTTGCGTTCCTTTCCTATTCGACCTTCGGCAATCCGTCGGGCAACTGGCTCGGGCCGATTCGCGAAGCTGTCGAAACGCTCGACGCGCGCGGCGTCAGCTTCGAATATGAAGGCGAAATGGCGCCCGACGTAGCGCTGAACCCGAACCTGATGAAGAACTACCCGTTCAGCCGCCTTTCGGGCCCGGCCAATGTACTGGTCATGCCCGGGCTGCAATCAGCCAACCTGTCCGCCAAGCTGCTGCGCGAACTGGGTGGCGATTCGGTGATCGGCCCGATGCTGGTAGGCATGGAAAAACCTGTGCAGATCGCGACCATGGCGTCGAACGCTTCGGAACTGGTGACGCTGGCGGTGCTGGCCGCAGCCGGGATCGCG
>CXWL01019579.1_pt1 | contig 19547 bp, 22 predicted proteins | sample 590931 | NCBI WGS metagenome assembly CXWL01 (sample SAMEA3498368, study PRJEB10139) | groundwater metagenome | biome: water well; material: biofilm material | place: Germany | collected 2015-04-27 | reverse complement strand
AATCGACCTCTTTTTTTGAAAACCAAAATCGTCTGCACAAAAAAAGGTCATCAACCTGCGCTTCTTTTTTTGGATGCGAAGGGTTCGAACCCACGATTTTTCGGGTTTTCGAGGTTCGCCTTTCGTTTGCATGTTTACTTAAAAAGTATGTATACATGTTTAGTAGTAGTTGTTAACGCAGACACTTTTCTGTGGATAAACCCTAAAAATTCCACCGAATCAACAACTTGCAGCCGGTATAAGCCGGTTAACGACTTTGTATGCGGCTGGTATCAATTCTGGACAAAAATCTGCTTGTGCATAAAATGGCATTTATCCACAAACCGTACCTGTGGATATTCATAGACTTATCCACAGGAGGCCATATGGATGTGTTGTCGCTAATGGAATTCCCGATCGTTCAAGGGCCGATGGCAGGGGGCTCGTGTACCCCGGCGCTGGTTGCCGGCGTCTCGAATGCCGGCGGACTGGGCAGTTTGCCAGGCTCCTTGCTCACCCCGGCCGCGATCCGCGACCAGGTCGGCCAGATTCGCGACCTGACCGATCGTCCTTTCCTGCTGAATTTTTTCGTCCAGGAAACGCCCACCCCGACCGAGGCCGAGATCCGCGCCGCCGCCGAACTGCTGCGTCCGGTCTGGGAAGGCCTGGGCTGGCCCGAACTTCCCATTCCCCAGCAATGGTGCCAGGACTTCGGCGCCCAGTTCGAGGCGCTGCTCGCGCTCAAGCCGGCTGGCGCCAGTTTCACTTTCAATATCCTGACCGAAGCCCAGGTCGAACGGCTGCATTCGGCCGGGATCGCCGTCATCGGCACCGTCACGACCGTCGAAGAGGCCGAAGCCTGGGAAGCGGTGGGCGCCGATGCGGTGGTGGCGTCAGGGGTGGAGGCGGGCGGTCACCGGGGAACGTTCCTGGGACCGCAGGAAGAGGCCACCCTGCCCGCGCGTTCGCTGTGGCCGCTGGTTGCCGCATCCGTCGATATTCCCGTCATCGCCGCCGGCGGCATCATGACCGGCGTCGATATCCGCGAAGCCCTGTCGCTGGGCGCCAAGGCGGTGCAAATGGGCACCGCCTTCCTGGTGACCGACGAATCGGGCATTCATCCCGCCTATCGCCAGAAGCTGCTGTCGGGCAGTCACTTGAAGACCCGGCTGACCCGCAGTTTCTCGGGCCGCTATGCCCGCGCCATCGAAAATCGGTTCATGAAGCAGATGGAAGGTGTGGAGACGCAAGTTCCAGCGTATCCTGTGCAAAATGCTTTGACCGGCAGCATCCGGTCGGCCGCGGCGGCCAGCGGCGACCCGGAACTGATGTCGCTGTGGGCCGGCGCCGAGGTCGGCCGCGCGCGCGCGCTGTCGGTCGCGCAACTGATGCAAACGCTGGTGGCGGAGATGCGCCCTACATAAAGGAGCCTTGATTGGAATCGGCAGGACAATACGACTACATTATCGTGGGAGCCGGAACTTCCGGCTGCCTGTTGGCAAACCGCCTGACCCGCAAGAAAGACACCACCGTCCTGCTGATCGAGGCCGGCGGCAAGGACGACTACTTGTGGATCCATATCCCGGTCGGCTATCTGCACTGCATCGGCAACCCGCGCACCGACTGGCTGTTCAAGACCGAACCGGACCCCGGGCTGGGCGGACGCGCGCTGGTCTATCCGCGCGGCAAGGTGCTGGGCGGCAGTTCCTCGATCAACGGCATGATCTACATGCGCGGCCAGGCCGGCGACTACGACCGCTGGGCCGCGCTGACCGGCGATTCGTCCTGGGCCTGGGACAAGGTGCTGCCGCTGTTCATGAAAAGCGAAGACCACCACGGCGGCGCCAGTGCGGCGCACGGCAGCGGCGGCGAGTGGCGGGTCGAGAAGCAGCGCCTGTCCTGGCAGATCCTCGATGCGTTCCGCGACGCGGCCGACCAGGCCGGGATCCGCAAGACCGACGATTTCAATGGCGGCGACAACGAAGGCTGCGCCTATTTCGAGGTCAACCAGCGGCGCGGCATCCGCTGGAACACATCCAAGGCTTTCCTGAAGCCGATCGCCGCGCGCGATAACCTGACCATCATGACCGGCTGCCACGTCGAACGCCTGGTCATCGAGCAGACCGGGCAGGGCCCGGTGTGCCGCGGGGTCGAATTTACCGGCGGCGGCCGGGCCTTCCGCGCCGACGCCAGGCGCGAAACCCTGCTGGCGGCCGGCGCCATCGGTTCGCCGCAGATCCTGCAGCTGTCCGGGGTGGGACCGGCCGCGGCGCTGCACCAGCACGGCATCGCGCCGCTGGTCGACGCGCCCGGGGTCGGCGAAAACCTGCAGGACCACCTGCAGTTGCGGATGATCTACAAGGTCACCAACGCCAAGACGCTCAACACCAGCGCGGCGACCTGGTTCGGCAAGATGAAGATCGGCCTCGAATACGCCATGCGGCAGAGCGGGCCGATGTCGATGGCGCCGTCGCAGCTGGGCGCCTTCGCCAAGTCCGATCCGGGCCAGGCCAGCGCCAACCTGCAATACCACGTGCAGCCGCTGTCGCTGGAGAAATTCGGCGATCCGCTGCATCCGTTCCCGGCGTTCACGGCCAGCGTGTGCAACCTGCGGCCGACCTCGCGCGGGCATGTCCGGATCGCCAGCAAGGACAGCTACGCGGCGCCGAAAATTTCGCCCAACTACCTGAGCACGCCGGAAGACCGCAAGACGGCCGCGGCGGCCCTGACCCTGACGCGCAAGATCGTGGCCGCGCCGGCCCTGGCCAAATACGCGCCGGAGGAATTCAAGCCGGGCGTCCACTACCGCACCGAAGACGAGCTGGCGGAAGCGGCCGGCCTGATCGGCACCACGATCTTCCATCCGGTCGGCACCTGCAAGATGGGACGGGCGGGCGACCCGATGGCGGTGGTCGACAGCGAACTGCGCGTCATCGGGGTGGCGGGCTTGCGCGTCATTGATGCGTCGGTCATGCCGAACATCACGTCGGGCAACACCAATTCGCCGACCCTGATGATCGCCGAGAAGGCCGCCCAGATGATCGAGGCGGCTGCACGCTGACGCCGGCGGCGGCGAATGGTAGTTATACCGTATTGTGACGAAATATTATTGTGTGTATTATCGTAAAAAAAAATTACATAGCAGTATGATAAAAATATTTCGGAGACACAATGACGGACGTCATCTTGGAAACCAGGAACTTGACCAAAGAGTTCAAGGGTTTCACCGCGGTCAGCGACGTGAATTTGAGCGTTCAGCGTGGGCATATCCATGCCTTGATCGGCCCTAACGGCGCCGGCAAGACCACCTGTTTCAACCTGCTCACCAAGTTCCTGGTGCCGACTTCGGGCCAGATCCTGTTCAATGGCCGCGACATCACCTCGGCCAGGCCGGCCCAGATCGCGCGGATGGGCATCATCCGTTCGTTCCAGATCTCGGCCGTGTTCCCCCACCTGACGGTGCTGCAGAACGTGCGCATCGGCCTGCAGCGCGAACTGGGCACGTCCTTCCATTTCTGGAAGAGCGAGCGCTCGCTGTCGCTGCTGAACGACCGCGCCATGCAGCTGCTGGCCGAAGTCGATCTGACCGAATTCGCCGACACCGTCACGGTCGACATGCCGTACGGCCGCAAGCGGGCGCTCGAGATCGCCACCACCCTGGCCATGGAGCCGGAGCTGATGCTGCTCGACGAGCCGACCCAGGGCATGGGCCACGAAGACGTGCACCGGGTCACCGAGCTGATCAAGAAAGTGTCGGCCGGGCGCACCATCCTGATGGTTGAACATAATATGAACGTGGTTTCCGGTATTTGCGACAAGATTTCGGTGCTGCAGCGCGGCGCCATGCTGGCCGAAGGCAGCTACGCCGAGGTATCGCGCAATCCGCAGGTGATGGAAGCCTACATGGGCACCACCACCGCCGATCTGGAAGGAGCGCACTGATGGCCGCCGCTCTCGAGATCGGCAACCTGCAGGCGTGGTACGGCGAATCGCACATCCTGCATGACGTCAACCTGACGGTCAACCAGGGCGAAGTCGTGACCCTGTTAGGGCGCAACGGCGCCGGCCGCACCACCACCCTGCGCGCGATCATGGGCCTGACCGGCAAGCGCACCGGCTCGATCAAGGTGGGCGGAGTCGAGGCGATCGACATGCCGACCCATAAAATCGCCCACCTGGGCATCGGCTACTGCCCCGAAGAGCGCGGGATCTTCTCGTCGCTGTCGACCGAGGAAAACCTGATGCTGCCGCCGGCCCTGAACAGCGCCGAAAAAGGCATGTCGGTGCAGGAAATCTACCAGATGTTCCCCAACCTGTACGAGCGCCGCAACAGCCAGGGCACGCGCCTGTCCGGCGGCGAACAGCAGATGCTGGCGGTGGCGCGGATCCTGCGCACCGGCGCGCGCCTGCTGCTGCTCGACGAGATTTCGGAAGGCCTCGCGCCGGTCATCGTGCAGGGCCTGGCCCGCATGATCACGACCCTGAAGTCGAAGGGGTACACCATCGTCATGGTGGAACAGAATTTCCGCTTCGCCGCACCGCTGGCGGACCGGTTTTATGTGGTGGAGCACGGTCAGATCGTCGAGACCTTCGCTTCGTCGGAATTAAGCGCCAAGATGCCGGTCCTGACCGAGCTCCTCGGCGTGTAGGAAGCAGTCGTCCAATACAAACAACTATCCTTCAAACGGAGACAAAATGAATCGTAAAGCTATTGCCATCGCCGCGTCCGCAGTATGCGCCCTCGGATTTTCCTTCTCGGCGCAAGCGCAAGTATCGGGCGACACCATCAAGATCGGCTTCATCTCCGACCTGTCCGGCACCTATTCCGACGTCGACGGCAACGGCGGCGCCGAAGCCATCAAGATGGCAATCGCCGACATGGGCGGCGCAATCAATGGCAAGAAGATCGAATTCGTCTCGGCCGACCACCAGAACAAGGCGGACATCGCCGCCAGCAAGGCGCGCGAGTGGTTCGACCAGCAGGGCGTCGACCTGCTGATCGGCGGCACCAACTCGGGCACCAGCCTGGCCATGGCCAAGATTGCTTCCGAAAAAAAGAAGGTATTCATCGCGATCGGCGCCGGCTCGGCCCGCCTGACCAATGAAGAATGCACCCCGTTCACCGTACACTACGCCTACGACACCATCGCGCTGGCGCGCGGCACCGGGTCGACCATCGTCAAGCAGGGCGGCAAATCGTGGTACTTCATGACCGCCGACTACGCGTTCGGCCAGTCGCTCGAGAAAGACACCTCGGACGTGGTCAAGGCCAACGGCGGCACCGTGATGGGCAGCGTCAAGCACCCGCTGGCGGCGTCGGACTTCTCGTCCTTCCTGCTGCAGGCGCAAGCGTCGAAGGCGCAGATCCTGGGCCTGGCCAACGCCGGCGGCGACACCATCAACACCATCAAGGCGGCCAACGAGTTCGGCATCACCAAGACCATGAAGCTGGCCGGCCTGCTGATGTTCATCAACGACGTGCACTCGCTCGGCCTGAAGATGACCCAAGGCATGTACCTGACCGACGGCTGGTACTGGGACCAGAACGCGGACAGCCGCGCCTGGGCCAAGCGCTATTTCGCCAAGATGAAGAAAGAGCCTTCGATGCTGCAGGCGGCCGACTACTCGGCCACCATGACGTACCTGAGCGCGGTCAAGGCGCTCGGCACCGACGACTCGGAAAAAGTCATGGCGCACCTGAAGAAGACCAAGATCAACGACATGTTCGCCAAGGGCGGCGAAATCCGTCCGGACGGCCGCATGGTGCACGATATGTACCTGATGCAGGTGAAGACCCCGGCCGAGTCGAAGTATCCATGGGACTACTACAAGGTCGTCGCGACCATCCCTGGCGCCCAGGCTTACGCCACCAAGGCCGAGAGCAAGTGCTCGATCTGGAAGTAATCGGCAGCACCTGATAGTTGTTCCACAAGGAAGCGGGTCGCGTACCCGCTTCTTTTGTAATTGCACCGCAATGTCGTTGGCGCAGGCCGGGTTCGCCGGCCCTGCGTTCTCTTTTTAGTCTTCACCGGCTCGCCGCCGGTGCTTTTGTACTGTGATGCCATGGAAATCTTCGGCGTTCCTCTCCAGGCCATGATGAGCCAGCTCCTGCTGGGACTGGTCAACGGCTCGTTCTACGCCATGCTCTCGCTTGGCCTTGCCGTCATTTTCGGCCTGCTCAACGTGATCAACTTCTCGCACGGCGCGCTGTACATGATGGGCGCCTTCCTCGCGTTCATCGGCGTGACCACGTTCGGGCTCAATTACTGGGCGATGCTGGTCATCGCTCCCTTGCTGGTGGGCGTGTTCGGCATCCTGGTCGAAAAGTCCATGCTGCGCTGGCTCTACAAGCTGGACCATTTGTACGGATTGCTGCTCACCTTCGGCATCACCTTGCTGCTCGAAGGCGTGTTCCGCTCCTTCTTCGGGGTATCGGGCCAGTCGATCGAAGTGCCCGAGATGCTGGCCGGCGCCACCGACCTCGGCTTCATGATCCTGCCGAACTACCGCGCCTGGGTGGTGCTCGCCTCGCTCGCCGTGTGCCTGGCGACCTGGTTCGTGATCGAAAAAACCAAGCTCGGCTCGTACCTGCGGGCCGGCACCGAGAACCCGAAACTGGTCGAAGCGTTCGGCATCAACGTGCCGCTGATGGTCACCCTGACCTACGGCTTCGGCGTCGCGCTGGCCGGCTTCGCCGGGGTGCTGGCGGCGCCGATCATCAACGTCACTCCGCTGATGGGTTCGCACCTGATCATCGTCGTGTTCGCCGTGGTGGTGATCGGCGGCATGGGCTCGATCATGGGTTCGATCCTGACCGGCCTCGGGCTCGGCGTCATCGAAGGCCTGACCCGGGTCTACTACCCGGAAGGTTCCGAGGTGGTGGTGTTCGTCGTGATGGTGATCGTCCTGATGATCCGTCCTGCCGGCCTGTTCGGCAAAGAGAAGTAAGCGCGCATATCGAAACGGAGCATTGAATGAACAAAAACATCGGCTATCTCATCGCGTTCGCCATCGCGCTGGCCGCTCCCTTCATCGGCTACCCCGTGTTCCTGATGAAGTTGCTGTGCTTCGGCCTGTTCGCCGGCGCCTTCAACCTGCTGATCGGCTACACCGGGCTGCTGTCGTTCGGCCATGCGGCGTTTTTCGGCAGCGCCGGCTACGTCACCGGCCACGCGCTGGGCAGCATGGGCCTGCCGGTCGAGCTCGGCATCCTGATGGGCGTCGGCGCCGGCGCGCTGATCGGCCTGGTAATGGGTTCGCTGGCGATTCGCCGCCAGGGCATCTACTTCTCGATGATCACCCTGGCGCTGGCCCAGATGGTGTACTTCGCCGCGCTGCGGGCGCCGTTCACGCATGGCGAGGACGGCCTGCAGGGCGTGCCGCGCGGTAAGCTGCTGGGCGTGATCGACCTGTCCAACGACGTCACCCTGTACTACGTGGTGCTGGCGATCTGCATTGCCGGCTTCGCGCTGATCGTGCGCACCGTCCACTCGCCGTTCGGCCAGGTGCTCAAGGCGATCAAGGAAAACGAGCCGCGCGCCATCTCGCTCGGCTTCGACGTCGACAAGTACAAGCTGGTGGCGTTCGTGCTGTCGGCCGCGCTGGCCGGCCTGGCCGGCGCCACCAAGACGCTGGTGCTCGGCTTCGAGACGCTGACCGACGTGCACTGGACCATGTCCGGCCTGGTCATCCTGATGACGCTGGTAGGGGGCATGGGCACGATGGCAGGGCCGATCATCGGCGCCTTCATCATCATCACCCTGGAAAACAAGCTGGGCGACTTCGGCTCCTTCCTGGCCCGCAGCACCGGCATCGAGTGGTTTTCGACGCTGGGCGAATCGGTCGGCATGGTTACCGGCCTGATCTTCATCGTCTGCGTGCTGCTGTTCCGGCGCGGCATTGTCGGCGAGATCGGCGCGGCGATTGCCGCCGCCACGCGCAAAAAGAAGATCGCCTGACGAGGCAGGTTCCGAACACGCCCCAGGATGCGCCAGAACGCTCCTGGGGCGTTTTTCATTGCGGCCGAGGAACCTCGCCTGGCCTTGCGCTAAAACGTGCCCAGCGGCTTCCTGAGCAGTCCTGCGGGCGCGCCTGAAACCGGCTACAAGGCAGCCGCGTAGATNNGTGGTTTCGATGCCTGTCAGCTTGGCGATTTGCTGCATCGCAACAATCAGGGCCTCTGCCCGCGCTTCCTGGCTGCCGTCCGCATGCGGCACGACGATGCCGGCGATCTCCGCGTAATGGTCCGCCGCTTCCGGCATGTTGAAGCGCAGCACATGCGGCAAGACCAGGGAATTGGACAGGCCATGCGGCACATGGAAGATGCCGCCGATCGGATAGGCCAGGGCATGCACCGCCGCGACCGGCGAGTTCGAGAATGCCTGGCCGGCGAAGTATGCGCCCAGCAGCATCGCCTGGCGCGCCTTCAGGTTGGCGCCGTCTTCGCAGGCGGTGATGATGTTACTTGATAGCAATGAAAGCGCCTGGCGGGCCAGCATGTCGGACATCGGGTTCTTCTTGTGCTTGCTGGTGAATGCTTCGATCGCATGCACCATCGCGTCGATGCCGGTGGCCGCGGTCACCATCGGCGGCAGGCCCAGCGTCAGTTCCGCGTCCAGTACCGCCAGGTCCGCGTACAGCTGCGCCGCGACCACGCCCGTCTTGGTGGTTTCGCCGGTAGTCACGATGGCGATGTTGGTCACTTCCGAACCGGTGCCGGCGGTGGTCGGCACCTGCACCAGCGGCAGCCGCTTGCCGGTCACGTTCCCGATTCCATAAATCTGNNGCGGGCGAACTCGACCGCTTTGAGGACCACCTGTTCCGGTGGATCGGCCACCACGTCCGAATAGATCCTCACTGTCAGCTTGTGCTTTTCCAGGTCGCGCGCCGGGGCGTCGACCAGCCCGGTGAGCAGGAAGCCCGGATCGGTGACGATCAGCGCCTGGCGCGCTCCGGGGAAATGGGTGCTGACGTGCTGGCCGAGCTGTCCGGCGGCGCCCGCCTGCGATACCAGGTGCGGTACGGTGCTGAAGCTGAAGGGAGCGATGGTCGTCATGGTCGGCGGGAGTTCGGGTGGTCGAGAAGGCAAGCTTACACCAAGGATTGCTGCTGGTGTGGGGTGGGCGTTTCTTCCGTACAATAAGCGGCTGTAAATTTTGTTTTGGGCAGGGTGGTGCATGGTGGATTTAGTTTTGTTGGGATGCGCGGCGTTTCTCGCCGGACTGGTCGATGCGGTNNTGGCCGGCATCTTCGGCACCGGCGCGGCGGCCGTCAATTACGCACGGCGCGTGCGGGTCGCATGGAGTGCGGCGGCGCCCGCGGCGCTGGCTGCGTTCGCCTTGTCGTTCGCCGGCGCATACACCGTCACCAGGATTCCCGGCGACTTCATCCGTGCCTTGCTGCCGTGCGTGTTGCTGGGGGTGGCCGTCTACACGTTCAAGAAGAAGGACTTCGGTTCGATTCACGCGCCGCTGCACAGCGGCATGACGGAAAAATTGGTGGCGGTAGGGATGGGCGCCTGCATCGGTTTCTACGACGGTTTCTTCGGCCCCGGTACCGGCAGCTTCCTGATGTTCCTGTTCGTGCGGTTTTTCGGCTTCGATTTCCTCAGCGCATCCGCGGCGGCGAAGGTCGTAAATGTGGCTTGCAATTTCGCCGCGCTGATGTGGTTCGGCTACAGCGGTCACTTGCTTTGGCAGCTGGGGCTGCTGATGGCGGCGTGCCAGGTGGCCGGTTCGCTGCTCGGAACCAAGCTCGCGATCAGGCATGGCAGCGTGTTTGTCCGTAAATTATTCCTTGTGGTGGTGTCGCTATTGATCCTGAAAACCACCTACGACGCCCTCTTGCGATGGGGTAATTAGATAGTTTGTTCCACGTGAAACATTTGGCCTGACCCGTATTTGCATTGTTTCACGTGGAACGTCGTTGTTCAGCAGCTCGCAAATCTGGCAACAACAGAGTCGTCGAGGCAAAAAGACTCTATAATCTGGCCTCACACTCCTCGCTTTACGTTCCCACCATGCTATTTCCTACTGAATTCGACGTCATCGTTGTCGGCGGCGGCCATGCCGGGACCGAAGCCGCCCTTGCTTCCGCCCGCATGGGCCAGAAGACTTTGTTGCTCACGCATAACATCGAGACCTTGGGGCAGATGTCCTGCAACCCCTCGATCGGCGGCATCGGCAAGGGTCACCTGGTCAAGGAAGTCGACGCCATGGGCGGCGCGATGGCGATCGCCACCGACGAGGCGGGGATCCAGTTCCGTATCCTGAACTCGTCCAAGGGCCCTGCCGTGCGCGCCACGCGGGCCCAGGCCGACCGTATCCTGTACAAGGCGGCGATCCGTTCGCGCCTGGAAAACCAGCCGAACTTGTGGCTGTTCCAGCAGGCGGTGGACGACCTGATGATCGAAGGCGAGCGCGTGGTCGGCGCCGTGACCCAGATCGGCCTGAAGTTCCGCGCCCGCGCGGTGGTGCTGACCGCGGGTACTTTCCTTGATGGGAAGATCCACGTCGGCCTGCAATCGCACTCGGCCGGCCGTGCCGGCGATCCGCCGGCGATCTCGCTGTCGGCGCGCCTGAAGGAACTGAAGCTGGGGCAGGGCCGCCTGAAGACCGGCACGCCGCCCCGCATCGACGGGCGCAGCATCGATTTCTCCGTCATGTCCGAACAACCGGGCGACCTCGATCCGGTACCGGTGTTCTCGGTCATGGGCAATGCCGCCATGCATCCGAGGCAGGTGCCGTGCTGGATGACGCACACCAATGTGCGCACCCACGACATCATCCGCGCCGGTCTCGACCGCAGCCCGATGTACACCGGGGTGATCGAAGGAGTGGGGCCGCGTTACTGCCCGTCGATCGAAGACAAGATCCACCGCTTCGCCGGCAAGGAATCGCACCAGATCTTCCTCGAGCCGGAAGGCCTGAGCACCAACGAATACTATCCGAACGGTATCTCGACCAGCCTGCCGTTCGACGTCCAGATCGACCTCGTGCGCTCCATGAAGGGCATGGAAAACGCCTTCATCCTGCGTCCCGGCTATGCCATCGAGTACGACTACTTCGACCCGCGCGGGCTGAAGCAGTCGCTCGAAACCAAGGCCATCGGCGGCCTGTTCTTCGCCGGCCAGATCAACGGCACCACCGGCTACGAAGAGGCGGCGGCGCAGGGCATGCTGGCCGGCCTCAACGCGGCGTTGCTGACCCAGGGCCGCGACGCCTGGGTTCCGGGCCGTTCCGAAGCCTACCTCGGGGTGCTGGTCGACGACCTGACCACCCAGGGCGTGGCCGAGCCGTACCGGATGTTTACCAGCCGCGCCGAGTTCCGCCTCAGCCTGCGCGAGGACAATGCCGACATGCGCCTGACCGAAATCGGCCGCCGGCTCGGCTGCGTCGGCGACGCCCAGTGGGTCGCGTTCGAGACCAAGCGCGAGGCGGTTGCGCGCGAACTCGAACGCCTGCGCTCGACCTGGGTCAACCCGCGCATCCTGGCCGCGGCCGAATCGGAGCGGGTGATCGGCCAGGCAATCGAGCGCGAATACTCGCTGGCCGACCTGCTGCGCCGCCCCGGCGTCGGCTACGACACCCTGATGAGCATGGCCGGGATGGATGGCCAGGTGCTGGCCGGCCCGGGCGTCGCAGACAGCCTGGTGCGCGAGCAGGTCGAGATCCAGCTCAAGTATTCGGGCTACATCGAGCGCCAGGCCAAGGAGGTGGAGCGTCACGAGCACTACGAAAACCTGAAGCTGCCGGAAGGGTTCAACTACCTCGACATCGCCGCGCTGTCGATCGAAGTGCGCCAGAAGCTCGACAAGCAGCGTCCCGAAACGCTGGGCCAGGCGTCAAGAATTTCCGGGGTGACACCAGCCGCTATCTCGCTTTTGCTGGTACATTTGAAGAAGCGCGGTGCAAAAGGGTTTGCGACCCTCAATGAGGAGCTGGCCCAATGAAGCTTTTCGACCGCGCGGCCCTTTCGAAAGTACTGGCAGACGGCATCAAAGAGTTGGCGCTGGACCTGGACGACAAGCAGCACGAGCAGCTGCTGGACTACCTGGCGCTGCTGTTCAAGTGGAATTCCGTATATAACCTGACCTCGCTGCGCGACCCGATGCAGATGGTCACGCTGCACCTGCTCGATTCGCTGGCCGCGGTGCCGGCCTTCGCCGAAGCGGCGAATGTGCTGGACGTCGGAGCAGGGGGCGGTTTGCCGGGCATCGTGCTGGCGATCGCNNACTGGTCAACGTGACGGTGTACACCGCCAAGGTGCAGGAATTGCAGGTGGAGCACAAATTCGACGTCATCACTTCGCGCGCCTTCGCGGACTTGTCGGATTTCGTCAACTGGTCGGGGCATTTGCTGGCCGAGGGCGGAAAATTCATCGCACTCAAGGGCGTGGCGCCGCCGGAGGAACAGGAAAGGCTGCCGGCGCCATGGAAAGCGAACGATTTGCAGCCATTGCGGGTGCCGGGGCTGGATGCGGAGCGGCACCTGGTGTTCATCGGGAAATCCGAGCAAACAGGGTAAATCATATAAACCGTATAAATGGTTTATACCGGATATACTGAATAAATCGATTATACGATTTTGATAGTATAAACAGTATGAATCGATATTGTTGCGTCGACTATAAGAGCGTACATGGCCAAAATTTTTTGCGTAGCGAACCAAAAGGGCGGGGTAGGCAAGACCACCACCAGCGTCAACCTGTCGGCGGGGCTGGCCAAGCTGGATCAGCGGGTACTGCTGGTCGACCTCGACCCGCAGGGCAATGCAACCATGGGGGCCGGCATCAACAAGGCTGGCCTGAAGGCGTCGACCTATGAAGTGCTGCTGGGCGAGGCCGACGTCAAGACCGCGCGCCAGCGCTCCGAGTCGGGCCGCTTCGACGTGCTGCCGTCGAACCGCGAACTGGCCGGCGCCGAAGTCGAGATGGTGGAGCTCGCCCAGCGCGAGCGCCGCCTGAAGGACGCGCTGGCCGAAGTCGGCGCGGAATACGATTTCATCCTGATCGACTGCCCGCCGGCCCTGTCGATGCTGACCCTGAACGGCCTGTGCGCCGCGCACGGCGTGATCATCCCGATGCAGTGCGAGTACTACGCGCTGGAAGGCCTGTCCGACCTGGTCAACACGATCAAGAAGGTGCACGCCAATCTGAACCACGACCTGAAGATCATCGGCTTGCTGCGGGTGATGTTCGATCCGCGCATGACCTTGTCGCAGCAGGTCTCGGCCCAGCTCGAGCAGCACTTCGGCGACAAGGTATTCAAGACCATCATCCCGCGCAACGTGCGGCTGGCCGAAGCGCCGTCGTACGGCGTGCCTGGCGTGGTGTTCGACCCCGCTTCCAAGGGAGCGCAGGCGTATATCGCGTTCGGCGCCGAAATGGTCGATCGCATCAAGACAATGTAACCAATACTTACGAAGACAACATCATGGCAACCAAGAAACTCAAGGGCCTCGGCCGCGGCCTCGAAGCACTGCTCGGCGGTGACGGCGATTTCACCCAGCAGCCGGCCGACGCCGGTTCGCCGTCCTCGCTGCCGGTGTCGCAGCTGCAGGCCGGCAAGTACCAGCCGCGCACGCGGATGGACGAAGGCGCGCTCAACGAGCTGGCCGCGTCGATCAAGAGCCAGGGCATCATGCANNATCGCCGGCGAGCGCCGCTTCCGCGCGGCCCAGCTGGCCGGGCTGGACCAGATCCCGGTGCTGGTGCGCGCGGTCGACGACCAGGCCGCCGCGGCCATGGCGCTGATCGAGAACATCCAGCGCGAAGACCTCAACCCGCTGGAAGAGGCGCAAGGCATCCACCGCCTGATCGCCGATTTCAACTTCACCCACGAGCAGGCCGCCGGCGCGGTGGGCCGCTCGCGCAGCGCGGTGTCGAACCTGCTGCGCCTGATGAACCTGGCCGCGCCGGTGCAGACCATGCTGATGGCCGGCGACATCGACATGGGCCACGCGCGCGCGCTGCTGGCGGTCGACGCCGCCAGCCAGATCAGCTTGGCCAGCCAGGTGGTGGCGAAACGGCTGTCGGTGCGCGAAACCGAAAAGCTGGTAACCCGCACGATGGAAGAGGCGGCCAACCCGGCCGCGCCGCGCCAGAAGGAAAAATCGGGCGACATCGTCCGCTTGGAGGAAGAGATGTCGGACAAGCTGGCCACCCCGGTGCTGTTCAAGATGGGCGCCAAGGGGCGCGGCCAGATGATCATCGACTTTGCCGACCTCGACATACTGGACGGCGTGCTGGCCCGCCTGCGCGCCTGACAACCCGGGGTCAGTGCCGACATTCGGACACGCACTCATCGCTAAGAGGGCAGCCAGCTCGACGACTAAGGGCGTTGGGCNNTGTCATTGACCGCCGGCAAGATTGTCGCATTCCGGAACAGCCTGCAATATTGTGTGCACCGCAACGGAACATCCGTGGTTTTTGCGGCGAATTACGCCCCGTCAAAGTGCGGCAACGTTTGACGCGTATCTGCATAAACCTTATAATCCCGCTGATTCACGTATTTCCACCACCCGCAACACAGCTCGTACACGCTGCGCGAAGAAGAAAAAATGTTGCGCATAGTCTCCCTGCAATTGATGGCAACAGTAGTCGCCGGCATAGTCGCCGCGCTGCTCGGGGGGAAGCCTGCGATGTTTTCCGCGGTGCTGGGGGGATTGTGCTGCGTCGTGCCGAACGGCTTGTTTGCGCTGCGCCTGTTCGCCAACGCGAAGCGGCTGAGCGTGGCGAACCCGATGACGTTTATTATCGGCGAATTTATAAAGATTGCTTTAACGGTGGCGCTGCTTGGCGCGATCGCCTGGCTGTATCGCGACTTGAACTGGCTGGCACTGATTTGCGGCTTCGTCGTGGCACTCAAAAGTTACATCATCTTATTGTTTAGGCACCAGAAATGACAACTGAAATCGCGGCGGGAGCAGTACAGGCGGCCGGGCATGCACCGACAGCCAGTGAGTACATCAAACACCACCTTGGTCACAATGCTTCGGGTCACCAGACCAGCATGATTGACTTCAGTGTCATCCACTATGACACGATCCTGTTCTCGGTAGCGATGGCGATCCTCGCCGGCTTGCTGCTATGGCTGGCCGCACGCAGCGCCACCGCCGGCGTTCCCGGCCGCTTCCAGGGCATGGTCGAATCGGTCGTCGAGCTGGTCGACGACCAGGCCAAGGCCATCGTCCACGGCGACCGCAGCTTCATCGCGCCGCTGGCACTGACCGCCTTCGTCTGGGTCCTGCTGATGAACTCGATGGACTTCCTGCCGGTCGACCTGTTCGCCACCATCTTCCGCGTGCTGGGCATCCACGGCGAGCACGGCGAGCCATTCCTGCGCGTCGTCCCGACCGCCGACCTGAACGGCACGTTCGGCATGTCGCTGGTGATCTTCGCCGCGATGATCTTCTATAACATCAAGATCAAGGGCCTCGGCGGCTTCATCCACGAACTGTTCTGCGCTCCATTCGGTTCCCATCCAGCGCTCTGGATCTTCAACCTGGGCCTGAACATCATTGAATTCGTTGCAAAAACCGTTTCGCTGGCAATGCGACTGTTTGGAAACATGTTTGCCGGCGAATTGCTCTTCTTGTTGATCGCTCTTCTCGGCGCGGCTTGGGTCGGCGTGACCACCCAGAGCGTCCTGTTGGCTGGATTGCAGGTTGCGGTCGGTTCGGTGTGGGCTATCTTCCACATCCTGATCGTGTTGTTGCAAGCTTTTATTTTCATGATGCTGACGCTGGTGTATATCGGCCAGGCGCATGAAAGTCACTAAAAAGCTGTAAAGAAGTTTGAAGTATCTTTGTTTTTAACTTTTGTTCTTTTTTGATTATTTAAGGAGTTTTTGATGACTAACATCGCTTTCGTAGCACTGGCTTGCGGCTTGATTATTGGTTTGGGTGCTATCGGTGCATGTATCGGTATCGGCATCATGGGCGGTAAGTTCATCGAAGCTTCGGCGCGTCAGCCAGAACTGATGAACACCCTGCAAACCAAGATGTTCCTGCTGGCTGGTCTGATCGATGCGGCGTTCCTGATCGGTGTCGGTATCGCGATGATGTTCGCGTTCGCTGGCGTATTCCCGGCTTAATCGCCCGTTCTCAATAGCCGGGCGCGCGTTCCAGCCCGCCCGGCATACGTCATTCTGAGAAGGAAATTGCTGTGAATTTAAATTCAACGATGTTCGTGCAGGCCATCGTGTTCCTCATCCTGGCCGGCTTTGTCGCAAAGTTCGTTTGGCCAAACGTGATGGGCGCACTGGATGCACGTGCCAAGAAAATCGCCGAAGGCCTGGCTGCTGCCGACCAAGGCAAACTGGCAATGGCTGCCGCCGAGAAGCGTGTGCAAGTCGAACTGGCCGGCGCGCGCGACGAAGGTCAGAAGCGCATCGCCGACGCCGAGAAGCGCGCCCAGATGGTGGCCGACGAAATCAAGGCCAACGCCAACGCCGAAGCTGCCCGCATCATTGCGCAAGCCAAGGCCGACGCCGATCAGCAAGTGACCAAGGCGCGCGAACAACTGCGCGCTCAAGTCGCCGGCCTGGCCGTCAAAGGCGCCGAGCAGATCCTCAAGCGCGAAGTGAACGCATCGGCCCACGCCGACCTGCTGTCGCAACTGGCTACCGAGCTGTAATCATGGCTGAACTCGCAACCGTCGCCCGCCCTTACGCCGAAGCGTTGTTCCGTGTCGCCCAAACCGGCGACATGGCTGCCTGGTCGACCCTGGTGTCCGAACTGGCGCAGATCGGCGTCAATCCGGATGTGCAGGGTTTCGCCCGCAACCCGAACGTCTCGGCCGCCCAGGTCGCCGATGCGTTCGCGTCGCTGGTCAAGTCGCCGCTGACCGCTGAAGCCAAGAACTTCATCGCGATGTTGATCGAAAACCGCCGCGTGTCGCTGCTGCCTGAAATCGGCGCCCAGTTCGCTGTGCTGAAAAATGCCCAGGAAGGTGCTGCCGACGCCGTCATCACGAGCGCGTTCGACATCTCGGCTGCCCAGGTCGCCGCACTGGTAACCACGCTGGAAAAGAAATTTGGCCGCAAGCTTAACCCAACGGTGACAGTGGATCCATCGCTGATCGGTGGTGTGCGCGTGGTCGTCGGTGATGAAGTGCTCGATACCTCGGTACGCGCCAAGCTGCAACAGATGAACGTTGCCCTGGCGTCGTAACAGCATCGCACGGATCGCCGGCGTTCGCGCCCCTTGCCCTACGCATCAAGAAACTATTAGGAGTTAGCATGCAACTTAACCCATCTGAAATCAGCGAACTGATCAAGAGCCGGATCCAGGGCCTCGAAGGTTCCGCTGAAGTTCGTAATCAAGGCACGGTTATCTCCGTGGCCGACGGTATCTGCCGTATCCATGGTCTGTCGGACGTGATGCAGGGCGAGATGCTGGAATTCCCAGGCAACACGTTTGGCCTGGCGATGAACCTCGAGCGCGACTCGGTCGGCGCCGTGATTCTGGGTGCTTACGAGCACATCTCGGAAGGCGACACCGTCAAGACCACCGGCCGCATCCTGGAAGTGCCGATCGGTCCCGAACTCAAAGGCCGCGTGGTCAACGCGCTGGGCCAGCCGATCGACGGCAAGGGTCCGGTCAACGCCAAGCTGACCGCCCCGATCGAAAAGATCGCCCCGGGCGTGATCGCGCGCCAGTCCGTGTCGCAGCCTATGCAGACCGGCCTGAAGTCGATCGACTCGATGGTGCCGATCGGCCGCGGCCAGCGCGAGCTGATCATCGGCGACCGCCAGACCGGTAAATCGGCTGTGGCGATCGATGCGATCATCAACCAGAAGGGCCAGAACATGACGTGCATCTACGTCGCGATCGGCCAGAAGGCATCGACCATCAAGAACATCGTGCGCTCGCTCGAGACCCACGGCGCGATGGAATACACCATCGTGGTCGCCGCCTCGGCTTCCGAGTCGGCCGCGATGCAGTACATCTCGCCGTACTCCGGTTGCGCGATGGGCGAATACTTCCGCGACCGCGGCGAAGACGCACTGATCGTCTACGACGACCTGTCGAAGCAAGCAGTCGCTTATCGTCAAATTTCGCTGCTGCTGCGCCGTCCACCAGGGCGCGAAGCGTATCCTGGCGACGTGTTCTACCTGCACAGCCGCCTGCTCGAGCGCGCAGCACGCGTGAACCCTGCCTATGTCGAGAAGTTCACCAACGGCGAAGTCAAAGGCAAGACCGGCTCGCTGACCGCCCTGCCGATCATCGAAACCCAGGCCGGCGACGTCTCCGCTTTCGTTCCGACCAACGTGATTTCGATTACCGACGGCCAGATCTTCCTGGACACCTCGCTGTTCAACGCCGGTATCCGTCCAGCGATTAACGCCGGTATCTCGGTATCGCGCGTCGGTGGCGCCGCCCAGACCAAGGTCATCAAAAACCTGTCCGGCGGTATCCGTACCGACCTGGCGCAGTATCGTGAACTGGCGGCGTTCGCGCAGTTCGCTTCCGACCTCGACGAATCGACCCGCAAGCAGCTCGACCGTGGCGCGCGCGTCACCGAACTGCTCAAGCAGGCTCAGTACTCGCCGTTGTCGATCTCGCTGATGGCCGTGTCGCTGTTCGCAGTGAACAAGGGCTACTTCGACGATATCGAAGTCAAGAAGGTACTGGCATTCGAAGCCGGCCTGCACGGCTACATGAAGACCAAGCAAGCTGCCCTCCTGGCCAAGATCGAAGAGACCAAGCAACTCGACAAGGATGGCGAAGCTGCCATGGCTGCCGCGGTTGCTGACTTCAAGAAATCCGGCGCATATTAATTGTCTGATGGCGCCGCGCGGTTAGCGGCGCCGGATAGCGCAAAAGGAGTAAGGACTCATGGCATCAGGCAAAGAGATACGAGGCAAGATCAAGAGCGTAGAGAATACGAAGAAGATCACCAAGGCGATGGAAATGGTCGCCGCGTCCAAAATGCGCAAGGCGCAAGACCGGATGCGGGCCGCCCGTCCCTACAGTGACAAGATTCGGAATATCGCCGCCAACCTTGCCAGTGCAAATCCGGAATACACGCACCCGTTCATGGCGCAAGCCAAGAACGTGGAAGCGAAGGCAGTTGGCTTCATCGTCGTCACGACCGACAAGGGTCTGTGCGGCGGCATGAACACCAACATCCTGCGGATGATGACGCAAAAAACGCGCGAGCTGGAAACGGCTGGCAACAAGATTGAAGCTGTTGCCATTGGCAACAAGGGTTTGGGTTTTTTGAATCGGGTAGGTATCCGGGTCGTGTCGCATGCGGTCCAGATTGGCGATACGCCGCACCTGGAAAAGTTGATCGGGCCAGTCAAGGTCATGCTCGACGAGTACCAGGAAGGCAAGCTCGACGCCGTCTACCTGTGCTACACCAGGTTCATCAACACGATGAAGCAAGAGCCGATGGTGGAGCAGTTGCTGCCGCTGGCCGCTGAAAAGCTCGAAGGCGACAAGGGTAACCACTCTTGGGACTACATCTACGAGCCGGAAGCGCAAACCGTGATCGATGAACTGCTGGTGCGCTATGTAGAAGCGCTGGTGTACCAGGCGGTCGCTGAAAACCTCGCATCCGAG
>CXWL01009941.1_pt1 | contig 19550 bp, 19 predicted proteins | sample 590931 | NCBI WGS metagenome assembly CXWL01 (sample SAMEA3498368, study PRJEB10139) | groundwater metagenome | biome: water well; material: biofilm material | place: Germany | collected 2015-04-27 | reverse complement strand
CGAGTGACGTGAATGACGAAGGAGAACTGTGATGAAGAAGACGATTTTGGCGGTGGTGATGGCGGTGTCTTCCTTGGCTTTAGCGGCGCCCCCCGTGGCCGCGGGCGGAGCCAAAGGCGATTTCAAGACCGAGCAACGTGACGACAAGAGGGCCCAGCGCCACCAAGAGCGCGCCCAGCAGCTGCGCATGATGATGGTTTTGGGCATGGCCGAAGCCCTGGGCCTGAACGAGAGCGAAGCGCTGCGCTTGTCAGACAAGCTCAAGAGCCTCGACGAGAAGCGCTCTCCGGTGCGCGAGCAGATGCATGAAGCGATGAAGACGCTCAAAGTCGCCGCCGAGGGCGAAGCGTCGGCTCAAGGGCAGGTCGATGGGGCGGTGCAGCGTATTCTCGATGGCCGGCAGCAGATGGCGGTGCTCGACAAAGAGATGTTCGCGGTGCTCTCCAAGGACCTCTCATCTCAGAAACGCGCGCAACTGGCGCTCTTCTTAGGCAAGTTTCAGCACCAGATGAAGAACCTGAAAGGCCGCCATGGCGGTCGCGAAGGCTTCAAGCATTTCCAGCAGCTTCGCGGTCACTAAGAGTCAGAAGCTCAAGGTCGAAGTGCTGATCCGAAGGCGCAAGGCTCTAAAGTACTCAACCACGAGGCGTTGGGCACTCGCCGCCATATCTCGAGCAAGCCCCGAATGCGGGTCGCCCTCTTGCACCACCCCCGCTGGAGTCTCCAAGCGCTGCCGGGCTTTTCCAGGGCCGGAGTAAACCCGCAGCATGCGAAACTGGACGTAGCGCCCGCGCCGCTGTTAATCGACTTGAGGCTCACCCCATGCGCGTTTCCGTCATCGTTCCCGTCTACGACGAGCTTTCCACCCTACCCGAGATTCTGCGCCGGCTGGTGGCGGTCGATTTTTCCAAAGAGGTCATCTGCATCGACGACGGCTCGACCGACGGCTCACGCGAGTTCTTGCTCGAATTGCAGACCCGCGGGTGGGAAGCGTTGCCCAAGGCCAAGCTCAAGAACAAGAACGAGCTCAAGGTGATTTTTCAGCCCAAGAACCTAGGCAAGGGCGCGGCGCTGCAGCGTGGCTTCGCCGAGGCCCAAGGCGACATCATCATCATTCAAGACGCCGACCTGGAATATGACCCACAAGACATCACCCGGGTCATCGCCCCCATTCGCGATGGTGTCGCCGACGTGGTCTTCGGCAGCCGCTTCATCGGTGAGACCCGACGGGCGCTCTACTTCTGGCATTCGGTGGTCAACAAGGGCCTCACCTTCTTGTCCAACGCGGCGAGCGGTCTCAACCTCACCGACATGGAGACTTGCTACAAAGCGTTTCGCCGCGAAGTGCTCGCCGACATCGTGCTGGAAGAGACCCGCTTCGGCTTCGAGCCTGAAATCACCATCAAGGTCGGCAAGGCGGGCTTGCGCGTCTACGAAGTGCCCGTGCGCTACTTCGGCCGAACGTATGAAGAGGGCAAGAAAATCGGTGTGCGCGACGGCTTTCGCGCGCTCTACGCCATCGCCAAGTACGGGTTGCAGCGCTCTTAAGGAGCGCTCTTTCTCGATGCGCTCGCGCACGCTCCCGTCTCTGCCTGGCCGTTGTTCCCGCTGCTGGATTCGAGAGGAATACTGTCTGTGCGACGAAGTGAAGCCGGTCTCTCACCAGACCCACGTGGTGCTGGTGCGCCATGAGCGCGAGGCCTACAAGTCGACGGGCACCGCGCGCATCGCCTCGCTGGGGCTCGAGCACTGCCAGGTCATCGACTTTGGCGAAGAAGCGGCGCTCGCTGATGCCGCGTTGCAAGCGGTGGCGGCTGACGCCTGCGTGCTATTTCCTTCTGAAGACGCTTCACTNNCCGATGAAGCGGTTGATTGTGCTCGATGGCACCTGGCGGCAAACGCGGCGAATGATGAAGAAGCTGCCCAGCCTCGATGGGGTTCCCAAATGGAAGTTGCCGGACAAAGTCGCTTCACCCCTGCGCTTGCGCGAAAGCCCCGATGCTTTCGCCCGCTCAACGTTAGAAGCGATTGCCGACGCGCTGGCCACTCTAGAAGGGGAAGCCGTGGGAGCGCCCTTGCGAGCCCTGCATGCCCTGATGGTGGAACGGGTCTTGAGGGCCCGCGGAGTTTGGGAGCAAAAACGTCGCGCCTTTCCGGGGCTGGACTAGCCTTATCGGTCAAGGCCAACAGAACCATGCCCGACGACTACGACGACCGCGACGACCGTGGTTATGACGACAAGACGTACACCGACGACGTGTCACGTCTGGGCTTGCGCCGCGCTTCGCCCCTGCCTTGGGTGTTGTTCGCCATTACCGCGGTGATGGCCACGGTGGTGTCGGTGGTGCTCGCAGGCCGGGCGAGCGACGCGGCGGTCGCCACCGCCAAAGAAGTCGAAAAGCGAGTCAGCAGCGAGACCCGGGCCAAGAGTGCCGATGACCGGCTGGGCGCGTCGCAAGCGCGGGTGACCGAGCTCGAAGCGCTGACGCAAAAACTGAGCGAAGAGCGCGACGGGTTGGCCGCGAAGTTGAAAGCCGCTGAGGTGAACAAGGTCGCCCAGGCCAAAGCCGACGCGGCGGCGAAAGCGAAGGCTGACGCAGCGGCCAAAGCGGCCGCGAAGAAGGCGGCGGCGAAGAAGGCGGCGGCGAAGAAGAAGAAGCGGAAATAGGGCCACGCGAACTTGGCCGGCCGTCACTGGTTGAGCGCACGTGAGCGAAAACGCACACTGTGGCAATCAGTAACTTCATCGCTTCGACTGGTTAAGCCTGCGTGACGCCGGCGCACAACCAGGTACCTGTGCGCGCTCATTTTGGGCAAAGATGGCGGGTCATGTTCCGGGTTCAAAATGGGCAGGTGCTTTGCTACCGGCTCTACGACATCGCCGACCGTATCGACCTCGAGAAGGCGGGGGCGGTGTTGCTCACCGACACCCGGCGCGTCACTCTGAAGCGTGCGGGCAGCGAATTCATTCAGCTTTCCAACCCGCCGATTCACGTCAGCTTCGGTAAGCGCTCGCTCGCGCTCAAGGGAGGAGTGCACGAGGTTGAAGTCGGCGGAAACCTCTTCGATCACGGCGCGATTTCAATCATCGTCACCGTGCCGATTGCCAGCGGCACCGACTTCGAAGCGTTGATTCCCTTCTGCGATGAGCTCTACGACAGCCCCGAGGTCGACAAGGTGTGCGAGGAAATGGCGGCCCAGTTGCGCAAGACTCTGGGCGCCACCCTGCACGCCGAGCACAGCTGGGACAAGAACGAGAGCTACGCGGTCATTCACTTGACCCGCGTCGAAGGCGACCCCAGCGCGGCCGAGTTGGTGGCGGCGCCCGAATTGCCACGGCTGCTGCTGGGCGAAGTGCAGGAACGCGACCTCTCGCAAGCCGAGCGCGACGACGTGATTCGCCACCACTTCAGCTACACCCAGAGAGACCTGGCGGTCGTCGATTGGAACGCCGCTTTCGTCTACGAGCCGAGCGGGAGCATGGACATTCCCGACTTGCTCGAAATCGCCAACGCCCAACTGCTCGAGCTTCGCTACTACGATGATGTGCTCGACCGCGAGCTGTCGCGCGTCTACGACGCCATCGACGAGAAGCGCACCGGCCCCAATCTGTTGCGCAGCCCCTACAGCAAGATGCTGCGCGAATTGATGCTGACCTTGATGGAGCTGCACGAATTCGTGGAACGCGTCGAAAATTCGCTGAAGATTGTCGGCGATGTGTACTTGGCGCGGGTCTACGAAGAATCGGTGAAGCAGCTGCGCATACCCGCCTGGCAGGGCCTGGTGACGCGCAAACAGAAGCTCCTCGTGCAGACCTATGAGCTGCTCAAGGGCGAAGTCGACACTCGACGCGCGCTCACCTTGGAATTCATGGTGGTGGTTTTGATTGTGCTAGAGATTGTCTTGGCTTTGACTTCAGTGGTGAAGCACTAAGCGTTTCTTCGATCATGGCCGACGACAACCCGCGGTTTGGCGATTTGCTCATTGAAATGGGCCTGGTGACGGAAGCCCAGGTGCAAGAAGCGCTTGCCGTGCAGCGACTCACCCGCCACCGTGTGGGCGAGTCGCTCATTTCGCTGGGGTATTTGACGCGGTCTCAGCTGCAGCGGGCCCTGGCGCTGGCACTGGGCAAGAACCCGGCGACAGTCAGCGACCGCCCCGGCTTGGGCGAAATTCTGATCGGCCTCAAGTACGTCACCGAGGCGCAGCTAGAAGAAGCGCGCCGTGAGCAACAGAAGAGCCACGGTGCCTTGGGCGACATCTTCGTTTCGTTGGGCTTTTGCAGCAATCAGAACATCTACGAGGCGCAAGGTCTGCAGCGCCGCATGGCCAACGAGCAGGCTGAAAGCATCGCTCACGGAAACGACGCGCACGTTTCCAAGGGCATCAAAGTGATGGTGGTGGACGACAGCCCGCTCGCCTGCAGCTTGATTGAAGAGGGCCTGGGCCTGATGGGGTACGAGGTGGCCGCCTTCGTCGACCCTTTGAAAGCGCTTGAAGCCTTCGACACCCTGAAGCCCCGGCTGGTGCTCACCGACCTGGAAATGCCGGGCATCGACGGTGCCGAGCTGTGCCGCCGCCTGAAAGAAGGCCGGGGCCGCGGAGTGCCGGTGATTATTCTCACCGCCAATGACGCCGATACCCAACGGGTGACGGGCCTGCGCGCTGGCGCCGACGACTACGTGCACAAGGGCGCCTCGATGGACGAGCTCGCCGCGCGCATGGAAAGCATCATGCGGCGCACCCAAGAGACCGAGCGCATGCGCAGGCTCTTCGCCCGTTACACCTCGGAAGAAGTGGTGGAAGAGATTTTGAAGAGCGGTGAAGTCACGCTCACCGGTGAAAAGCGCGAAGTCACGATTCTGTTCGCCGACATTCGCAGCTTCACCAGCGTCGCTGAATCGGTGCCTCCGGAGCAGGTGATGGGCATGCTCAACCACGTCTTGGGCGAGATGGCCGACGCGGTGCTGGCCTGCCAGGGCACGCTGGACAAGTTTTTGGGTGACGGGTTGATGGCGGTCTTCGGCGCGCCGGTGCACCACGACGATGACGCCCGCCGGGCCATCGAGGCCGCGCTGCAAATGCTCGAAGCGGTGCGGCTGCGCAATGAGCTGCCGGGCATGCGCACGCTAGAGGTCGGCATCGGCATCAATTCGGGCATGGTGGTCGCCGGCAGCTTGGGCAACAGCCGGCGCACCGAATACACCGTGATTGGCGACGCGGTGAACGTGGCCGCGCGGCTCTGTGCGCTGGCGGGCCCGGGTGAAATTCTGGTCGGCGAGCGCACGGTGAAGCTCCTCGACGACACCTCGCAGTTCGAAGAGCTGGCGCCAGTACGGCTCAAAGGTAAAGCCCAGCCAGTTCCACTGTTTCGGGTGACTCCGGAAACCGTCGAAGTCAGGGTGGCGGGTAGCCGTCGGTCGTGATAGCGAAAAGCGTGTCGTTTTTTGCTTTTTTTTAGAAGGGAAGGCCCGTGGCTACGTACAGCGCCGTCACCAGTTATTCAGAACCTCAATTGGTCGAAAATCGCGTCTGCGTGCTCCTGTTCGGGGGCAGTGAATCAGACAGGGTGAACTGGGCGGCCGAGGCCGCCTCTTACTATGTGGCTGAGGGCCCGCTCACCGAGGTCAAAGACGCCGCCGCCCTGTCGCAGAGCGTGAACCGCAACCGGGGCGTGGTCTACGTGCCCGATTTCAGCCGCTATGACACCCTGGCGCAGCGGGCGGTGGTGAACTGCATGAAGGCGAACGAAGAGCGCGCGAAGTGGATATTGGGGCTGACCTTGCCTCCCGCCAACGCCCGGGCCAAGGGCTTGATTCGCGAAGACGTGCTCTATTGGCTCGAGAAATCGAAGGTCGACTTGTCGAGCTCTGAAGCCAAAGAAGCCATCAAGAAGCGCCGCGCCAAGCACCATAAGACCAAACGCTAGTTTCGTTCAGGAGCGAAGAACCCATGTCGGATGCATTCGAAGATCGTCGCAAAGAGCTCGAAGAGTCTTTTTTTCGCAAAGAGAACGAGAAGCTCCTCGAGAAGATGCGGGCGGGCAAGCAGGCCGCGATGGATCGCGCGGAGATTTCCCGGCTGACGGGCATCACCCAAGACGCCGTGCTCGACGCTCTGGTGGCGATGAAGCTCAATGCCGAGACCATGACTGCGTTCACGCTCTTTCCCCTCATCGAAGTGGCGTGGGCCGACGGAGCCGTCGACGCCAAGGAAAAGAAAGCCGTGCTCGACAGCGCCGCCCAGCAGGGCATCGCTCCCGACAGCCCCGCCGCCCAATTGCTTGAAGGGTGGCTCAATTCGAAGCCCTCGCCCAGGCTCCACGACACGTGGAAGAGCTATGTGCAGGCGATGTGCGAGAGCATCGCGCCGATGGACCGTGAGAAATTGAAGAACGAGCTTTTGAGCTGGGCGCGGCGCGTGGCGCAGGCCTCGGGTGGCATCTTGGGCATGGGCGAGAAAGTCTCGAGCGCCGAAGAGAGCGCGCTCAAGCGGCTGGCCGAAGCGTTCAACTAGCACTCGCGCCTTTGGTGACCCACTCTTCGCGGCGCCGGTGGTGGGTAGGGGCGATTGTGCTCGCGGTGGCGAGCTTGGCGCCGGCTACCATCGTGGCCCGTGCTTACCTTGCGGCGTCGCGAATGTTGCGGCCTGCGCGGGGCCTCGCGGTGATGCCGACGGAATGGACCGGCGGGCTCGAGCAGACGTGGACCACGAGCGGTGGGGTGAAAGTCAAAGGCTGGTATTTCCCCTCGCGCAACGGCTCGGCTGTGGTCTTGGCCCACGGGGTAGGCGGCAATCGGCTGCAGCTGAAGGCCGAGCTCGAAGCGCTTCGCCAAGCAGGCTTCGGGGTGGCGAGCTTCGATGAACCAGGCCATGGCGAGAGCGAAGGCGAAGTCACCTTGGGCGAGGGCGAGAAAGGGGCGCTGGCCACCGTGGTCGACTTCGTGGCCGAGCAGCCCGACGTTCAGGGGGGTATAGGCATCTTGGGTTTCTCAGTAGGGGGCTCGGCCGCCGTTCGAGTGGCCGCCGACGACCGGCGGGTGCGCTCATTGGTGCTCTGTGGCACCTGGACCAGCCTGGAAGGCGAGTTCAGCTATGAGTTTGGCCGGTGGGGGTGGTTGAGCCAGTGGCCGGCGCTCTGGGCGTTGCGGGTCAACGGCATTCACAGCGAAGACGTGCAGCCGGTGAGCGACATTTCGCACATCACGCCTCGGCCGGTGTTGGTGATTTCAGGAGACGCCGATGAAGTGGTGCCGATGGAGGTTTCGAGGGCCCTTTATTCAGCCTCCAAGCCGCCCCACCAGTGGAAAGTGCTGCCCGGCACCCACCATGGCGATTACGCGGCTTCCAAGGAATACCTACCCACGGTGACGGGCTTTTTCTCTATGACGCTGCTCCCGAATTGAGCTAACCCGTCAGGCGACTCCATGGCTGATCCGACCGATATTCCTCCCACGGCACCCGCGGCGCCCCCTGCGGGCAACGTGGGGACGTTGATCTCCGTCGCTATCGAAGACGAGATGCGCAAGAGCTATCTCGACTACTCGATGAGCGTCATCGTCGGGCGCGCCTTGCCCGACGTGCGGGACGGCTTGAAGCCAGTGCACCGCCGGGTGTTGTTCGCGATGCACGAGCTGTCGAACACCTTCAACCGCCCGTACAAGAAGTCGGCCCGTGTGGTGGGCGACGTCATCGGCAAGTATCACCCCCACGGCGACCAGTCGGTCTACGACGCCATCGTGCGCATGGCCCAGCCGTGGTCTTTGCGTTACCCGCTCATCGACGGCCAGGGCAACTTCGGCTCCATCGACGGCGATGCCCCCGCGGCGATGCGGTACACCGAAGTGCGCATGGAGCGTCTGACTGACGAGATGCTCGCCGACTTAGACAAAGACACCGTCGACTTCGGCCCCAACTACGACGGCCAGAACTTAGAGCCGCTGGTGATGCCGGCGCGTTTTCCAAACCTGCTCGTCAATGGCTCCGACGGCATCGCGGTGGGCATGGCGACCAAGATTCCGCCCCACAACATGGGCGAAATCATCGACGCCACCATTCACCTGGTGGACGCACCGAAGGTCACCGTGGCCGAGTTGATGAAGTTCGTGCCTGGGCCCGATTTCCCCACCGCGGGGTTGATTTCGGGGCGTGAAGGCATTCGCAAGGCTTACGAGACCGGCCGCGGCACCATCGTGATGCGGGCACGCGCCGAAATCGAAGTCGCCAAGAAGACCGAGCGTGAGAGCATCATCGTCACCGAGATACCGTTTCAGGTGAACAAGGCGCGGCTCATCGAGCGCATCGCCGAGCTGGTGCGCGAAAAGCGCATCGAAGGCATCAGCGACGTGCGCGACGAGAGCGACCGGCAGGGCATGCGCATCGTCGTCGAGCTCAAGCGCGACGCGATCTCAGGCGTGGTGTTGAACAACCTCTTCACCAACACTCCGATGCAGACGTCGTACGGCATCGTGCTTTTGGCGGTCGACGGCGGGCAGCCACGCACCCTGAATCTGAAAGAGATTCTCGAGCGCTTCATCATTCACCGCCGCGAAATCGTCACCCGGCGCAGCCGCTACGAGCTCAAGAAAGCCAAAGACCGGCTGCACATCGTCGAAGGTCTGCTCGTCGCGCAAGACATCATCGACCATGTGATTACGGTGATTCGTAAGTCGAAGGACGTGGACGAAGCCCGTTGGGGCTTGATGAACATCTTGTCGGCGGCGCTCTATCAGCACCCGATTTTTGCCCAGCTCGACAGGCTCGACATCACCAAGGCCAACGCCGCGATGGAAGCGCTGGTGGCGCGGGCCAAGGGCGCTGAACCGAAGTTCACCGGCTTTTCCTACGCCTACGAGGGCAAGGGCTTCTCGGAAGAGCAGGCGAAGAACATTCTCGACATGCGCTTGCAGAAGTTGACCGGCATGCAACGCGAGGAGCTCTTCAACGAGCTCTTGGTGTTGACGCGCGAAATCGTGCGCCTGGAAGACATTTTACAGAACGAGTCGTCGCTGCTCACCGTGATCAAGGGCGAGCTCAAAGAGATCCGCGAGCGTTATGGCGACGAGCGCCGCACCGAAATCACCGGCGATTTAGCCGACATTTCCAACGAAGACCTGATCGCCGAAGAGTCGATGGTGGTCACCCTCTCACACGCCGGCTACGTGAAGCGCAGCCCGCTCACCGAGTACCGGGCGCAGCGCCGCGGTGGCCGGGGGAAGACGGGAGCGACGACGAAGGAAGACGATTTCGTCTCTGACCTCTTTGTCGCTTCTACCCACGCGTACCTGTTGCCGATTACGGCGCGCGGCAAGCTCTACTGGCTCAAAGTGCACGAGATACCCGCGGCAGGCCGGGCGTCGCGCGGCAAGCCCATCGTCAACTTGGTGCACTTTCAAGAGGGCGAGAAGCTGGCCCAGGTCGTCGTCACCAAGGACTTTCCCGAGAACAAGTTCGTGCTCTTCGTCACCCGGGCAGGCGTGGTGAAGCGCACTGATTTGACGGCGTTCTCGAATATTCGAGCTTCGGGCATTATCGCGCTCGGCATCGAAGACGGCGACAGCCTGGTGTCGGTGAAGATTACCGATGGCAGCAAAGACGTGCTCATTTCCACCGCGCAGGGCATGAGCATTCGCTTCAACGAAGAAGAAGTGCGCTCGATGGGCCGCGCCGCGTACGGCGTCAAAGGCATCACCCTGGAAGAAGGCGACCAGGTGGTGAGCGCCGAGGTCGTCGAGAAGGGCGCCACGATTTTGACCGTGACCGAGAATGGTTATGGCAAGCGCACCGAAGAAGCCGAGTACCGCACCCAGGGCCGTGGCGGTAAGGGCATCATCGACATCAAGACCACCGAGCGAAATGGCCGGGTGGTGGGCGCGGTGCAGGTGAAAGAAGCCGACGAGGTGATGCTGATTACCAACGGCGGCATGCTGATTCGCTTGAAGGTAAAAGAGATCTCCGTCATCGGGCGCAATACGCAAGGCGTGCGCATGATTTCGCTCGAGAACGAGCAAGAGAAAGTCGTCGGCATCAGCAAGCTGCCTGAGAGCGAAGGCAGTGAGCTTGAAGAAGTGACTGACGTCGAGCTGGTGGGCGAAGGTGACGATGTCGCCGACGCCGCTCCGGTGGAAGACGCGGCTGGCGCTGACGAAATGCCCGTGCCTGATGAAGGTGGCGGCGAGGACAAAGAGTCTTAAAGCCGTGCTCGCTGCCCTCGTGGGGTTGACCTTGGCAGCGGCTCCCCCCGCCGTGAGGGGCGAAAGCTGTGACCAGAACATGGCATGCTGCTGCCCTGACGATGCCCGAGAAGTCGGCATCAAGGCGTCTGCTTCTTCGGTGCTCGACGGCAAAGCCCAATACGGCGCCGACAAGGTGCTCGACCGCGACGGCGAAAACTACGCCGGCTATCTGGAAACAGCCTGGTGCGAAGGCAAGCGCGGCGGTGGCGAAGGCGAGTGGTTGCGCATCGAGTTTCCCAGCGTTCGCCCGTTGCAGGGCCTGCTCATCTCCGCGGGTTACGACCGGTCGCCGGCCACGTATTTCGAGAATGGGCGGCTGAAGACGTTGGTGCTCACCCTCTCCGATGGAGGGCGTTACACGTTGCGCTTCGGGCCGCGCTACCGAACCTTGGCCGAAGATGGAAAGACGCAAGTACTCAACTCCCCACAGCTCTTTCGGTTGCCAAAGGGCCGCGCGCACACGGTAAAGTGGCTGAAGCTGCAGATCGCCGAAGTCGAGCCGGGTAAAAAATTCACCGATACGTGTATCTCGACCGTGGTTCCGCACGCCTCAGTCGAGGAGTGACGCAGCAACATTGGACCAGGCGCGTGCCTCAAGTCGCGGCGACACAAAGCGCCGTGGCTGGGCGTGGCTTTGGGTGGGGGCGCGACACCCACAAACGAGCTACTCGTCTCGTCCCGCCAGCGTTTCGAGCCCTCGGCGGTCGAGCACGCAAATACCCTTCGATGCGTCGAGTAAGCCTTGGTCAGAAAAGCGGCGCAAGACGCGCGACAGCGTTTCAGGGCGAATGCCCACGAGCGCCGCAACGCGCGCTTTCGACAAGGGCTGCGACTTGTCTCGACCAATAAGCCGTTCACAGGCCAGCGCGAAGCGGGCCACGCGGGCTTCGGCGGTGCCAGTGCGAAAATCGATGTCGCGGCGCTGCTCCAAGACTTCGGTCAGCGTCAGACCAAACAAGGTGCGAGCGCCCCCTGCAGAACCGAGCATGAATTTCACAGTCGAAACCGTGGCCGAGCAACATTCAAGAGCGGTGAGCGCCCGCACTTCGCACGATGAAGTCGCGCCCGCGAGGGCTTCAACGCCCAAAAGCGAACGAGGGCCGCGCACGGCGCCCCAGGTCTGCTCGCCTGACGGGTTGACCGCGGAAAGGGCCACGACGCCGCTGCGCACAAACGCCACTTCCGACGCCAGCGTGCCCTGCGTGGTTAGCACTTCGTCGGCTTTCAACTTCTTGGGCGCGAATGCACAGGTGCCGTCGTGACGAAGCTCGCAGTCTGAACAGTCGTGCACCTGACGTCGGAGCATGGCGGCCCCACACTGCACTCGCGCTTAAAAATTTGCCAGCCCCATCAAAAGCTTGACCTACGTCAAGGCCCCTGAAAACGCCTGGCACCAAAAGGTCCGCTCCCCATGCACGGCCCAATGCTCAGCGGAGGCGCCGCCGGCCCCCCCAAGTACGCTTCGCTTCTCGACGCCTTCGAAGCGCGCTGCGAATCAAACCGACCGTGGCTGCATTTCCACCAAGCGGAAGCCCATACGTCGTTTTTGGGGACGGACGCGTTGCTTCGCGCGCAACAATGGGGCCGCGGCTTCGTCAACGCGGGCGTTCGCCCCGGCGAGCGGGTCGGCATTTGGCACCCCAATTCACCGGACTTTGTCGCGTCGTTCTTTGGAGCCCTGGGCGCGGGCGCGGTGCCCGTGCCGGTACCGTGGCCGGTGCTCGAAGGCGCCACCGCTGCTGCACTCGCCCAAGTCCGCGGGCTCTTGCAACGTGCCGATATTCACTGCCTCGCAGCGCCACGGCACGCTCATTCCGAGGGCTATGCCTGGGCGGCCCCCAGCACCGGCGGCGCCTCGTGGTCACACCGGCCGCGAAGCCACGACACGGCGTTTCTGCAATTCACTTCGGGTTCGACGGGCTCGCCCCGAGGGGCGGTCATTTCGCATGGCGCGGCACTGCACAACGCGAGTGCGCTGGTCGCAGGCCTTGAACTCGCCGCTGACGACGTCGGCGTCTCATGGGTGCCGTTCTTTCATGACATGGGCCTCATTGGAGTGATGCTCACCTCGCTCGTCGGCAACTTTCCTGTGCACGTGCTGCGGCCGAGCGAATTTTTGATCCGACCGTGGCGGTGGCTCGAACTGGTGGGCGAGATTCGCGCGAGCCTTACCGTGAGCCCCGATTTTGGCTACGCGCTCGCCTCGCGGCGCTGCGGCGAACGAACGTTCGAACTTGGCTCACTGCGTTGTGCCCTTTCGGGGTCCGAGCCGCTTCACTTTTCGACGCTCGATACGTTTGGCGCACGCTTTTCGAAGAACGGCTTTGAGCCGGGCGCATGGATCAGCGCCTACGGCCTTGCCGAAAACACCCTGGGGGTGACGGTTGGCTCGCCCTGGGGGTACCCCTTTCGCGACGCGCGAGGCCGGCACCTTCCTGCTGTGGGCGCGCCACTTCCGGGAATCGAAGTCGCGCTGCATGGGCCCGAAAGCGAGGTCTGTGTACGCTCACCTTCGCTGGCCCAGGGCTATTGGGGCGACGTCGAGCAGACGGCTAAGGTCTTCGTCGACGGCTGGTTGCACACCGGTGACTTGGGCCTCATTGAAGGGGGGCAACTGTGCATCACCGGCCGCAAGAAGGACCTGGTCATCAAAGCGGGCACCAAGTTTCACCCCGGAGACATCGAACACGTCGTGGCCGAGTGTCTTGATGCCCCACCCAACACGGTCGCGGCCTTCAACGACGGAGACCAACTGGTGTTGGTTGTCGAACAGCGACAACCGGGCCTTTCGTCTGACGTGGCCCGCGTTCGCGCTGTTGTCGTCGACCGACTCGGCGTGCGACTCGACCGCGTCGACTGGGTACCAATGGGAACCTTGCCTAAAACCACGAGCGGCAAAGTTCGACGCGGAGCATGCGCCGAGCAGTTTGGTGCGCGACCTTGAGCGTCTTGCTTCTCGGAGCCGGCGGCTTCATCGGACTCAACACCCTTGACGCCCTGCGTGCGGCCCACGTCGAGCCGCGATGTGGCCGACGGCGACGCAGCAATGTACTTGGACTGCGACAACGCAGCGCCCAGCTTGTCGAAGCCGACCTTGAGCAACCTGCGACCCTGCGCGAGGCGATGACGGGGTGCCACACCGTGGTGCACCTCGCCGGGCACTACCCCCGCCTGTCGAACACGCCTGACCAAACAGTCGAAACGGGACTACGCCAGACGCAGGCCACCCTCGACGCCGCCGCGTGTGCCGGCGTGAAACGGTTCATTTACGTGTCGAGCACGGCCACGGTCGCCCGCCGTCTCGATGGCGCCAGCGACGAGAGCCACATCTTCACGCAGGCTCCGAACTTCGGCACGTACCACCTGCTCAAATGGTCGATGGAAGAGCGCGTGGCCCGCGAGCGCCGCTTCGAAACGGTAACGCTTTGCCCTGGCGCATGCCTGGGCGCCTTCGACTGGAAAATCGGAACGTCCGCTATGCTCTGGTCGCTGTTGCGTGGGCAGGCACCGCAATACCCCGACGGCATCGTCTCGTGGGTTGACGCTCGAGACGTGGGGGCCGCCATTGCCACTGCGGTGCAAATGCACGATGTGCCCCGCCGCATTCTCTTGGCCGCGGCCAGCGTCAACTTTCGCGACCTCTTGCGAGCAGTGGCGCGCAGGTACCCGTCAACACCTTTAGGGGAACCGCTGTCGCCCAGCGCGGCGCGCGCCTTGGCCGATGACGAAGAAGCTCGCGCCGCAAAAAGTGGTGGGCGCCCTCGACTGGCGCGCNNCCCTCGACTGGCGCGCGAAATCGTCGATCTCATTGTTCACGGCGCGGTCCTCGACACGCGCCTTTCGAAACAGGCCCTGAGGCAAACCTACCGACCGCTCGAGCAAACGCTCATGGCTTTTGAAAGTTGGGCGAAGGCCCTGGGCGCACACATACCGACCCAACCCGAGGTGCACAGATGATGACTGTTGCCAAAGCGCAGTGGGAAAACCGAATGGTTCAGTTGATCGCCGAGGTGTCGGTTGTTCGCGCCGAGAACATTCGCCCCGAACACCGCCTTCGCGAAGACTTGGGCATGGACTCGGTCTGTTCCCTCGAGCTGATTTCGATGTTGGCCGAAGAGTTCGGTCTCAATATTTCGGTCGAGGAAGCGGCCCAAATCGTCACGGTACGGGGCGCGCTCGACATGGCCGGGCGCCACATGGCCCGCGCCTCGTCGTGAGTTCACTTGCTCGCGTCGATAATGGTTTTCCCGACGAGGCCGTCGCAGCGTCGGTTGAATCGTGGGCGCGCAATGAGCTCAATGCGCTCGCGGTGGACCGCGCCGGCAGTATTCCTCCAAGCGTCCTGACTTCACTGGCGGAACTCGGCCTCTTTGGCCTCACGCTCCCACAGCGTTTCGGCGGCTTCGGTGCAGGGCTGCCACTCGCCATTCGGGTGGTTGAAACACTGGCGAGCCACGACTGCTCGGTTGCCACCACACTGGGCCTGCACTTAGGGCTGGGTACGCGCGCCCTCGTTCGCTATGGCAACGAGGCAGTCCAACGCGAATGGCTGCCCCGCTTGAGCCAGGGCGAAACCATTGCGGCCTTTGCGACGACTGAACCCGGGGCAGGGAGCGACCTGTCACGGCTCTCAACCAAGGTGGTCGCACACGGCAAGCGTTTGAGCCTCAGCGGCGAAAAGGCCTACGTCACCAACGGAGCCTTCGCAGGGCTCTTGACGGTCACCGCGCGGAGCATGGGCACAGACGGGCTGGCCAGTGGCATCACCATGGTGGCGATACCCACCTGCGCGCCGGGACTGACGCGCCTTCCAGAAGAAGTAAAGCTCGGGCTGCGCGGCTCGTCGACCACCGGCTTTCGCTTTGAAGACGTGCGCGTGCCGTCGACGAACATGCTGGGCAGCCCCGCGACGGGAAGCGCGCAACTCGAGCACTCGCTGGCCTGGGGCCGCACCCTCATGTCGGCTGGCTGCGTGGGCGCGGCGGCGACGGCCCTTGACAAGGCGCTCGACTACACCGCAATGCGCCGACAGTTTGGTCGAACCCTCATCACTCAGCCGGTGGTGCGCGGGCAGGTAGCGACTTGCACCGTCGTACTCGATGCCATGCGCGCGCTCGTCGCTTCGACCGCAACCCAGGAATCAGACGAGGCGCTGCATCGTTCGTCCGTGAGCGCAAAAGTGTTCTGCAGCGCACAGGGCGGCAACATCGTCGACACCGCGCTCCAACTGCACGGGGCCACTGGCTATATGGAAAACACCGGGCTCGCGCTCTTGTGGCGCGATGTCCGAGTGACGCGCATTTTTGAAGGCGCCAACGACGTGCTCGCCACGCACGCGGGCATGCTGGAACTGCGCTCACCCGCCAGCGTCGAACCCGTACCGCGTTCAGCACGCGCCGTCGCCCAGGCAGTTCAAAGGCAAACGGCTCGACTCAAAGGGGCCTTGGGCGTTCGCGTCTTTGCCCACCCCGAATTACTGCATCGCCTCGGCACCGCCGTCGTTTGGCGCGACGCGCTCATCGCCGGGTGCCGCGCGAACAAGTCGAACGCGTGGCAGAGAATTCTTGTGCGCGAAGCCTGCGCTGCCCTGCGCACTACCCGACATTCACTGCATGCAGCCGATGACATCAGCGAAGTCTTAGAAGGAGCGCTCGGTTGAAAATTCTTTTCGTGTACCCGCGGTTTGCGCGCCACGCCGAGGCCCACCCCGAGCTCCGTAAATGGGTGCCGATGAACGAGTACTTCGGCTCACCTTCGCTCGGGCTTGCGATGATGGCGGCGGTCACACCCGACGGCTACGAACTTGAGTACCGCGACGACCGCATGGCCAGCGCTTCAGGCCCGACCGACGCAGCCTTGGTGGCACTGTCTTTTTTCACGCCTGCCGCCACGCGCGCCTTCGAACTTGCAGACGCGTTTCGCGCACAGGGCAAAACCGTCGTTGCAGGCGGCATCTTCCCTACCAGCATGCCCGACGAATGCCTGCGATACTTCGACGCGGTCGTCGTTGGCGAAGGCGAAACGGTCTGGCCCCAACTACTGAAAGACTTCAAGGAGGGCCAACTCAAGCGTCGCTATTCAAGCCCACTCAAGACGGTCGACACGCTGCCGCCCCCTAACCTCTCGCTCTACTTCAACGCCGAGCAAGCAGGTTTCGTCCCCGACGACTACCCCGTGCAGCTCTCACGTGGGTGCCCGCTGGCGTGCCAGGCCTGCATTCTTCCGTTGTCGATGCAGCGCTCCATTCGCGAATTCTCTATCAGCCACACAGTGCAGCAACTGCGCATGCTGATGAAAGCCGGCAAACGCGCCTGCCTCACCGAAGACACCAGTTGGTTTCCCGGCCAGCAAAGCAACCACCTCAAGGCGCTTTTTCAGGCGATGCTCGACGAGGGTCTCGAGGCCAGCATCAGCTACATCGGCATTTCCATGCCGCAACTTCTCGTGGCCAGCGACGAACTGCTGACCCTCGCGCGGCGGGCTGGGGTCGACATGTTCTACCTGGTGGGCGGCTTTGACCCGGTGACGACGCGCGCCTTTACGGGACAAGATGACAAGGCCTTGGCCCGCGCTCACAAAGCCATCGCCCGGGCGCTGGCCTTCGACATCGAGCCCTACACCAGCTTTCTACTCGGAAACGATAGCGACGATGTCGCGACGCCCGACCGCATGCTTCAATTCGCCGCGGAATCGGGCATCAGGAAAGCCGAGTTCGCCATTTTCACGCCGTACCCCGGCACCCCCGCCTGGGAACGCCTCAATCGCGAAGAGCGCATCACCTCGCGCGAATGGAACCGCTACAACGACGCCAACGTGGTCTTCTCGCCGGCGCGCATGTCGGAAAGCGAACTGCTCGACGGTTACCTTTATCTTTGGCGCCAGTTCTATTCAGACAAGCGGCACTACGCAGACCTGCGACAAGACGAGCGCACCATTCAGTTCTGAGTCAAGCCATTGCGCGAGGTTGGCGCCAACAGAAGGCACACGGGTGCTGTCATGACGCCATTTCAAAGCGAGCCGAGAAATGCCTCAAGGCTTTCGGTTCTTCGACAATGCGCAACCCGACAAGCGTCGCCGCCCGCGCGGCAACGCGCTCGACAGCCTCAATGACGTAGTCAATGTGGGCCTGGGTATACGTGCGCCGCGGAATGGCCAGGCGCACCAGTTCGAGTGCCGCTGGCGCTTCGGTCCCGTCGGGTCGACGCCCAAACATCACCGAACCGATTTCGCACGAGCGCACGCCACCTTCAAGGTACAGCGCCACCGCGAGCGACTGCCCCGGGTATTGAAGCGCAGGCACGTGGGGCAAGAGCGCGTGCGCATCGAGGTACACCGCGTGGCCCCCGACGGGCCGCACAATGGGAATGCCGCGCGCCACCAAGGCGTCACCCAGGTACGCCGTCGAAGCGATGCGGTAGTTCAAGTAGTCGTGACTTACGACTTCGGTCAGCCCCTGGGCGATGGCGTCTAAGTCTCGGCCGGCGAGCCCTCCGTAGGTGGGAAAACCTTCAGTGAGAATAAGCAAGTTGCGGCACTGCAGGGCCCACGCGTCGTCGTTGAGTGCAAGCCAGCCACCGATGTTGGCCAAGCCGTCTTTCTTGGCTGACATCGTCATTCCATCGGCAAGCGACGCCATCTCGCGAACGATGTCGTCGATGTTACGCTCGCCCTGCCCTGGTTCTCGCGCGCGTATGAACCACGCGTTTTCAGCAAAGCGACAAGCGTCGAGAAAGAGCGGAATGCCGTGGCGGCGGCACACAGCGCTCACCGCGCGCAGGTTTGCGAGACTGACCGGCTGGCCTCCGCCCGAGTTGTTGGTGACCGTCATGAACACGACTGGGACGGCGCCGCCCTTTTGGGTGAGAAGCGTATCGAGCGCACTCGCGTCCATGTTGCCCTTAAAGGGGTGCAAGTTCGAAGCTTCGCGCCCTTCTGCAATCACCAAGTCGACCGCTTCGGCTCCTGAGAATTCGACGTTGGCGCGCGTGGTATCAAAGTGCGTGTTGTTGGGTATGACCTTGCCCTTGCCCCCGATAACCGAGAACAAGATCTTCTCGGCGGCCCGGCCCTGGTGCGTGGGAATGACGTGCTTGAAGGGGAAGAGCCTTTTGACCGCCGCTTCGAAACGAAAAAACGAAGGCGACCCTGCGTACGACTCGTCGCCACGCTGCAGGGCTGCCCACTGTTCCGCCGACATGGCGCCGGTGCCTGAGTCTGTGAGCAAGTCGATTTGCACGTCTTCCGAACGCAGCAAGAAGAGGTTCTGCCCAGCCTGCGCAATTCTTAAGGCGCGTTCTTCGAAGGACAGCAGGCGCAGCGGCTCAACAGACTTAATGCGAAAGGGCTCGATGATGGTTTTGAACGGCTCCATGGACAGACGATAGCTTCCCGCAATATCCCGGGCCACCCTGATGCAGGCGCCACCCAAGTGAGCAGCGGCGAAAAGGAAATCATAGGCCCGTCAAGTTTTTGGCCAATGGAGCGCTACAGGCCTGTCGAAAAATGGCGCGTTCGCCTGCCCGGGCGGACAATTCGCAGCCATGAGCTTCGACACGGTCATGGTGGGTGAGCTGCAACTTCCCCAGGAACAAACCGAGCGCTGGTTGAGCTCGCAGGTGTGTTCCATCGATGTGCCTTGGTTGGTCTTCTTGGGCGGCTCGCGCCTGGTGACGAGCACGCCCGAGGCGCTGATGACGGCGGTGAGCGAGACTGCGGTGGCTCCGCACGAGCTCAACGACTTCGAGTTTTCTTCTGGCCGGCTGACGGTGCACGCGCGGGTGAGCAAAGACATTTTCTTCGAGCTGATTGAACCCTTGGCGATGCTCTACGCGAGCGCGGCGCGGGTAGGCGCGGGTGGCACGCTCACGGTCTCAGGCCACCACAGCTTGCCGTTCGGCTATCGCATTCACGCCGGGTGGGGCCGCGCGAAGCTGAAGGCGCTTTCCACCGACCAGTTGGAGGCGTTCGCGCAGTCGCGGCCGGGACTGAGGGTGGAAGAGAAGCTGCGCCACCGTATGGACATGATGCTCGAGCGGCCGGTGCAGTTGGCGAGCAGCGAGCTGTTGTTCGCCGCGCGGTAGCCGCGCGAAGCCACCACCCCTCACCACTTCGCCGCGAACCCCACCATCGCCAAATGGCGCAGGTAGGTGAGGTCGTTCACCACCAGCCGGTTGAAATAAAACCCATAACGCAGGTCGATGCTGAGCGCCTCGTTGAGCGGCCGCACCAGCTTCACTGAGAACGCGTTCTGATTTTCGTCGTCTTCCGCCACGGTCACGTCGGAAGAAAGAAAGAGCCCATCGGGATATTGGGACC
>CXWL01002140.1_pt1 | contig 19552 bp, 24 predicted proteins | sample 590931 | NCBI WGS metagenome assembly CXWL01 (sample SAMEA3498368, study PRJEB10139) | groundwater metagenome | biome: water well; material: biofilm material | place: Germany | collected 2015-04-27 | reverse complement strand
GGGGTAGAGGGATAGAGGGGTAAGGGGATAGCGGGAGGAAGAAATATGACATTCGTTGAAATCGCAGCCATCCTTGTGGCTGTCGCGTTTGCAGTGCTGGTGGGTTTTCTCGTGCCCATGTTGGTTCAAATTCGCAAAACCGTGGCGGAGTCCGAACAGCTTCTCGCCAAAATGAACCACGACTTGCCACCGCTGATTGACGAACTCCGGACGATGAGTCACAAGGTGAACGATCTGGCCGAACAGGCCCGCGGAGGAGTTGAGCATGCAACCGTGCTCTTGCACGCGGTCGGAGAAGTGGGGGAGTCGGTGCAACAGGTTCACAATGTCGTTCGAGGATCAAGCGGATCGATGTTAACCAATGTGGCGAGTGTGGTCGCAGGGTTTAAAGCTGCAACCCAGGTCATGAAGGAACGGTTTCGAGAAGAAGGAGGGCATCACAATGGCGGATGATCGAGGTTCTTCATCAGCGGGGATCTTGCTCGCATTTTTGAGCGGCGCGGCGCTAGGTACGGTGGCGGCGTTATTGCTGACTCCGCAGACCGGACGTGAGTCACGCGAGCAGTTGCGTGGCTATGCCCGTCGCGCAGAGGGCAATCTGCGCGATCTGGCAGGCAGCGCAGGCGAGACGTTTGAGGAGGTCGTGGGGGAAGGGAAGGAATTCGTGGACTCGAAGAAGGCGATCCTGCGCGAAGCGTTCGACGCCGGCCGCGAGGCGATGCGACGTGAGCGCGATCGGCTGCATGGAGAGGATCGCGCTGAACGATGATCTACGAAGTCGTCATCGGCGTGGAAGTGCATGCGCAGCTGCGGACGAAGTCCAAGCTCTTTTGCGGCTGCGGGACGGTGTTCGGGCTCACGGCCAATAGCCAGACCTGCCCCTTGTGTTTGGGGCTCCCCGGCACGTTGCCGGTGATCAACCAGGTAGCGGTGGAGATGGCGGTGCGTGCGGGGCTGGCGCTGAATTGCACGATTGCGGCGAATAATCTCTTTGCGCGCAAGAACTATTTCTATCCGGATCTGCCCAAAGGCTATCAGATTTCGCAATACGAAGCGCCGATCTGCGAGCATGGCTGGATCGAGATTGCGGCGAGCGAAGGCAAGAGGCGCGTCCGTATCCGTCGCGCCCATTTGGAAGAAGATGCGGGGAAGAGTGTCCACGTCGCCGGCGCCAACGGGAGCCGCGTCGATTTGAATCGGGCGGGAACTCCGTTGCTGGAAATCGTGACGGAGCCGGACTTGCGGTCGTCCGACGAAGTCGTCGCCTATTTGAAGGGCCTCCGCGATGTGCTCATGTATCTCGAAGTCTGCGACGGCAATATGGATGAAGGGAGCTTCCGCTGTGAGCCGAACCTTTCGCTCCGTCCGTTGGGGCAGAAGGAGTTTGGCACAAAGGTCGAGCTCAAGAACATCAATTCGTTCAAGTTCGTCAAGGATGCCATCGAATACGAAATCAAGCGCCAGACAAAGGTGTTGAGCGAGGGTGGCAAGATTCACCAAGAGACTCGCCTCTGGAATCTCGACCGCGGCGAGACGGCGGTGATGCGCTCCAAAGAGGAGGCGCACGACTATCGCTACTTCCCCGATCCCGATCTGGTACCGCTCAAGCTCGATAAAGAATGGATCGAGGGCTGTCGTAAAGAGGTGACCGAATTGCCGGCTGCCAGGCTAAAGCGATTTGTCAGCGAGTTTGCGTTGTCCGAGTACGATGCCGGGGTGTTGACGGCGACGAAGGCGGTGGCCGATTACTTCGAATCCTGTGTGAAGCTGTTCAATCAGCCTAAGACGGTGAGCAACTGGGTGATGGGCGAGCTGACCAGAGAACTGAATAATTCAGGAACCGACGCGAGCGCCTCCCCTGTTTCACCCGAACGGCTTGTCAGCCTTCTTCAGTTGGTTGATCAAGGGACGATCAGTTTGAAAGCCGCGCGCGAGATCTTCCCCGAGGTCTACAGCAGCGGGAAGACACCGGAGCAGATTGTTCAAGAGAAGGGGCTCGTGCAAGTCTCCGACGAAGGAGCGCTCGACAAGATCATCGGCGACGTCCTTTCGAAGAATCCGACGCAGGTGGCGCAGTTCAAGGAAGGCAAGCAGCAAGTGCTTGGATTCCTGGTGGGGCAGGTGATGAAGGCGAGTGGCGGCAAGGCGAATCCGGGGAAGGTGAATGAGCTGCTAAAAAAGCGGTTGGCGGGGTGAGGCTGGGGGCCTTCTTTGCTCGCGGAACAGAGAGGGATGGAGCCTGATGATCTTCTGTGCTCGCGCAACGCGCGGCCTGAGAAGGCCCTCGTTGGACGCGCGCAGTGGAAGATCAATCAGCCCCCATCCCTAGAGAGATCACGAGCAAGCTTGGAGGGAGCAGGTCTGTCGTTCGACGCGCGCAGTCGAAGGCAACCCAGCCTCACCCCTTGAAGGTGTGGAAGATAAGAATGCTGAATTGCTTAAGAGTAGTGAGCGCGGGTCCTGTCGCCGACCAGCCCGTCCGTCCTCGCACCCCGCCCGGTGTAGGAGGGGAGGGGTGGCCCGTTAGTCTCCTTTGCTCGCGCAACGCGCGCGGGCTCGTCTGTCTGGTTGGCCGGTCTTTCTGGTCTGTCTGGTTCCTCTGGATGAATTTCCAGTCCGATCAACCAAACAAACCAAATAGACCAGATAGACCAGATGAACCAGCATTCGTTGGACGCGCGCAGTCGGAGACCAATCAGGCCATCCCCTGTAATAGTAGTAGAAGGAAAATAAAGGCGGACGGGCGCCCAGATCGGCGTCACCCGCGCTCAAGGTGGAGAGGATGACATATAAAAACTGCGAAAACTTTGAGAAACGGATGAATGCCTCGTTACAAGAGTAGGAGATGAGAGCATGAGCGCGATTAGAGAGATCAAGGGGCGGCAGATTGTCGATTCGCAGGGGAATCTGATCGTCGAGGAGGAATGACATGGCAGCGACTGTGGCCAGAATGACCAAGCATGAATTGAAGGAAATTATTGAATCGACGGTCGAACAGAAGTTGCTGGAGCTATTAGGCGATCCAGATCAGGGTCTTGTGCTCAAAAAGACCGTCAAGGATCGCTTGCTTCGCCAACGAAAAGCCGTAGCCTCAGGTCAACGCGGTGAGTCGTTGTCCGTGATTGTGAAGCGGTTGGGGCTTGGCTGAGAGTATGTATCGTGTTCGCCTTCTGGACGCAGCCACGAAGGAATTGGGCAAACTCGATAAGTCGGTGGCCAGGAGGATTGTCGAGCGAGTCAATTGGTTGGCGGAGAATCTTAAGACGGTCCATCTCAAAGCACTCACAGGAGAGCTCGAAGGGTTGTTCAAGTTGCGTGTTGGAGATTTTCGCGTGATTTACGAACTGATTCACAGCGAACAGGTGATCGTTGTTCATATGATTGGTCATCGGCGGGAGATTTACCGGAAGAGATAGTGGGAGCAGTTCATGAAGAGGATGGAGTAATAAATGAGCGGAATTCGAGAGATCGCGGGACGGCAGATGTTGGGTTCGCGGAGGAATAGTTGATTGATGAGATTCGAAGGAGGGTTGCGCGGGGAGACTTTGAGTTTTCCCAACATGCTGTCGATCAGGCGATCATTCGCCACATTTCTGTGCAGGAGTTGCGAGAGGCCATTGCTGGCGGCGAAGTTATTGAGGTTTATCCAGAGGACAAGTATGGCCCCAGTTGTTTGATCTTTGGAATGACGAGGATGGGCCGTCCTATTCATGTTCAATGCAGTGATCCAAGTAGGCCACTTGTGAAGATCATTACCGTGTATGAACCAGAGGCTGCTCTTTGGATCGAGTTCAAGGTGAGGAGGACATAATATGAAGTGCGATTTGTGTGGCTCACCGATGAATGAGCAGATGGTGACGTATACGATTCAGCTTGATGAGAAATTGGTGGTTGTTGAGCATGTGCCGGCGAAGGTCTGTGATCAGTGTGGGGAGCGGCTGTATAGCCCCGAAACGGTTGAGCGTTTGCAGAAGACGGTGTGGGAACAGCGATCGCCGTCGCGAATGCTCCAGACGCCTGTGTTTGATTTTGCAGCGAAGTAGAGATGGTATGAGTTTGCGTTTTTCAGCAGCCTGATGGGGGGAGTATGAGCGCGATTCGAGAGATCAAAGGGCGGCAGATTTTGGATTCACGGGGGAATCCGACGATCGAGGCGGAAGTCACGCTGGACAGTGGGGCTTGTGGGCGGGCGGCCGTGCCGTCCGGGGCCTCGACCGGCGAGAAGGAAGCGATTGAACTACGCGATGGCGACAAGAAGCGCTGGATGGGGAAAGGCGTCTCGAAGGCCGTGGCCAACATCAGCAAGCTGATCGCGCCGGAGCTGTTAGGGAGGGAAGCGTTCGACCAGATTGGCATTGACCAGACGATGATCGATCTGGATGGCACGAAAACGAAGGGCAAGCTCGGGGCCAATGCCATTCTCGGTGTGTCGCTGGCTGTGGCGAAGGCGGCGGCGGCGGAAACAGGCCAACCGCTCTACCGATATCTTGGCGGGACGAATGCGCGAGTGCTGCCGGTGCCGCTCATGAACATCATCAACGGCGGAGCCCATGCCGACAATCGGCTAGACTTGCAAGAATTCATGATCATGCCGGTGGGGGCGGCCAGTTTCAGCGAGGCATTCCGGATGGCGACGGAGGTGTTTCATACGCTCAAGTCGTTGTTGAAGAAAAAAGGGCTGAACACGGCGGTCGGTGACGAAGGCGGGTTTGCGCCGGACCTCCAATCGAACGAAGAGGCGCTCAGCCTGATCATGCAGGCGATCGAGACTGCCGGCTACAAACCGGGGCGCGATATTGCCCTTGCATTGGACTGTGCGGCCAGCGAACTCTATGAAAAGGGCCGGTATCACCTTGAAGCGGAAAAGAACCCTGAGCGCTCCTCTGAGGAGATGATCAGTTACTATGGGAAGCTCGTGGATCGCTATCCGATTCTCTCCATCGAAGATGGGTTGAGCGAATTGGATTGGAAGGGCTGGAAGATGATGACGGAGAAGCTGGGCAAGCGGGTTCAATTGGTCGGAGACGATATCTTCGTGACCAATGTGGAGATTTTCGCCAAGGGGATCAAGGAAGGGATCGCGAATTCCATCCTGATCAAGCTCAACCAGATCGGCACGTTGACGGAAACGCTGGAGGCGATTGAGCTGGCGAAACGGTCCGGCTATACGGCGATCATTTCGCATCGATCCGGTGAAACGGAAGATACGANNGCTGTCCCGAACGGATCGCGTGGCCAAATACAATCAGTTGCTTCGGATCGAAGAAGAGCTGGGTTCGAGCGCCGTCTACCGGGGCCGTGAGGCGGTGCCGGGGCGATCCTGATTATGAGTAACCGACGATGATCATTAAGCGGAATCGGGGACGGCAGTGGCTCGATTGGCAGCGTCGCCTGGTGACAAGCGCGCACTATATCGGGGCCGCCGTGTGCCTGTTGCTGTTGGTTGTCTTGGTCTTTGGTGACATGGGTCTCCTGCGCTACATCTCCATGCGTGAGCATGCCCAACAGCTGGACCTTGATCTTCAAGAGCTGCAACGGATGACCCACGGGCTTCGGGTAGACGTCGATCGTTTGGAGCACGATCCTGCGAAAATCGAACGGTTGGCGCGAGAACAGCTCGGCTACGTACGCAAAGGTGAAACCGTGTATCAATTAGTTCCATCACCATCACAGGAGCGGCCACGTCCGTAGCACAATGAAGTTTGGCACTGTGGCGATTATTGGACGTCCGAACGTCGGCAAGTCGACCTTGCTTAATCGATTGCTTGAGCAGAAGATCGCCATTGTCTCGGACAAGCCGCAAACGACGCGGACGAGAATTCTGGGGGTTCTGCATGCGCCGGGCGCGCAGATTGCCTTGCTCGATACGCCGGGGCTGCACAAACCGCAACATCTGCTCAATCGGCGCATGGTCCGCACCACGGTCGATGTGCTGGAAGAGGCGGATATCTTGTACGTGTTGATGGACACGACGAGTTCCCCTGGCCCCGGCGATCTCTTGGTCCTCGATCATGTGAAAGGGGCGATCAGGAAGCGTCCGCGTCCGGTCATCTTGGTATTGAACAAGGTAGATCTGGTCAATAAACTCAAGTTGCTGCCGGTGATGGAAACCTATGCCAGGCTATTTGCCTGGACAGATGTGGTGCCGGTATCGGCTGAAACCGGGGATAATGTCGATCGATTGTTGTCTGTGACAGTGACGCACCTTCCGGAAGGAGATGCGGCCTATGATGCAGATACCGTCACCGATCAATCTATGCGGACCTTGGCGGCGGAAATGATTCGCGAGAAGATTTTGCTCCAGACCTATGAAGAGGTGCCCTACTCGGTTGCCGTGGAGATTGACGAATTTGTCGAGGAGGGAAAGTTAGCCCGCATCAGCGCAACGGTGCTGGTCGAGCGAGAGTCTCATAAGGCGATTGTGATCGGGAAGCACGGAGAGCGGCTCAAGCAGGTCGGGACCGATGCGCGGCGTGATATGGAACAGATCTTCGGGATGAAAGTGTTTCTGCAGCTGTGGGTGAAGGTGCGGGAGGCATGGAGAGAAGATGAGCATGCCCTCACGGAATTGGGATATTAGAGAGTCGTCAAGTCCATAATGTCATAAAGTCATCATGTCCAGACCCAAGACTTGATGACTTTCGACATTCAGACTTTTAGACCGGATGTGATAATGCAACCGACAGAACGTGTGACAGAAACGAATCCATCGGATCCGCGTCCTCGTCCAGGGGATAAAGATCTCCTCCGCGACGCGCTGCGGGACCAGGCCGATCGAGGGCGAAGCAAGTTCGATATCGTGCTGTTGTCGGTGCAACGGCTATTGCACCGGGGCGCCATCACGAATCTTGCGAAGATGCTGGGCCGGATGCATCAGGCCGACGTGGCGCAAGTGATCATGCATCTGTCGTCCCCCAAAGAAAAGCGGGAAGTCTTCGAGCTGGTGCGAGGCGAGGCCAAGCGTGGCCAAGTGTTGAGCGAGCTCGACAGCGATAGTATCAATCAAGTGCTGGCGGACCTGCTGCACGCAGATATCGCCTGGCTGATCAAAGACCTCGGCCCCGACGACGCAGCCTACCTCCTCGGTGTTTTGCCGGAAGAACGGGCCAAAGAGATCCTTTCGCTGATGCGGGCGGAGGACTCCACGGAAGTTGCCGACCTGTTGAAGTATCCGAAGGATACGGCCGGCGGCATCATGACGACGGAGTTCTTCGCGCTTCCGGAAGATGCGACGGCGCAAGATGCCATCCGGCGTCTCCAGCTGGCGACGGATGCGGAAATGGTGTTCTATATTTATGTGACCGACAAAGATGAGCGTTTGGTCGGAGTGCTCTCTCTGCGGCAGCTGCTGACGGTCCCTCCCGCGACACCGTTGAGAAATATCGCCACGCGAGACGTGATCAGCGTGACGGTCGACATGGACCAGGAAGAAGTCGCCCGGCAAGTGGCGAGTTATAATTTACTCGCGATTCCGGTCATCGACAACGACAACCGGTTGGTCGGCATTATCACGGTTGACGACGTCGTGGACGTCATCCGCGAAGAAGCGACTGAAGACATGCTGAAGATGGCCGGCGCGATCGAAGAGGACTCGGTTTCGAAATCCTCCAGCGTGGCGTCGGCGAAACACCGGCTTCCGTGGCTCTTTACGAATCTCGTCGGCAGTTTGTTATCGGGCGCGATTCTGTGGGAGTTTCGGTACACGATTCAGGAAGTGGTGGCCATCGTCAGTTTTATCCCGGTCATCGCCGCCATGGGTGGAAACGTAGGCCTCCAGTCTTCGACCCTCATTATTCGAGGATTGGCGACAGGGCTGATCGAGCTGACGGATGTGCGCACCGTGNNATTATCGCGTTCATGGTCTCGACCAGCATGGCGACATTTATGCCGATCTTGCTGAAGCGTATGCAGATAGATCCTGCCGTTGCGGCCGGCCCCTTCGTGACGACGGCCAATGACATCACAGGCATTACCATCTATCTCTCCTTGGCCACTCTGTTCATGGAATACCTTCGCTGACTGGAACCGTTAAACGTTAAGCGTGAAACGTGAAACGCTGGACGTGAGGCATAAAACGTGAAACGTAGGACTGCCGAGTGCTCTCCCTCTGGAACCTTTCACGTTTTTCGATTTCGATTTACGTTTCACGTTTCACGGATCTCCCCCATGCCATTAATTAAGACTGCAGCCATTACGCTGAAAAGCCGGAAGTGGGGCGATGCGGATCGTATCGTGACGCTCTATACCAAGGAGATGGGAAAGGTTCGCGCGGTGGCACGGGGAGCCCGTCGGATGAAGAGCCGGCTCGGCGCATCGCTCGAACCGCTCACCATCTGTCACCTGAACCTGTTTGAAAAGTCCGGCGATACGCTCTATCGAGTGTCCCAAGCCGATCTCGTTGAACCGTTCATGCAGTTTCGCGAAGACTTGACGCTGATGACCGCTGCTGCGCGGATGGTCAATGTGGTGGGCGCGGTGACGCCGGACGGGGATCCGGACCAACAACTTTTTGAGACACTCGAACAGGGCTTGCATGCGTTAGTGATGAGCCGGGATCCGGCATTGACAGCGCTGCTGTTTCAGATTCGACTGTTGGGCCTTATCGGGTTTCGTCCTCAGACGGATCACTGCGCCGCATGTGGCAAGGGTCGCTTGATGGGAGACCCGCAGTTCTCGCCTCTGTCGGGAGGCCTGGTCTGTACGGTCTGCGCTGCGCGCCAAGCTTTTCGCTGTCTGCCGCTCTCGCGAGGGAGCCTGGCATTTCTGCATCAGGCATTGCAGCTTTCACCGACTGTAGTAGATCGGTTGAAAGCCGCCGGGCAAGTTCGGCACGAGGTCGAAAACGCAATTGAAGGATATGTGACCGTTGTGGCAGGCAGACAACTGCCTCCTGTGAATTTTCTCTCATATTCGCCTCGCGGATGACACGCGAGGCGGGTTGATCTGGTTTGTTTGGTTCATTTGGTTGATTTAGTTTGTTTTGTTATTTGACCCAGACAAACCAAATAAACCAAACAAACAAAACAAACCAAACGAACAAGATAGGGAATTTGTGAAGATGACAGAAGTCATTGTTGAACCGAGAGACATGTCCTGGATTGAGAAGGGGGTGTTGGGTATCGAATGGAACGATGGGCACAAGGCTGTCTATCCCGTGAGGTATCTCCGCCAGCAATGTCCCTGCGCAGCCTGTGTGGACGAATGGTCCGGTGCACGGCGTTTGCAGCCGGACGATGTGCCCCTCTTGATCATGTTGCAAGATGTGCAGCCGGTCGGGCGGTATGCGCTGCAATTCAGCTGGAGCGATGGCCACGACACAGGGATATATTCCTATGCGCTTCTGCGGCGGCTCTGTCAGTGCGATGTTTGCCAACCTGTGAAGCCTGTTGAACCAAGGAGCCGACGCCTGCTGTGAGAACACTCATCATGGGTCTTAATTTGCTGAGGCGGTTAGGATGGGCCAATGTGCTCGTCGTAGTCGCTATCGGGTCGACTATCGGTTGCAGCGGGATGCCGGCGTTGGAAGAACAGGAGCGGCTCGTGCGTGCAAATGAGTTGGTGCTTCACCAGTTGACTCCCCGTGCGTTTGTCGGGGCATGGGGGGCGCCGGCGTATCAGCATGCAGAGTTCATGCAGTTCTTCGGCATGAAAGACGAGTCACTGGTCCCACGGTCGAGGTTACCCAGCGGAGAACCGCCGCGAGGGTGGGAAGTCCGCATGGAGGCCGGCGATGCACTCTTTCTGGCATATCCGGATCGCGGGTGGCTGGTGGTGTTTTTCGAGGAACGATTGGTCTATCGCGAAGCGCTGACCGCAGTACAGCTGCATGAGTTAGGGCGCAGTTGGAAGCACGAGGACAAGTTTCGCTCCAGGTTTGAAGCGCCGGCTGCTCAATGACTCAAGCAAAACGGACGAGGGTTCGAGGTTCGAGGTCCGAAGTTCGAGGTCTGAGGAACTTCGAACCCGGAGCTTCGAACTTCGGAGGAGCAGCGGGACAGGCACCGCCGCAGCGGGCGGAGCCAGTCCCCACGGACTCCCGTGAATCATGCGGGCTAACCCTTCCATGACCCAGCATCCCCTGAACCTGCTCATGGTTTCATCCGAAGCGGTTCCCTATGCCAAAACAGGCGGGCTTGCCGATGTCACCGGCGCATTACCTCTTGAGTTGGCGAAACTTGGACACGACGTCATCCTCCTGCTCCCACGCTATCGTTGCCTGAGCGATTCGGGCCGATCCTTCCGTTCCGTCTGCCGGATCTATGTGCCGACACCGCAGGGGCTTGTCGATACGCTGATTGAAGAAGATGTGATTCCTGCTGGCGAGAGTGGCCGTCAAGTGCGGGTGTGGACGATCCGGAACGAGGCCATGTTCGACCGGCCTGGTCTGTATCAAGATCAGGGTGTCGACTACCCTGATAATCTTGACCGGTTTTCTTTTCTCTGCCGCGCGACGATCAAGGTGATGGCCTATCTCCGAGCCGCATGCCGATGGAATACCCATATCCTCCATCTCCACGATTGGCAGACAGCGTTGTGCGCGGTGTATCTCAAGACCATCGATCGGGATCGGCCCGAGGCGCAGGGGGTGCGCACGGTACTGACGCTGCACAATGTCGGGTATCAAGGACTCTTCCCCGAAGATCAATTTGAGAAAACGGGTTTGCCGTCATCGCTGTATTCTCCCGCGGGTCTTGAGTACTACGGGTCTGTGAATCTCCTCAAGGGGGGGATGGTATTTGCTGACTATGTGACGACGGTCAGCCCCACCTATGCGCGAGAAATCCTCACGCCGGAGTTCGGTTTTGGGCTAGAGGGCGTGCTGCGAAATCGTGCGGATCTACCCCTGGGCATTCTGAACGGCATCGATATCGATCGATGGAACCCAGAAACCGATTCCTATCTGCCGGCCAATTACTCGGTGATCGACCGTTCAGGGAAACAGGTGTGCAAGCAGACGCTTCAACGAGAGTTTCAGCTGCCGGAAACATCGGTTCCGATTCTGGGCGTGATTGCGCGGCTGACGTCGCAGAAGGGATTGGATCTCGTCGAGACCATCATTCCGCAATTGATGACCATGGATCTGCAACTGGTGATCTTGGGAACCGGCGAGCCGGAACTCGAAGCCAAATTTACAATGCTTCAGGCACGTTATCCTGATCGCATAGGACTTCGTATCGGCTTCGACGAAGGGCTCGCACATCGCATCGAAGCCGGCGCAGATATATTCGTGATGCCGTCACGGTATGAGCCCTGTGGCCTGAGTCAGCTCTACAGCCTCCGTTATGGAACGGTTCCGGTGGTGAGAAAAACCGGTGGGTTGGCCGATACAGTTTTGCCGCTGACCGCACAGGATCGGGAGGTGGGACGGGCGACCGGGTTTCATGTTGAAGAAGACACGGCAAAGGCTCTTCTGGCTGTGTTGCGCCTGGCTGTGGCGCGGTATCAGGACCGATCGGTGTGGGAACAACTGGTTGAGGCAGGGATGAGTACGGATGTGTCCTGGGCTCGTTCAGCTGACGCCTACGACCGGCTGTTTGTGTCTCTGGTCAGGGGCACAGGCTAGCTTGTTCATTGGGTCTATTTGGTTTATTTAGTTTGTTTGGTTGCCTGAGACTAATCAGATGAACCAAATCAACCAGATAAACAAAACAAACCAAATGAACCAGACCAACCAGCCTCAGGCCTTCAGCCTGAACCCCTTCAGCCTAAACCCCTATTTACGGAATGTGGAGAGTGATTTGAACGGTGTTTGTCTCAAGCTCAGAAAGGAGAGACTTTGCCTGTAGGGCGTAGTAGGCATACTCGGATTGGGGCTGGTAGTTCAGAATCGTCTTGAGAAGGTCTTTGGCAACGTCAATCTTTCCTGCGACTACGGCAGCTGAGCCGGCCCGTAATGAACAGGCTGCAGCCATTGCTTTCACGTCCACTGCAAACCTGGCTGCAGGAGCTGACACGAATTGTTCAAGCTTGCCTGGTAGGGGAAGAACAAAGCTTTCCTGGGTGAGTGAACGATTAGCCGCATTTGTCAGGGTCGATGCGGCCTCTCTCAGCTGGTTCAGATCGGTGGTGGCTTGGCACTGAGAATAGGTAGTCCACAGGCTCATGAAGCTTCCGTTGTCGACGGTGGCTGCTTGTACTGGTTGACCGGAAAGGAGTCCAGCCGCTGAAACCAGGATACCCACTAACATCATTCGAAAGCTCTTCATGGTATTTCAGGTATTGCAATCAATAGGCCAAAATTAGCCATCACAACTAATTGATTTTAAACGTTAAATATGAGAACTCTTGAATGGGATCTGTGTCGCAGATAACGCACAGTGGTATTTTTGACACGGATACTGTGGCGAATGTAACTACGCAGGTGGATAGGCTGAAGGGGTTCAGGCGGAAGACCAGGGATACAGGCTGAAGGGATACAGGCTGAAGGGGTTCATTTGGTTTGTTTTGTTTATCTGGTTGATTTGGTTGATCTGATTTGTCTCAGGCAACCAAACAAACTAAATAAACCAAATAGACCATCCCAGGCCTTCAGCCTGAACCCCTGAATACCTAATCCCCGCTTACGAATTGAAGATGTGAACGAGGATTCCTGTCCTGGTCGTGGAGTTGGTTTTTCTCATGATGTGTTTGATGTGTTCTTTCACGGTCTGTTCGGTAATCAGAAGGGCGTTAGCGATTTCTTTGTTGGTCCAACCCTTTGCTAAGTGCTCAATAACGGATTGTTCACGATTCGTTAACTGAAACTTTTCCTTGGCTTGATCGGTATTGAGCTGCTGTCTCCGAACTAACTCCTCCAGTGTGACCACGAGTCTCGCATACTGGACCCCTCCTCGATCCGGTAGGCCGAACCCCCGCAACAGGATTGGTTTTTCGGGATTACCTGCTACACGCTTGACCTCGAATTGCTCCCAGTCTTTTGCTTCGGTTCGAACGTGGAGGGCCTTGATGATTTCTCCGCAGAGTTCTGTCAGGGCAGTCGGCAGGACTCCATGGGCAGACTTCTGGTTTTCTCCGCCATGTTCCGACGCGTTAATTTGCTTCGATAACTCTGAGGCCTGATGATTCATATGGAGCAGCTGCATGGAAGCCGAGAGGACGACAATCCCTGAACCCACTCGCTGATCGGCGAGAGTGTCTGATGGATCTACGGGGGGCGACGAGTCACTCATGGGCGGCAGGATGCTTTCGAAGTTGTGAAAGGAACAATTCTAGACAATCCAATATGTTCCGTTAAGGTAGTGCCAGTACACAGAGCTGCCACACGGTACTTCAGAGTGGAAATACTACCTAACCCTAATGGGGGAGTCAACACTTACACGCTTTCGGAAGAATCACACACCCAACTTTAGAGCAACGATGCCTACATCATCGGTATTGTCCCTGTTGTTCGCCTCGCCCTATAGTGCCAGTACAGGAATGGGAACGATTCGAGGTAACGACTCAGGTAGATAGGCTGAAGGGGTTCAGGCTGTGAAAGAAGGCTGTTAGGCTGAAGGGGTTCAGGCTGAAGGCAGGTCTGTCTGGTCATCTGGTCTGTCTTGTCTATCTGGTTGGTCTGGTTTATCCGGTTAGTCTGGGTCAACAAGTACACAAGACAGACGAGACAGACCAGATAGACCAAATGAACAAGATAGGCCTTCAGCCTGAACCCCTGAACCATCATGAGGAGGCGCAACGTGGCACAGACAGAGTGGGATTGGCCGATGATAGACAGTCAGAAAAGTCATAGTGAGCGGGCATCGTTGTTGCGGCCGATCTTGTATGAGATGTCGTCACCCGTAGAAGACGCAGATTCATCGGCCCACAATGGGAAAGCGCTCTCTCTGAATATCAGCAGTGGAGGGATGCTGCTCGTGATGGATCAAGCTCCCACGATCGAACAAGTGATGAAGGTCTATGTACCGACGCCAATCACCGCGGCAGAGACTCCGACACTTGCGGAAGTGCGCTGGATGAAGAGATTACCGTTCGGGAAGAACAATGGCAATGGGCCTTACTTCGTTGGGTTGAAGTTCATGTTCTAGCGGAGAAAGGGACAGTCCCTCTGTGGGACAGTCCCCGCCGGTGCCTCTCCCGCTGTTTTCCTTGCCGGGGCGCTCGCCAATTTTCAATTAAGTCTGGCACACCTCCAATAAAACTGTAATCTTTAGGCCTGGTAAGGCTAATAGGTAGGTACAGGCTGAAGGGATTTAGGCTGAAGGCTCTGTGACCCAGGCATTCAGGCTGAAGGGGTTCAGGCTGAAGGATCCGGGCCGGTCTCGCTTATTTGGTTTGTTTGGTTTGTCTTGTTATTTGGTTGAATCAGACTAATCGGAAAAACCAGATGAACCAAATAAACCAAATCAACAAAACAAACCAGATAGACCAGAGAAACCAGATAAACAAAACAAACTAGATTAACCAAACAAACCAAATAAACCAGATGAACCAAATGAACAAGATCAAAATGCTTGCCATTGCCATGGTGTTGCTCGGTTTGCCGATGGGTTGCGCCTCTGTCTCCAAAGAGGCTTTGGATGAGGCGGCAAAGCCGGTCTCAAAGGAATTCCTACTGGGGCCTGAAGATGTTCTTGAGATTTCGGTCTGGCGCAATCAGGACCTGTCACGAACTGTGGTGGTTCGCCCGGACGGGAAAATTTCTCTCCCCTTGATCGGGGATGTCCAAGCCAGCGGACTCAATGCCAGCCAGGTCGCAGCGAAGATTGCCGCAAGACTCGCAGAGTTCAAAGAAAACCCGAATGTGTCGGTGAGCCTCAAAGAGGTCAATAGCTACTTCATATTTGTACTTGGCGAGATCCAAAGGCCAGGCAAATATCCCCTCAAGTCGTACGTCACAGTGCTCCAGGGTGTTTCAATGGCAGGCGGGTTCCTGCCGTTTGCGTCGCCAAGCCAAATGCAAGTGATTCGAAATCGGACGAACGAGAACGGAAAAGAGAGTCAACTTCGGATCCCCGTTCCGTACAACGACTTGGTTGCTGGAAAAGGCGGGATCGGGAATTTCATCTTGAAGTCAGGGGACACCATTGTTGTTCCGTAAACGTACTGGTTATCTGGTTGGTCTGGTTCATTTAGTTTGTTTTGTTTATCTGGTTGATTTGGTTCATCTGATGAGTTTCAGGCAACCAAACAAACTAAATAAACCAAATAGACCAAACGAACAAGCCTGCCTGGCAGGCTTGTTCAGCCTCCTGCTGGTGGTCCTTATCTTGGGAATAGCTGGTACCGCTCATGCGCAGTTCGGTGGTTCTTGTCGAGCGTCCGCGCCACCTTCACGAGTTCCAGGGACTGGCTTTTTTGAGGTCGTGCCTTCCATCTGTGTCGCAGAGCGGTATGACAGCAATGTGTACTTTAGGCCTGCCACGCCAGGTCTTCAGAGAGAAGATTTCGTGACAACCGTGAATCCAAGGGTTCGTATCAACCACAATGGGGAATACGCATCCGCGGTTCTGAATCTGAGCGGATTTAACGAAACCTACGCGAATAATTCGAATCTCAACTTTTTTGGCACGCGCGACAGCGTGCTTATCAATCTTGATAACTCCATAAAAAGGTGGTTTCCCCGCGCAGGTTTGCGCGTCATGGATTCGTTCAGCTATTCGCAGTTGCCACCTGGTTTGGTGGCCCCCGTAGCTGGAGCGAGTCCGGGCGATCCCAGCATTCCACAAGATCCCAATCTTCCCAACAGTGAGGACGTTTTCGCGCAAGGGCTTCTGTTCGAGCGAAGAAAGAACCTGATCAATACCGGGACGATAATGGCATCGTACGACACGACCGCGACAACGAGTCTGAACGCTTCATACACCTATTCCATACTCAGGTTCCAAGGATCTCCCACGACGCAGGGGCTCAGTCTGTTCAATACGACAAGCCAAACCGGTACCTTTGGAGGGACAGCTCGATTGAGCGATCTTGACACAATGAATGTCAGATATGCCCATATGGAAACTGATTTCATGAGGGGCGCCACCTCGTCTTTCTTTAAATCAGACAGTGCGACCATCGGATGGTCACGATTGCTGTCCCCCAATCTCAGCGCTCAGGTGGGCGGCGGCGGCGTCCTGATTAGTACCGGGCGGACAACCTATTTGGCCAATGCAGCGCTCATGATGAATTTCACGAACAATAGCGCAACCGTGAGCTATGTACGCTCAGTTGTTCCGAGTTTTGTCGGCGCTGGCGAACCGCTGATTTCTGACCGACTCTCATTGTCTGCCACCCATATGGTCGCTCGCCAATGGCAGTTAGCAGAATCGGTGAGCTATGTGCATACGTCTCGCGCGGGTGGAAATAATGCGCTGACATACGATGCGTTTATCGCAGGGGGCGATATCCGCTATTGGATGAATAGTATCTGGGCGACTTCCTTAAGCTACAACTATACAAAGTTCACCAGAGAGTCCGGATCGGTCAATACGGACTTCGATCGCCACGTCATTATGTTGAGTGTCATAGCCAGTTGGGGATAAAGATGGCGAGCCAAAGCAATATACCATCACTGGCGCCTCTCGATTACTGGCACATCATTCTTCGCAGAAAATGGCTTGCCCTTGCCATTGTCTTTGCCTGCCTCGGAGGGGGCGGTATTCTCAGTCTGGTGTGGCCGGAGAGCTATCGTTCCAGCACCTTGATTCTTGTGGAAAGCCAAAAAATCCCTGAAGACTATGTGAAAGCCCTCATCGGGCCCAGCATCGAAGAGCGGTTGAGTTCACTGCAACAACAAGTGATGAGTCGGACCCTGTTGAATCAAGTGATCCGGGAATTCGACCTCTATCCGGAAGCGGTGCGCCGGAATGGCTATGAAGCAGTAATTGAGCGTCTACGGAAGGACATTAAGGTGGTCACGAATTCGGTGCGCGCGCAGCGCGGGGGTATCGACGCATTTGAGATTTCGTTTGCGCACCGAAATCCACAGCTTGCCATGAAAGTGACCGCCAATCTCGCCTCGCAATTTATCGATGAGAATCTCAGATCACGGGAGCAACGTGTCGAGGGGGCTTCCGAATTCATCGAGCAAGAGCTTGTCATGGCCCAGGAACGGCTTGAAGCCCAAGAGCGGGCCCTCAGTCTGTTCAAGACGAAGTACATGGGGGAATTGCCCGAACAGGTGCAGGCAAATCTCAGCGCGCTCGATCGGCTCTCACTTCAGCATGGAGCAACGATCGATGCGCTTCAGAGGGCGGCGGACCGGCTGGCGCTCCTTGAAAAAACATACAAAGAATACGAAGAATTAGTCGCGACGACGGGAGTCGCAGCACAGGGTTCTAGGGGAGCAGGGGATTCTTCGGTTCTTCGCCTAAAGGAGCTTGAAAAAATGCTCACGGCTCTTGCGTCGGAGTATAAAGACAACTATCCGGACATCATCGCTTTGAAGCAGGAGATCAAGGCTCTCAAGGCGCAGATTGGGGGGATGGCCCTCCCGAAGGAGGCAAGACCCATAGATCCATACCTGCGAGAGTTAGTTAGACAACGTGAGGAGTCGAAACTTGAAATTGCATCGTTGAAGGATCGCCTTCTCCGTATAAAAGAGCAGATGAAAGAGTATGAGGCTCGGGTCGAGCAGGCGCCTGTCCGGGAGCAAGAGTTGATGATCCTGAACAGAGACTATGGCAATTTGAAGGAAAATTACCGGTCTTTGCTGGACAAGAAACTCAATGCGAGGTTGTCCGGGAATCTTGAGAAACGTCAGAAGGGTGAGCAGTTTAGAATTCTAGATCCAGCGAACCTGCCCCAAAAGCCGGAGACGCCGAATCGGGTCAAGATCATGTGGCTGGCGCTGGCGTTAGGATGCGGCTTAGGGGGAGGGGGTGTCGTGGCGCTGGAATTCTACCGGCCTGTCTTCCGTCGATCCGACGAGGTCGAGAGTGTCTTGCAACTGAGAGTGCTCGCCTCGATTCCAAATTTTGGTAGCGTCTCGGATCGCGCCAAGAAACTTCTTTCGGGGAATGCGCTGCCCGCCATGTCCACCGAAGAGAAGACAGGTCGATTGTTAACTGCTCGAATACAGAGTGATAAACGGAATGGAACTCATGGGGGCGCATCGAATGGGAGAAGAGCCGGGTCGCAGGTTGTCAAGACGAATGGTTCTTCCGATCAATCGGGCGCCGGGCGGCAGTTGGATCTTATTGCAAAGTGGAGTCCATCGTCGGTCGTGGCCGAGCAATTTCGCGTAGCCGCTGCCCGGCTCGTGCTCTTACAATCCGGGACAGGCAACGGGGTGACGGTCATCACCAGCGCATTAAAGGGGGAAGGGAAATCGGTCGTGGCGGCTAATCTCGCCTATGTCCTTGCCCGTAATTTGGGCAAGCCGACGTTGCTGATCGATGTCGACTTGAAGAGTCCCACGGTCCACGACTGTATGGGAACCAGAAATTTCCCGGGCCTGCGGGATGTGTTTGAAGGAGGGCGATCGGTCGACTCCTGTCTCCACCGCGCGGGGGAGTTACCGCTGTGGATACTTCCGTCAGGCGTGGACTCCGGTCGGATGCTTGAACTATCCGACATTCATAAGCTTGCAGAATTGCTGACAGAGCTGAAGAAACAGTACGAGCACATCGTCATCGATGCCCCGCCGATCCTGCCTCTTGCCGACATGCATATGTTAGCTGGTATCGCCGACCAGCTGGTTCTAGTGGTCCGCGCCGGCCTCACTCCTCGGGGTGTGGTGGAGAAAGCTGTTCGTACCATCGGCACGTCAAGTAAGCCCTGTATCATTCTGAACGGGCTGGAGGATGCAGGAGTTCCCGACTACATGCGGGGCAGCTACGAGTCTCAGTCCGATGAGAACAAAGTGGGATCCGCATAACCAACCGGACGGTTTGTTTGGTTTGTCTGGTTTGTCTGGTTTGTTTTGTTGGGTCTTCTCCCAATCGAGTGGGTAAGAAATGGCTAAAAAGTGTTTAGAGTCCGCGCCGGGCAAGGGTTTCTGGGTGACGCTCGTTTGTCATTCCCGCGAAAGCGGGAATCCAGTGATTGAGGATGTCTAAACAGCCAGCGGTCTATATCCTTGCCAGCAAGCGAAATGGCACACGTTACATCGGAGTAACGAGCGACCTCATCAAGCGTACCTGGGAACACAAAAACGATTCGGTTGAGGGTTTCACGAAGAGATACAGGGTGCATCGCCTGGTGTATGACGAGTTGCATGAGGAGATGGAGTCAGCCATTCGCAGAGAAAAACAGATGAAGAAATGGAACAGGGGCTGGAAGCTGGAACTGATCGAGAAGCAGAATCCGGACTGGAGAGATTTGTGGGAGGGAATTCTTTGAGCCGTGTATTCCCAAAGGGTTCAAGGGGGGATACTGGATTCCCGCTCCCCGTTTTCACGAGGACAAGCTTCGCGGGAATGACGAATTGTACCCACTCACTTTGGAGAAGACCCGTTTTGTTATGTGGTTGAATGACACCAACCAGATGAACCAAATCAACCAGATAAACCAAACAAACCAAATAACCGAGCCAGGCTAGGCGGTGCGACGTAAAACCTGGATGGTGGACAGGGTTCGAAGGGTTTTCCCCACTTTGCGCTGTGCACACTTCACTTCATAGAGGGTC
>CXWL01110994.1_pt1 | contig 19557 bp, 24 predicted proteins | sample 590931 | NCBI WGS metagenome assembly CXWL01 (sample SAMEA3498368, study PRJEB10139) | groundwater metagenome | biome: water well; material: biofilm material | place: Germany | collected 2015-04-27 | reverse complement strand
CCTTTTCGCTGCCGCTGGCGGTTCCGGGGGTGCTGCTGGCGACCGGCTGCGCGGTACTGGGGGTCGCGCTCGGCGGGGTGCCGCTGGTGTTCTTCCAGGGGAAATAACTGCACGCCGCCTGCGACAGCGACAGCGCCAGCAAGCCCGCCCAGAGCACGCTCTGTTGTGTACGCTTCATGATCAACTCCTCGTTTGTTGGTTTTACAGTGTGTGTGCGTGACGATGCCGCGTGCCACTGCAGTAAGAGAGGCGAATCGGCGTGACGTTCCAGCCGAAGCGGGTTGAGCGTGAGCCACATCAAACTGTCGAGAAGTGAAGGGGGCGCCGAAGGTGCGGCTAGCGTGCCGGTGCGGCCTTCGGCAGCAAGGCCCAGAGCAGGGCGGAGGTGACGATGGCGGCGTTGCAGTCGACCAGCCAGTCGGATACCGCGGCGCCGCGGTAGGGAAAAAAGCTTTGCAGCAGTTCGTCGCCGGCGCCCATCAGCGCCACCGTCAGGACCGCCTTCAGCGCGCGGCTGCGGGCGCTGCCGGCGCTGCCGGTGAACACCAGGAAGGTCAGGACCGCATAGGCCAGCGAATGCAGCACCACGCCGGTGGCGAAGTGGCCAATCTCGGCGCGCGCGCCGGGAATCGAGCCCATCACCAGGATCGCCGTGTAGATCAGCAGCGCGCAGCCATAGCGCAGCTTGCGCAGTTTCGGATCGAGCACCAGCAGGGAAAGCAGAGCAGACATGGCGGACACGGGGGGCTAAAAGCGCAAGGATAGCATTTCAGCCCCTGCGCTTCCGGCCGGATAAGGCGGCGCGGCCGCCCGGTCCTGGCTCAGATGGTCAGCGCCGAGGCGCCGCTGGGGTAGTGCGCGTCAAAACAGCTTTGGCACTCGGCGCAGAACAGGTGCGCGGTGCGCACGTTACGTTGCCGCAAGATAAGATTCAGGTGCATTTGCATGCACTTCGGACAAGTTTCACGGACGGTGCCGAAAGTCGTCAGGTTAACCGGCTTGCCATCATCGCGGTGGTCGATCACGATATGCGGGCTCAACTCGGTCAGAAGCAGGCTGTCTTCGGGGTGCCGCTGGCGGCGCCCGTGGACAGGATGGGACGCTGGTGCGTGGCTGGACGGCGTTTCAAAGGCTTGTAAACTCATTCGATAGACTCCCTTTGCTTCCAGGAACAGCAATTGATGATAAGTAGATAAATCTCTCGGGGGAGCTTCATCATAGTACGAATTGCGTCAGCTTCAAGCTGTTAACAATGCCTGTTGCTAGATCTTCATCAACCTTTTGACCTGCGACAAAAAAATGCCCGCTTTCCGGCGGGCAAACCCAAGATCGGGCCAAGAGAGGGGGAATTCGGAGTGGCGTGCCACCGTTGGAGGGCGGCACGCCTGGCTGCGATCACGCATATCGGTTGCATGTATGGCAGATGAAGGAAGTATAGGCAGGCAATGTGACCCGGGGATGACAATCCGCAAGCGTGCTGCAGTCGGGCCGAACGATCTCGGCTGTGCCCGGTCCGGGCGGCCTCGGGACAAAAAAAAGCCCGCTGGTTGAGCGGGCTGAAGACTATTTTCTTGGAGGAGAATAGTGGAGACAGGACAGAGTATGCTGCGCTGCCACATATATGTCCAATTGTTAAATCGGATACCAGACATTCAATCGCGTGATATCTCTACGCATTCACCGAAATTGTCACCTTGATATTGCCGCGCGTCGCGTTCGAGTACGGACACACTTCATGCGCCTTGGCGACGACCGCCTCGGCCGCTTGCTGGTCCATGCCTGGCGTGCTGACCGCCAATGTCACCGCCAGCCCGAAGCCGCCGTCGCCGTTCGGGCCGACGCCAACTTGTGCACTGATGCTGGCGTCGTGCGGGACCGGGGTCTTCAGCGTGCCGCCCACCAGCTTCATCGCGGACAGGAAGCAGGCCGCATAGCCGGCCGCGAACAGCTGTTCCGGATTGCTGCCTTCGCCGCCGGCGCCGCCCAGCTGTTTCGGGGTCGACAACGCGACGTCGAGCGCCTTGTCGCTGGAAGTGGCGCGGCCGTCGCGGCCGCCGGTTGCCGTTGCGTGAGCGGTGTAAAGAATTTGCATGAATGACTCCTGAAGTAAGGGTGAGCGGCGTTCGACTGCCGATGAACGAATAATATCGCGCAATTAAATTGTGCGCAATTTAAATAATCCTATCAGCGCGATAGGCGCGTCCCGCGCGCTACTGGCCGCCGTCCAGCGACTTGAACAGGTCGTCGCGCACCGCCGACAGCTCCGAGCGCAGGCGCCCCAGTGCCAGCGCCTCCTGGCCGCTGGCGCACATCAGCTGTTCCGGAATCGCCATCGCGGCGGTGCGCAGCGCGCGTCCCGCCGGACTGAGCGAGATGCGCACCTGGCGTTCGTCCTGCGGGTCGCGGTTGCGCTCGACCAGGCCGTTCGCCTCGAGCCGCTTGAGCAGCGGCGTCAGCGTGCCGGAGTCGAGGAACAGGCGCGCGCCGATGTCCTTGACCAGGATCCCATCCTGTTCCCACAGCACCAGCATCACCAGGTACTGGGGATAAGTCAGGCCAAGCCGGTCGAGCAGCGGCTTGTAGGTCTTGGTCACCGCGTGCGAGGCGGAATACAGCGCAAAGCAGAACTGGTTGTCCAGCGCCAGCATGTTGGCCGGGGCGGGCGCCGCCTGCTTTGGAGGCGCGCTCATTCTTTCACCGGCACCGTGTAGTTCAGCGCCATCCGGCCGCCATCGGCGTAGATGGTCTGGCCGGTCATGTAGGAAGCGTCGTCGCTGGCCAGGAAGGCAGCGATCGCGGCGATTTCTTCCGGTTCGCCGCAGCGTCCCAGCGGCGTGCGCGACAGGATGGTGTGGCGCGCTTCCGGGCTGGCGAGCACGGCCTTCTTGGCCAGTTCGGTCAGGATCGTGCCGGGGCCGATGCCGTTGACGCGGATGCCGTGCGGCGCCAGATTCAGCGCCATCACCTTGGTCAGCTGGTTGACGCCGCCCTTGGATACCACGTACGGCACCTGGTTCGGAATCGCCAGTTCGGAATTGACGCTCGACATGTTAATGATGCTGCCGCTTTGCTGCTTGACCATTTCGCGCGCCGCCGCCTGGCCGCACAGGAACATCGATTTCAGGTTAATCCGCAGCACCCGGTCGAAGTCTTCCTCGGAGAGGTCGAGGAAGTCGGCGGCATGGGTGACGCCGGCGTTGTTGATCAGGATGTCGATCCGCCCGAACTGCTGAAGGGTGGCGGCGATCATCGCGTCGACATCGGCCTTGTTGCTGACGTCGGCGGCGAAAAAGCGCGCCGCATCGCCCAGCTGCAGCGCGGCCTGCTCGCCTTCCGGTTTGATGTCGACCAGCATCACGCGCGCACCCTCGCGCACCAGGCGTTCGGCGCAGGCCAGGCCGATGCCCTGGGTCGCGCCGGTAACAATCGCAACTTTTTCGGCTAATTTCATGGATCGCTTTCAATCTGTTCTGGAAGAGCGAATTTTACCCAGTGCGGAGCACACTGCGCCGGGTTTTTTGCATGGCCGTCTACAGCATGATCGGATTGTCCGGCAGTTCGTTGCGGCGCGCGCCGTTGGCGGGGAAGTGCTGGCGCAGCAGTTCGTTGACCTGCGTCACGGCGGCGAGCGTGCTGTCGTGGAACTGGCCGCGCGCGAAACCGTCGGTCATGGTGCGGCACACCGCCTGCCACGTCGCGGCGTCGATCTTGCGGTTGACGTTGCGGTCGGCCACGATGTCGACCTTGCGCTCGGCCAGGTTCACGTAGATCAGCACGCCGCAATTGTCCTCGGTATCCCACACGCCCTGCTCGGCGAACAGCGCCAGCGCGCGCTGCCGGTTGCTGACGCCGGCCCAGATCGCGTCGAACGGCATCGACGCCTCGACAATCAGGCGCAGCTCGCTGCGATGGGTTCGCTCGCCTTCGGTGATGGCGGCCCCGATCGCGCCCAGGGTTTCTTGCGGGAAGGCGCGGCGGCCGTCCGCGGCACTGGTTTTCCAGTGGCGCAGGGCGCGGCTCAAACGTTGGCTGACGCTGCTCATCACCAGTCTCCCGAGGCGCCGCCGCCGTCGAAGCCGCCGCCGCCGCCCGAGAAGCCGCCGCCGCCGGAAAAGCCGCCGCCGCCGAATCCGCCGCCGCCCCGGTTCAGGCTGCCCAGCGCGGCGCCGAGGATGAAGCCGGTGGCGCCGCCGCCCCAGCCGCCGCGCGACAGGCGCGAGCGGCGCGGACGGAAGATCGATGCGAGGATGAAGACGCCGAACAGCAGCAGCGGCACCAGCATGCCGCCGCCTTGCGACGACTGGCCCTGGGCCTGGCGCTGCGCTTGCGGCGCGGCGGGAAATTGTTCCTGGTTGAGCAGGGTGGCGATCGCGCCGACCCCGGCCACCAGGCCGTCGTAATAGTGGTTTTGCTTGAAATGGGGCGCGATCACGTCTTGCAGGATGCGCTTCGACTGGGCATCGGTCAGCACGCCCTGGACGCCGCGCCCGGCCTCGATGCGCAGGCGCCGCAGCGCCGGCGGATTGTCCTTGGCGACCATCAGCAGCACGCCGTCGTCGACCCCCTTGCGGCCCAGCTTCCAGGCGTCCGCCACGCGGATGCTGTACTGCTCGATCTGTTCGGGCTCGGTCGACTTCACCAGCAGGATCGCGATCTGGCTGCCGGTCTTGGCCTCGTAATCGGCCAGCACCGCCTCCAGCTTCTCGCGCTGGCCAGGCTCCAGCATGCCGGCCTGGTCGGTGACATGGCCGGTCAGCGGCGGCACCGGGGCCAGCTGGGCCTGGGCCGCGCCGGCGCACAGCAGCGCCAGCGCCAGCGTTGCAGCCCACAGGACGCGCAACCGGTTCATCATCTTACTTGCCGAAATTGACGGAAGGCGCGGTCGAGATGGCCTTTTCGTTCTCCACCGTAAACGATGGCTTGACCCTGTAGCCGAAGATCATGGCGGTCAGGTTGTTCGGGAAGCTGCGCGTGAGGACGTTGTATTCCTGGACCGTCACGATGTAACGCTGGCGTGCCACGGTGATGCGGTTCTCGGTGCCTTCCAGCTGCGACTGCAGGTCGCGGAAGCTGGCGTCGGCTTTCAGGTTCGGATAGTTTTCCGACACCGCCATCAGGCGCGACAGCGCGCTCGACAATTCGCCCTGCACCTTCTGGAATTTCTCGAATGCGGCCGGATCGCTCAGCACCTCGGGCGTGATCTGGAAGCTGGTGGCGGCGGCGCGCGCCCTGGTCACGGCTTCGAGCGTATCCTTTTCGTGCGCGGCGTAGCCCTTGACGGTGTTGACCAGGTTCGGAATCAGGTCGGCGCGGCGTTGGTACTGGTTGACCACTTCGCTCCAGGCCGCCTTGGTCGCCTCATCCTTCGACTGGAACTGGTTGTAGCCGCAGCCCGACAGCAGTGAAGCCATGAAAGAGAGCGTCAACAGCAGCCGCGTCCAGCGCGCAAATCCGTGATTGGTCATGATGGTATTGTCCTGGCAAGTTGTCGAATGAATAAAAATATACCCTAAACAGGTCGACTGCGCCCGTTCAAGCGTGCGTGGCCGTCGCCGCATAGGGGGCTGACCTCTTATGCATGCCGGCGTGAAGCTGGGCAGGGCGGACGCGGTACAATGCTGGGTTTGCAAAAAATGACGAGGGCCGTGCCGTGAATTTCATCAACAAGCTATCCGCCGCGTGGAGCAGCAACGACTCGATGTTGTGCGTCGGGCTAGACCCCGACCTGGCGCGCATTCCCTCTCAGCTGCAGCAGCAGCCGGATGCGATTTTCGCGTTCTGCAAGGCGATCATCGATGCGACGGCCGACCTGGCCTGCGCCTTCAAGCCGCAGATCGCCTATTTCGCCGCGCTCGGCGCCGAAGCCCAGCTCGAATCGATCTGCAATTACCTGCGCGAACACTACCCGCACATCCCGCTGATCCTCGACGCCAAGCGCGGCGACATCGGCGCCACCGCCCATCAATATGCGCGCGAAGCGTACGACCGCTACGGCGCCGACGCGGTGACCTTGAGTCCGTACATGGGCTTCGATTCGATCGAGCCGTACCTGGAATGGAGCGATCGCGGCCAGATCATCCTGTGCCGCACGTCGAACGCGGGCGGCTCCGATCTGCAATTCCTGGACGTCGGCGGCAAGCCGCTGTACCAGCACGTGGCTGCCATGGTGGCGGGCAAGTGGAACCGCAACGGCCAGTGCGCGCTGGTGGTGGGCGCGACCTTCCCTGAAGAACTGGCGCAGGTGAGGGCGATTGTCGGCGACATGCCGCTGCTGGTGCCTGGCGTCGGGGCGCAGGGCGGCGACATCGAGGCGACCGTCAAGTCCGGCAAGACCGCCAATGGCGCCGGCATGATGATCAGTTCCTCGCGCGCGATCCTGTACGCGACGCCGCAGGCCGGCGAAGATTTCGCCGCCGCCGCGCGCCGCGTCGCGCTCGAGACGCGCGACGCCATCAACCTGCATCGGTAAGGCCGGCACAACGCTGGTGTCAGGTCCCTCCCCTTGGGGGGACATTCGAACATTTCAAAAAACGAAATGTCCGAATATCAGACCCCGGTCAGCGCCGGCTCGGCGCGATCGACTCCGCGTAATCGTACAGCGCGCCCAGGATTTCCTCGGCGCGCTGGTCGGCGTCTTCCGACAGCGCGTCGATTTCGGCGAACAGCTGCTCGATGGTGCGGGCGCCGGCCTGGCCGTCGAACAGTTTGGCCGCGCGGTGCTGCTCCCATTGCACCGATTCGGCCGGGCTCAAGGTGTGCGGGAAATTGCGCGCGCGGTAGCGGAAGAACAGCTCCATCAGCCGCTCGTCGTCGAACGACGGACGGACCGTCGCCAGCTTCTCGGGCGTCTCGGCGCGCAGCGATTCGAGCTTGCGGCGGTCGTTGTTGCCGACGAAGCCGCCGTACAAATCCTCATCGACGTCGGCGCCGGCCGCGGCCGGACGGCGGTACACCTCGGCCCACATCGCGCTCATGTCGGGACCTGCCGCGGCGGCCCGCGCGAACGCGCGGCCCTGTTCCAGGTCGATGCCCCAGCGCTCGGCCATGGCCGGGCTGAGGGTCTTCAGATTCCCCACCAGCATCGGCGACTTGTTGAGGTGGACGCTCTTGATCGGCAAGCGCGTCACGCCTTCCGGCAGATCGGCGCTGCGGCTGAACATGCGCAGGCGGATCGTCTCGGCGTCCAGCCCGAACAGCTCGGCCGGGTCATGGCTGCAATCCCACACCAGCACTTCGTTCTTGTTGGTCGGATGGGCGGTCAGCGGCCACACCAGCGCCATGCAGCCGCGCTCGGTCGGGAACATGCCCGACACGTGCAGGAAAGGCTGGCGCGACGACGCGGCCAGGTGCAGGCCCATTTCCGACGCGACCTTGTCCTTCTTGTGCAGGCCGAGGCAGAAGTCGAACAGCTTCGGCTGGCGGTCGCGGATCAGGCGCGCCAGCGCGATGGTGGCGCGCACGTCCGACAGCGCATCGTGCGCCGATTCGTGCAGCAGGCCGTTGGCGCGCGCCAGGTCTTCCAGCCGGAAGCTCGGCTTGCCGTCTTCGCGCAGCGGCCACTCGATGCCTTCGGGGCGCAGCGCGTAGGTCATGCGCACCACGTCGAGCAGGTCCCAGCGGCCGCAATTGTTCTGCCATTCGCGGGCGTACGGATCGATCAGGTTACGCCAGAACATGAAGCGGGTGATCTCGTCGTCGAAGCGGATGGTGTTGTAGCCGACGCCGATGGTGCCCGGCTGGCTGAACGCCGCTTCGATGGTGGCGGCGAACTTGTGTTCGGGCACGCCCCACTCGAGGCACTGCTGCGGCGTGATGCCGGTGATCAGGCAGGACTGCGGATCGGGCAGGAAGTCGGGCGCCGGCTGGCAGTACAGCATGATCGGGGCGCCGATCTCGTTGAGGTTGGCGTCGGTGCGGATCGCGGCGAACTGGGCCGGGCGATCGCGCCGCGGCACCGCGCCAAAGGTTTCGTAGTCGTGCCAGAGAAAGGTATGGTTCGTCATGTCAGGTTAGTCAGTGGGCGCGGTCGCGCGGCGGCTGGTATGTTGTCACAAAAATGGCGCGGGCGGGTGCGCTAAAACCGGGGTAAGACCTCAATATTCCGAAAACCCGGGTCCGACCTGGGGTCAGACCTCAATTTTCCGGGTCAGACCTCAATTTTCGAAAAACCGGGTCAGACCCCAGGTATGACCCAAGGTCTGACCGGTTTATGAAATATTTCCTGAAAACCGGGTCTGACCCGGTTTTGGAGAAACTGAGGTCTGACCCCAGGTCTGACCCGGGTTTATGAAATATTTCCTGAAAACCGGGTCTGACCCGTTTTTGGAGAAACTGAGGTCTGACCCGCGTTTATGAAATACTGAGGTCTGACCCGGGTTTGCGAACAGCCCTACAGCGACACGCGGTTGCGCCCGGCTTCCTTGGCGCGGTATAGCGCGGCATCGGCCGCCGCCAACAGTTGCACCTCGTCCTTCGGGAGCCCCAGGGTCGCCACGCCGAACGAGCCGGTCAGCTGCGGCAACGGCAGCCGCATGTCCTCGAAGATGACCACTTGCTGTAGCCGCTTGCACAGCCGCTCGGCCACCATCTTCGCCAGTTTCTCGCTGGTCTCCGGCAGGATCACGAGCATTTCCTCGCCGCCGTAGCGCACCGCGAAGTCGGACGGGCGCAGCGCGGCATTGATCACGCCGGCCGCCGCCCGCAAGGCGTCGTCGCCGGCAAGGTGGCCATGGCTGTCGTTGAAGCGCTTGAAATGGTCGAGGTCGATCATCACCAGCGACAACGGGCTGGCCGCGCGCTGGGCGGTGGCGACCATCTTGGGCAGCATGTCGTTCAGCCAGGCCCGGTTGTAGAGCCCGGTCAGGCCGTCGTTCATCGACAGCTGGCGGTAGAATTCGCCCAGCTTCTGGCGCCGCCGCAGCAGCGCATTGGCGGCGCGGATCCGGAACGAGAGCAGGCGCAGCAGGTTGCGCGCCACGCCGTTCGAGCGGTCGATCAGCTGCCATACCAGGTCGGCCTCGATCACCAGCAACTCGCTGTCCTCGAGCGCGCTGATGTCGGCCAGGTTGGTCGCTTCGTCCAGCACCGACTGCTCGCCCACGCTCTCGCCCGGCAGGATCTTGCTCACCGCGCCGTCGGCCGCCGCCTCCTGCAGCGCGCCGCGCAACACGATGTAGAGCCGCGCGCGGAACGTGTCTTCCAGCCGTTTGCCCTGCGCCAGGCGCACGATCGCGCAGCCTGCCAGCGCCGCCGCAAGCTGCTCCTCGTCCGAATCGCGAAACAGCTGCAGATCACGGATACTGTATGCGGAGGCGCCGAAGCTGCCGATGTGTTCCAAAATAATCCCTTAGTTCCGTACCACAAATATAATTTCAATTAGCAAATACATCATAACGCATTCGCCGCCATCGCCAACGCGCTGGCGTTCGATAAACAACAGTGTTTCAATAGCGGATTCTGCACCCGGAAGCGCCCCATGATCCTGACCGACGCCGTTGGCGCCCGCCACACCCCCGACCCCGCCGCGCGCATCGTCTCGCTGGTGCCGTCGATTACCGAGCTGCTGTGCGAGCTGGGCCTGGCCGCGCAGGTCGTCGGGCGCACCGGTTTTTGCATCCATCCGGCCGACGTGGTGGCGGCGATCCCGAAAGTGGGCGGCACCAAGGACGTCAACATCGAGAAAATCCGCAAGCTGGCGCCGACCCACCTGGTGGTCAACATCGACGAGAACGAAAAACCGACCGTGGACGCGCTGGCCGAATTCGTGCCGCACATCGTCGTCACGCACCCGGCGGCGCCGCGCGACAACCTCGAACTGGCGCGCCTGATGGGCGGCATCTTCGGCGCCGACGCCCAGGCGGACGCCTGGTGCCGGCAGTTCGAAGCGGAATACGGGGCGCTGCGCGCGACGCCGAAAGGGCCGCCGCAGACGATGTTGTACTGTATCTGGCAGGATCCGTGGATGAGCGTGTCGCAGGACACCTACATCGCCCGCATGATGGCCGAAATCGGCTGGAGCGCGCCGCAACTGGCGGACCCGGCGCGCTATCCCCGTTTCGAATGGAGCGAGCAGCTGGTCGGCCAGCTCGACGGCGTGCTGCTGTCGACCGAGCCATACCGCTTCACCGAAGCGCATGCCGACGCGCTCGAACGGCAGATCGGCAAGCCGGTCCACCTGGTCGATGGCGAAATGATGTCGTGGTATGGCAGCCGCTCGCTGGCCGGCCTGCGCTACTTGCGCCAGATCGCCGAGGGGAAGCTGTTGACTTGAGTGCGGGCGAGGCGGCCATGGCGGCCGCCGTCGCCGCGAGGGCAGGGGACTATTCGCTGACTTCGTCGGTTTCGTCGACCAGGGTCGGCGTCTTGTGCAGTTGCTTGTCGTGCAGCCGGCCCAGTGCGCTGTCGACCGCGCGCTTGAGCTTTTCAGCCGCGCCGCTGATGGCCTGGTGCAGGTTAATCGAATGTTCGCTCACTGCAATCGGCTGATAGCCGGTAACCCTTGCTTCGAGCAGGCAGCGGTTGCCGCCGTCTGCTGATTTCTGACTGTTTTCATCACTGAGATGCACTTCAACGCGTGTAATGTGTTCGCCAAACCTGCCAACAGCGGCCTGGACTACGGACTCGACATGGTCGTCCAATCCCCGGTGGCGTTCGATGGTCTTGTCGGTATTGATGTTGATTTGCATAAGTCACTCCTGGTTGTTCATCAAGTGTCGGCCTGCGGTTGGCGTTGCAGTCCGCACACGATTAATCTTACACCTTTCGCCAGATGCACAACGCTTTGCTGGATCGGTTCAGGACTTGATCAGGCCGGCGGCAATATTGATCGACAGGCCGAGGATCACCAGGTTGAAAAAGAAGTTGAGCACCGAATGCGCGAGCACCAGCTTGCGCATGCCGCGCGTCATGACGCTGATGTCGGAGGTCTGCACCGCGACCGAGATGGTGAACGAGAAATACAGGAAGTCCCAGTAATCGGGTTCCTTCTCGTCATCCGGAAACTTGAGCGGCAGCGGCTTGGGAGCGCAGCGGTAGTACAGGTGAGCGTAGTGAAAGCAGAACAGCACGCCCACCAGCAGCCAGGAGCCGAACAGGGTCAGCACGGTCAGCACGTAACGCCACACCCGCTCGCCTCCCTTCGCATCGGCCAGCTCGCTCAGTTCGAAAAAGATCGCGGTCAGGCTCAACACCGCCGCCACCACCAGGGTGATCAGTATCAGTCCCGCGTTCTCGTCCTGCTTGTCGGCGATCACGCGCACTTTGCGGTGGTCGGCCCGGCTGATTACCCGCATCATGACAATCAGGTAGGACCAGGCCGCGGCGTTCCACGCGATCAGCGCGCGCGTGATGAAGGCAAAGCTGTCCGGCACCAGCAGCGCGACCACCACGCCGAACGCAATCGCCATCGCCAGGTGCGGGCGGCTGCTGATAAATCGGTGCGGCAGCGCTTTCTTCATGCGGTCGATCAGCTTGGTTGAGTGGGAGGTCATGGCGGCTCATTATTCCATATCATTTGCTCGGATACATCATTGTGGCTGGCGCAGCGAAATCCCAGCGCCAGGTACAGGCGCCGCGCGTTCGGATTGGCATGGTGTACCGCCAGCGTTAGCGGCAGGCCGCGGCGCGCCGCGCAGCCCTGCAGCGCGCGCAGGATGTGGCGCCCCAGCCCCTGTCCGCGCGCTTCGGGCAACAGCGCGATATCGACCAGCCGCAAGGAGGCCGGGCCGGCGTCGACCACGATGCGTCCGCATGGCGCGCCTGGCTGTTCGAGCACCAGGTAGCTGGCATCGGGGAAGTCCTGGCGATAGCCGGCCGCCTGGAAGCGCTGCTGCATCGCGATCAGCGACGCGACGAAGGCGGGATCGGCCGTGGCCGATTGCAGGTCCATGCGGGTCGAGGCATACAGCCGCGCGAGGAAATCGACGTCCCCGTCGTGCGGTGCGCGCGCCCGGACCGGATCCAGCAAATCGGGCAGGGCGGCGAGTGGCTGTGGCTGCATGGAGCGGCTTTTCGGTGGAACGCGCGAAGCACAAAGTGCGGGCCGCGGCGCGGACAGACCGGTTTCGCGGCGGGTAGTTGCCTGATACCGATTATATAGTTGCCTTGGCCGCCAGCTCTTTCGCGTGGTGCGGAAAGCGGTCCATGCGCGACAGCACCGGGAAGGCCCACGCCCAGATGCCGGTCACCGCCAGCGTGGCGGCCCCGCCCAGCATGATCGCGCGCACCAGCCCGAACCAGCCGGCGGTCAGGCCCGATTCGAGANNAGGCCGAACCAGCCGGCGGTCAGGCCCGATTCGAATTCGCCCAGTTCGTTGGAGGCGCCGATGAAGACCGAATTGACGGCGCTGACGCGACCGCGGATCTCGTCCGGCGTTTCGAACTGCACCAGCAGGTGGCGGATGTAGACGCTGACCATGTCGCCCACGCCGAGCAGGAACAGCGCGCCCAGCGCGACGGCGAAACTGGTGGTGGCGCCCAGCACCAGCGTCGCGGCGCCGAACAGCGCGACGCCGCCAAACATGCAGGCGCCGACGTGGCGCCGGATCGGCCTCATCGCCAGCACCACGGAGCACAGCGCGGCGCCGGCGCCCGGGGCGGTGCGCAGCAGCCCGAGCCCGGTCGGCCCCGCATGCAGCACGTCGCGCGCGTAGGCCGGCAGCAAGGCGGTGGCGCCGCCGAACAGCACCGCGAACAGGTCGAGCGAAATGGCGCCCAGCACGATCGGGCGCGAGCGCACGAAACGCAGGCCTTCGAGCACCGTGTGCCAGCTGGCCGGCGCGGTATTGACCGCCTGCGGCGCGCTCTTGGTCTTGCTCATCAAGGTCACCGAGAGCAGCAGCAGCGCGGCGGCCGCGAGGTACACGGTGCGCGGCCCGGCCAGGTACAGCAGGCCGCCCAGCACCGGGCCGGCGATCACCGCGACGTGGAAGGACGACGAACTCAGCGCCACCGCCTGGCTGAAGCTTTCGACCGGCACCATGTTCTTCAGGATCGCTTGCGTGGCCGGCATCATGAAGGCGCGCGCGCTGCCGAACAGCACCAGGATGGCGAACACCGGCCACACCACGTGGCTGCCGCTGAGCGTGAAGCCGAGCAGCAGCAAGGAGCACAGCAGTTGCACGGCCATGCAGATGACGATGATGTTGCGCCGGTTGTAGCGGTCGGCGGCGTGGCCGGCGAACAGAATCAGCGCGAGGAAGGGCGCGAACTGCGCCAGCCCGATCAGGCCGAGGTCGAACAGGTTGCCGGTGATCTCATACACCTGCCAGCCGATCGCCACGCTCTGCATCTGGACCGCCAGCGTGCCAAGCACGCGCGCCGACAGGTAAAAGGAGAAATTGCGGTTGCGCAGGACGGCGAAACCGCTGGGAGGGGACTGCAGGGACATGGAGGCTTTCGGCAAGATGCTGTCGGGAATTATGCCTGATGTCCTTCATGCGTGCTGAGGCCGGCTGAAAGGCGGCCAGCCCCGCCGCCGCCGCTTATTTCTTGACGAAGCGCAGCGCGAACTTGTCGTCCGGCTTGCCTTCCATCTTGAAGAACGGCTGGTCGCGCGGATCGCCGGCGACATGCAGGTAGTCGCTCCTGGCGTCCAGCACGAAGCCGGCCTGAGACATCTCGGACACCACCGCCGCGTCTTCGATCCGGTGCAAGGTATTGGTGGCGGACAGGCCGCTGCCTGCCTTGGCGGCGTTGTCAATCACCACCAGCGCGCCGCCCGGCGTGAGCGCGTCGTACAGGCGCTTGTTCATCGCCGCGCGGTCGGTCGGCGTATTGACGATGTCGTGGTAGGACATGTTGATGGTCACCAGGTCGAGCGGCGGGGTGCCGGCCGGGACCGGATTGTCGAACGGCGCGACCAGCGGGTGCAGGTTCGGCATCGGCGCGGCGGCCAGGCGCGCCTCGAGCTTGGGCGACGGCTTGGCGGTCTGGGCCCAGACCTCGCCGCCGCTGCCCACCGCGGCAGCGAGCAGCGCCGAGGTGGCGCCGGCGCCGGCCGACACATCCAGCACCTTCATCCGGGGACGCACCTTGGCAAACGCGAGGAACTCGGCCGGCTTGCGTTTGGCGTCGCCCTTGCGGTCGTCGTCGGTGCGGGCCGGGTTGGCGATGGCCGCCTTGTATTGCGCATTGATGGCGGCGTCCTGGCCGGCGCCAAATCCCGGGCCGGCAAGTGCCGCGGCGGACAGTGCGAGCAGAGCGCGGGCGAGGTGGCGCGCGAGTCGTTGATGCTGGTGCATGGGCAGTCCCTTCAGGTCAGGTGGGAGAACGCGGAAGCGTCGAAGCACGCCCGCGCCGCCCATTAAAATACCTCAAAAGCCAACCCGGCGGTAGCACTTTACGGCTGGGCCAGGTCCGCCTCGCTGGTGAAGGAATCGGCGAAGAACTCGTCCGCCGGCAGCTTGCACAGCCCGATGTAATCGCGGCGCGCCGACTCGATCACGATCGGCGCCCCGCAGGCGTACACCTGGTAGCCGGACAAGTCCGGCAGGTCCTGCATGACGGCAGCGTGGACGAAGCCGGTGCGGCCGCTCCAGTTGTCCTCCGGCAGCGGGTCCGACACCACCGGCACGTAGCGGAAATTCGGCAGGATCGCCGCCCATTGCTCGCACAACTGGTTCATGTACAGGTCATGCGGGCGGCGTCCGCCCCAGTACAGGGTGACCGGGCGGGTCGACTGCAGGTGGATCATGTGTTCGACCAGTGCCTTGATCGGCGCGAAGCCGGTGCCGGACGCCAGCATCACGATCGGCTTGTCCGACTCCTCGCGCAGGAAGAAAGTGCCGTGCGGGCCTTCGAAGCGCAGGATGTCGCGCTCTTTCATCGTGTTGAATACATGTTCGGTGAACAGGCCGCCGGCCATGTAGCGGATGTGCAGCGTGAGCGGGGAGTCCAGGCTGCTCGGCGCGTTGGCCATGCTGTAGCTGCGCCGCTTGCCGTCCTTGAGCATGAATTCGATGTACTGGCCGGCGCGGTAAGCGAGTGCTTCGTTGGCCGGCAATTGCAGGCTGATGACGGCGACATCCGGCGCGACCTTCTCGATCTTCGCCACGCGCGACGGCATCTTGCGCACCGGGTACTCGCTGCTGCCGGATACTTCGCGCGCCTCGATCACCAGGTCGGCCGAGGCGGTGGCGCAGCAGAACAGCGAATAGCCTTCGGCCGCTTCCTGCTCGGACAGGGCGCGCTGCTGGTGCGCCTTGTGCACCACCGCGCCTTCGATGACCTTGCCCTTGCAGGAGCCGCAGGCGCCGTTCTTGCAACCGTACGGCAAGCCGATGCCGGCGCGGATCGCCGCCGACAGCACGGTTTCGTCGGGCTCGCAGTCGAAACGGTGGCCGCTCGGCTGGACAGTGATCTGGAACGTCATACAATCCTTAACATGAAAAACTTCAATACGATTCAAAAATTAGGCCGGCCGCGCCTGCTGATCGTCGGCTGCGGCGATGTCGGCATGCGCCTGCTGCCGCTGGTGCGCGCGCGCTTTCGGGTGTTTGCGGTCACCAGCAGCGCGGCGCGCTGCGCCGAACTGCGGGCAGCCGGCGCGATACCGGTGGTTGCCGACCTCGACCAGCCGGCCAGCCTGAAGCGCCTGGCGCGGCTGGCGCCGTACGTGGTGCACCTGGCGCCGCCGCAGCCGGATGGCGCGCTGGACCGCCGCACCCGCAACCTGACCGCCATTCTACCTGAGGGGGCGCGGCTGGTTTATGTGAGCACCAGCGGGGTGTACGGCGATTGCCAGGGCCAGCTGATCGATGAAACGCGGGGCGTGGCGCCGCATAACGCCCGGGCCCGGCGCCGGGTCGACGCCGAGCGCGTGCTGCGCGACTGGGCCCGGCGCGCGCAGGGAAAGCTGGCGATCGTGCGCGCGCCCGGCATCTACGCGGCCGACCGGCTGCCGCTGGCGCGCCTCGAAAAGGGCACGCCGGCCTTGCTGGACCAGGATGACGTATTTACCAACCACATCCACGCCGACGACCTGGCGCAGGTCGTGGCGCTGGCGCTGTTTCGCGCGCTGCCGGGGCGGGTATTCAACGCGGTCGATGACAGCGATATGAAAATGGCCGAGTATTTCGACGCCGTGGCCGATGCATTCGGGCTGGCGCGGCCGCCGCGCCTGGCGCGCGCGCAACTGGCCGCGCAAGTGTCGCCGGTGCTGCTGTCGTTCATGTCCGAATCGCGCCGGATGAGCAACCAGCGGATCAAGCGCGAACTCGGGGTGCGCCTGCGCTATCCGGAGGTGCGCGCCGCCCTGGCGGGGATGGCGCTGGTAAAATGACGTCCTTACAAGGAAAAGCGCCATGACTTACGAAGAATACCTGGACGAGGTGACCACCTTGATCACCGAGAAATACAACCTGAGCGACGCCGCCGCGATCAAGCTGGTGGTCAAGGCGCAGGATGCCGATTTTTTTGTCGAGCACGACGAAAAAGAGGAGATGCGCACGCTGGACCGCGCGCACCAGGACGCGAAGACCTTGTATCTGGCCAGCCAGAAGAAATAAGACAGGTAATCGTATCCCGGCGGGTACCGACTAGCACACGCTTGACAATCGTCAAGCCGAATTTGTTCGCCAGTCCTATCGTGAGTAATGTCTCCTTCCGATTTTTCGACATGTGCCAGCGCTGATCATGGACCGCCAAATCACTCATCCCACCAAGGAACAAGTGCGCGCCTATATGGCCAGGCGGGAGACTGCACACCGTCCGCCACCTGCTCCTGCGGAAATCCGCCGCCAGCTCGGCTGGGGCCTGGCGCCGGCGAAAGATGAGCAAGTGCTGCTGCAGCTCTGCCTGCTTCCTTCCACCTACAGTCAACTGACCGCGCAGATCGTGCTCGACTGGCTGTTTGCCTCTTCGCGCGCAATCGCCGCCACCCGCTCCCCCTGAAATAAGCCTCGCTTAAGTTAAGCGCAAGCCCGGGGTGTATCATTCTTTCATCAAACACAGCCGCATAAACGGTTGTGTTTAGCATGAAACGTCAATCTTTTAACCTGTAGAGACGGGCTGGTGCCGAATTTGGCGCGGCTTTGTTACTTTTCGAAAGAATTCAGCAGATGACCAAAACAGTTCCGGGGACGGCTATCTACAATCCCAACAGGGTGCTCGACGCAATCATCGCGAAACTGCAGTTGAAGAACGACGCAGCGCTGTCGCGCGCGCTGGCAGTGGCGCCGCCGGTGATCAGCAAGATCCGTCACCGGACCTTGCCGATCGGCGCCACCATCCTGTTGCGCATGCATGAGGTCAGCGATTTCAGCATCCGCGAATTGAAGGCGCTGATGGGGAGTCCCGACAACCTGAAAGCGCCATCAGCCGCGTGAATCCAGATCAGGCTGCCGATGCCCCCTGCGGGCGCGTCAGGCTGAACGGTCGGGGGCTGCTAGGGCCGCTGGCGCCACAGTACGCGGTCCGCGTGCCGGCCTCCCGGTGGGCAAATTTGTTGGGCACACCGCGGCAAGCAACCCCGGTGCCGGCGCCGCAATAGGCTGTGGTTGCGCCGCCGCCCGACTGCGCTGCGCTGATGCCCACGCCGCAGTACGCCGGCGTGGCATTTGCGCGCAAGGCGGCATCCCTCAATTCGCGATTGCCCGCTTCGTTGGCGCCAAATGTCCGTTCGTAAAGGTCCAGCATGCGCTCGCCGGCATGCTCACGGGCTTGCGCATCGTCTTCCCCACCGAGGCCGAGGTACGGATAGTGGTGCAGGAAATAGCCGAACACCCGTTTGCAGTCGGCTGCGTACTTCTTGGTGTCCAGGATGTGGTAGTGCCAAAACGTATCAACATCAAACGAAGGTGAGGTCTCTTCGTTTGGATATTTTTTCATGAGGTAGAGGAAACGCCGGTATTCAATTTCCACCGCATCCGCGCGTTCCATGGACCAGCCTTCGCCCGACTCGCGGTGCATCAGTTTTGCTTTGATCGCGTCCAGGTTCAGTGTAGCGATCTTATTGTCATTGATGAATATTGTGCTCATAACGTTCCTTTTTTCGATTTGTTCATTGGAATCGACTTGCGAACTGAATGATTTTTGTCTTCAATCGCCAATCCGCGCATCAAACTGTGATGAATATCAAAATATCCGCTGATGGGCGCGANNGCCGTTTTTGTGCACATGAAGGAGGACATCCGGCGCATCGCCTGTCTGGCGCGTTCCATCTTGGCGCCACTGGGCACTGCTGAGGAGGCGCGACAACCTGGAGCGCCAGCCCCCCGTTCAAGCGGCGGGCGTCCCGGTCGTTGCCCCGCACCATGCAACCTTCGTCCCTGCGACCGCAGCGGCAGGCTTGCCGGTCGTGGCGCCGCACCATGCAGCGCGCGCGCCTTCGACTGAAGCTGCGGGATTGCCGGTTGTCGCTCCGCACCATGCAACCTTCGTCCCTTCGACCGCAGCGGCGGGCTTGCCGGTCGTGGCTCCGCACCATGCAGCGTTTGCACCTTCGACCGCAGCGGCGGACTTGCCAGTCGTGGCTCCGCACCATGCAGCGCGTGCACCTGCAACCGCAGCGGCGGGCTTGCCGGTCGTGGCTCCGCACCATGCAACCTCCGCGCCATCGACGGCAACGACGGGCTTGCCGGTAGTTGCTCCGCACCATGCCGCTTGCAGGTTCGCGCCATCGTGGGACGCTGCACCGAACGTCGACAGATACAGTTCGCGCATGCGCTCGCCGGCACGCGCCTGTTCACCTGCATCGCTGTCGGCCCCCAGGCCGATGTACGGATAGTGATGGAGGAAATATCCAAATGCCTGCGCGCAATCGGAGGCGTATTTCATCGTGTCCAGAATATGGTAGTGCCAGAATGTATCCACATCGACGGACGGCGCAGTCACCTCGTTCGGAAATTTTTCCATCAGCAGCAAGAAGCGCCGATACTCGAATTCCACGGAGTCCGCTTTTTGCCGTGACCAGCCTTCCCCGGATTCCATGTGCATCAATTTGGTCTTGATCGGGTTCAGGTCGAGCTCGGCAATCGTCTTGAATTCGTCATGCGTGTTCATCGTGGCACCTCTTCTTAAATGAAATTGATCAGTTTCGTTCCAGTTTTTCCCTAGTGCTTGCGTGCGATGTTGAAGCGATAATGTCCTCCTAAAATACCTGGCGGTTCATGGTGCGTTGACCGCCACATTGGCTGTTCGTATTGACCCCCGGCAGTCATGCCAATTGTCATTCAGTTGCCCAAGAGGATTCTTGACGGAAGTCAACGTTAGATTCAGTAGAGTCTTAGAAAGGATGTGCATCCGCTGACAAGCACTCGCGGTGATTTGGGAGGTGCGCTGTAGGTAAATTGAAGTGAAGCTCAGACAAAAAGCGGGGCCGCTTCCTGAGTCGTCGCGTGTGACGGATAGGGCTGGAGGAGCCCCGCTTCCAGTGATACGGGAACCGAAACGGTGATGATGGTACCTTCACCGATTGCGCTTTGAATCAGGAATGTCCCGCCGAGGAGATTGATGCGCTCTTCGATTCCGACCAGTCCAAACGAGCCGCTCTTATTGCGCCCGCCAGGCTGCAAGCCAATGCCATTGTCGCTGACAACCATCGACAGGCGATCGCTCGAG
>CXWL01020842.1_pt1 | contig 19561 bp, 16 predicted proteins | sample 590931 | NCBI WGS metagenome assembly CXWL01 (sample SAMEA3498368, study PRJEB10139) | groundwater metagenome | biome: water well; material: biofilm material | place: Germany | collected 2015-04-27 | reverse complement strand
GAAGGCAAATCAGGATTGGATGACTACTATCAGCTGAATCGTCTCATCTCCAAGGCTGTCTACAGTCCCGCTGATAAGGCCCGCATGTTGACCATTATGAAACGCCATAAGGGCTTACTGGGTCCGAACAAGACCAGTTCACTGATCCGGTTACGGGACATTCGTGGGGGACTGTTCAAACTTCCCAAGGGGAAGCCCGCCGAGATCATCGCGAATGAACGGAAAGACTGGATTGGATGGTTTGAACTTCTCACCGATCCTATTGATGACGTGGCCACGGAGAACACAGCGAGGGTGTTTAAAGAAATCAACGCCGATGTCATTGCCGTGGTGGAAGCAGATAATCGGGTTGCCCTCAAGAAGTTCAATGAAGACGTGATCCCAAAAATTGGGTATCAGTTGTACGGAACCGTCATGTTAATTGACGGGAATGATGAACGCGGCATTGATGTGGGCCTGATGTGTCGCACCGGCTACGAAATTGACCATATGCGCAGTCATGTTGAAGACCGAGTCAACGGCAATCGGGTTTTTAGTCGTGACTGCCCGGAATACCTCGTTACCCTTCCCTCTGGTCTCAAGCTCCTGCTCTTGGTCAACCACTTCAAGAGTAAGGGGCACGGAAACCAGGCTGACAACGACAAGCGACGAACTGCTCAAACCACACGAGTGCGGCAGATTTATAATCAGCGCAAGGCCGAGGGCATTCAGCACATGGCGGTGCTCGGCGACTTCAATGACATACCAGACAGTGCAACATTAGCCCCCTTGCTTGCTGATGGGGAACTAAAAGATTTTAGCCAGCATCCCAGCTACATTGACGATGGGCGGCCAGGAAGCTTTGGCAACGGAACCAAGTCGGGCAAATTTGACTACATCCTTTTATCCCCGGCCCTATTCGCAACGGTACAAAGAGGCAGCGTGATGCGTAAGGGCGTGTGGGGTGGGACCAACGGTACCCTGTGGGAACACTTTGACACCATGAAGAAAGCCACAGATGCCGCGTCCGATCATGCAGCGGTGTGGGTAGATTTGTCTCTTAGCTGAGTTTGAAAGCGACGTACGTTTGTCCTTCGTACCAAGTGGGTAGCAACTCCACAGATACATCTCTCCCTGCGAGGCCCATTCTAGGGGGGTCACCAACTAGGCGTAAAAGCCGAGTGGGGCAAATGATGGGCATTTCAGTGGTTGGTTTGCCACGCCACGATCTGCGCCTTGATCTTGTCAGAAGTCGCCTGGGTGATGATTCGTCAGGCTTGCTCCTCACTGGCGTATCCACCACGATGCGGCATGTCAGCATTCCGTGTGTTCTGTTGTCCGAGGATCTCCTGCTCCGCCTGAAGCCAGTCATCAAGAGGACCTTGACGGATGCGTCGTTCGTAGTTCTCGAAGGCTCGTGTGGCGATCCGTTCGTGGAGATGTGCCGACACGGAAGGGGTGTGAGAACCTGGTTTCGTTCGGCGGGCGGGTCTCTGGCGCGTCGTCTTCGATGTGGTCGGTGGCTTCGATTTCATGGGTTCCCTCCCATGTCATCCATCACGAATCAGATCGGTGACGGAAAGGCTAGGCCGTCCGTCGGGGGGTTCAAGGACAGGGGACAGGTTGCCAAGAAAGTCTACTTGCGTTGTTTCCGCCATTCCCACGGCGGCACCGGCTGCGGATCAGCCCACAAGCCTTTCCGCCCCTCTCGTGCTTCCGTCTCTAGCCCTTCCAGCACCGTATCCCCCGGCGCATACTTCCGATACCACCAACACCAGCCCTGCTTGACGAGTTCCTGATTGAGATTCATCCCATCGGGTAGGAGCACATCTCCGATGGTGCGCGTGTACTTGTCGTGGCCGTGTGTCCGGATGGTGACTTCCTTCCCGAAGACGAGGTCAGAGGCGGCTTGCTTCGCTCGTTTGCCATAGGCTTGGCCTTTCTCAGGGCAGTCGATCCCGCTGAGGCGGATGCGTTCGGCTTTGTCGTTGTGCAGGACTTCAATGGTGTCGCCGTCGATCACGGAGACGACGGACCCGGTTATTTCAGAGGCAGAAACAAGGCTGGAGAAGAATGTTACGAGCAGTGACGCGACTAACAAATTGGTCATACACTTAGGTTTTAGGATGATGCCTCCTTGAGTTGAGCTGGAACGCGGTGCAGCCGCTTCAGACCAGCGGCGGTCAAATCTTTGTTCGCCGCCACTCCCGTACTCACTCGTCGAACTTGGTTCTCGATCTTCCTGGTGATAACCTGCCCCCGCCGACTGAGCGACAAACACACGGCACGGGTATCCGTGACCGAACGCCGCTTGGTGACCCACCGCTTCCGCACCAGGTCTTTCACCACCTCACTCAATGTCGGCAGCCTCAAGCGTAACGCGGTTGCGGCGTCCGTCACTCTGGCATCCATGTGCCGTTGCAGATAGAGGAGCACGCCTGCTTGAAGGGGCGTCACGCGGATCGGCTCCAGACTTCTTCTGAAGTCGCCGTGCAACTGCAACACCAGTTCCAGGAGCGTCAGCTCCTCATGGCCATTGTGCTTGACCTCCTGCATAGTCAGTGTGTCGTCTTCCATGCCATCTTCTCGCTCGTCTCCGCAAGCTCCTGCACCAACCGCTTCACATAATGCTGAAGCCGAGCATACGTGTGCGGCTGGATCACGACATTCTCCACCGCAAACTCTTGCCCTCGTGACCATCGCACCACGGCTTCACGAATCTCGATGCGTTGCTCATTCGGAAGCGTGACGGTGAGCGAGAGCGTCTCTCCTGGTCGCATGGGGAGGTCGCCGGAGAGTCGCCACCCGGCACACGAGAGATTCCAGACCGTGCCTTGGCCTAGAAACGGACCCGCATTGTACGTGACAGCGCATTGCACCGGGAAGCGACGGTAGGGACGAATGGTGAAGGACATGGGGGCCTCGCAGGGAGGCGTATTCTAGGAGGGCAGAGATCGAGGATGCAAGGTCAGTGCATGACCAATGGTGGTATTGGGGTCACGGTCGATCCGCGTCAACGTCCTTGACCGTACCGAGCATTCAACGAGTCCCGCGTGGCGGACGATTCAGGGGCGCGAAGGGCGTGGTGGGATTGTAGCGATTGGCGGGGTTCAGGGGATTCTCAGGATTGTATTGGTTCGCCGGATTGAACGGGTTGTTGGGACTGAACCGGTTGGCTGGATTCACCGGGTTCCCGTGATCGAAGCGGTTCGCGGGGTTGAAGGGGTTGTCGGGCGCGTAGGTCTGTGCGGGGTTCAGCGGGTTGTCCGGTGCATACCGACTGGCCGGGTTGAAGATGTTGTAGTCGCGCTCGTACTTCTCGTCGAAACTGGGTTCGGCGAGTGCTGGTGTGACGGAGAAGAGCAGCGGCAACAGAAGGAGGAAGACGATCCACATGGCGAGCCTCCAGAGATCAAAACAGCCAACGCATTCAGCCTACTCTTTGCCTGGAGAACAGCGCAACCACTCGGGCTTCGGTAAGATTTTCGGTAGTGCATCAGTTTGAAATTGGCAGGTAATTGAAACGCTGCCTTGGCTGTGGCATGCTTAGCGGTATGCAAAAACCAAAAAGACCCCGCGATCCTAACCAACTCGGTAAGCTGATTGTCGATTTAAGCGTGGGTGAAACCAGTGAGCCCACGACAGAAGACAAGAGAGACCCAGCCGCCGTTGCGCTAGGACAAAAAGGAGGTAGGGCACGTGCCGCTAGTCTTGGCAAGAAACAACGTGTGGCCATAGCCAAGAAAGCGGCACAAAAGCGATGGCAGAACAAGAAATAGCTATGGAACCATCCTAAGACGAACCCCACCTGCTGGATTATCTGGGGTCATTCCAATATCATAAAATTGATTAAGCTGGTGGGTGTGTAAATGCAATATTTGCGCAAAGTCAGGTAATGAATACCCAAAGTTTTCAAGATGTAATCTTATCATTCGTTGCATAACCCCCGCTCTCTCCCAAGGGAAATCGAGCTCTGCTGGCTCTCTCATTTTTATACGATGGATATTGAATTGTCTCCATAAGTATGAAGCCTGCATTCTCTCTATGAGTCCAAGAGACTGCGCACGATATAGCAATGCCTGCATCGAGACTTTCCATTCCGGTTTAAGTGCCGCAAGGCGTTTTAAGTCAATGCGGCCTGAGAACGCATCTCGGATCTCCTTGGCTGGCATTAAGAGCGCGCTGGCGAACGCATTCGCCTGCTTCTCCATATCCTTATTTGGGAAACGGTGCATGACGAGGTGTGCCAGCTCGTGAGCCAAGGTAAATCTTGCCCGATCAGATGGCTGCTCATTATTAAGAATTATAACCGGCAACAGACCTGGAACCGACATCGTCACTCCGCTTACGGAACTTCCACCAAGTGCAGAGTGGATGATAATTGCTCCCGCCCGTTCTACAATGCCCGTTAAATCATGGAATGGTCCTGACGGGATCAGCCAATGCGCACGAACCGTTGCAGCAATGCGTTCAATTTCTTCGTCATATTCACCCACCTCATCTTCGTCATATTCATCAATATCGAGCTTTGGTATCGCGATTTGCGGAGCAAACTCTACTGCCTCAAGTAGTCTTCGAATATGCAAGATGCGTATATTGAGCTCTGCGATTATTTCATCCAATTCTCTCACGGTAACGCTGTGTTTCTTACGCCACATAGGATGTATGCTTACGGGCCCGCCAAGTACTGTATCTGTCTGGTAAAAAAATGATTGTGGCAAATCGTACACCAATGCTGCCCGAGCTAAGAAATCCTCTGGCGGGACCGAAGCCGCGTTTTCATACCGAGACAGCGTTGCTTGTTGCATGCTCAACTTTCTAGCGGCTTCCCCTTGAGAGAGACCTTTACGTTGTCGGGCTATGCGCAGTAAGCCATGATTCACGGAAGATTCCATTTCTTATTCTTTGCCTTTTTCTGACTTTTTCTGTTTTCCCGTCTTACGTTCCTTGACCAAATCTTCGAGAGGCGTAAGCGGGGTTTTAGGCTGGGGCATTGTCAATACTTGCGCGCCACCTTGCGAAGAGTTAAGTCCATAGCTCCACATTTTTTCATCACCGTTTCTCGCCACGACAATGATCTCTGAAAGAGCCGTTTCGGTTACATTTAAAGTATAAACGATCTCGACCTTTTGGACTCCCGGCATCCCTGGGAGGCCCTGCTGTGGATCACAAAACTCCATAAACGATTGAGTGGTTATATTCGATCCCATTCCCTTTTTGTCAGCCTTCTTAAAACGAATCACCAATCGCTCATCGAGAACCATGAAGAATGTCTCATCTTTGAACTGAAACCGCGCTCCTGAGCCATCTGGAAATTCAGGGAGAAGACCGTTGGCAAGATATTCAAAGAAGTTGGTAGCACGAGTTCTAGGCCACCTGCTTAGCTGAAGTCGATTTTCATTGTCCCACCAGTCACTCCATGCTTTCGCATAGGCCCGTTCTATCTTCCTCTCACGTTCAAGTGTGAGGATTGAGCGAACATCTTCTTCGATAGCGGTGGCCATAAGATTCTCCTTGGTTAAAACGATAGACTCATATATCATCCAAATCACAATTTGTCACGTATTTTATGCAGAGTTCAATGCAGTAAGTGTAAGTCAATGATATGTTAGGATGTAATAGTGCTTGACGCTATGCATAAAGATTCATATACTATGGACATGAACAAATTAACCCATGGCAAACGAGTTCAGATCATCCATCTTCTTGTTGAAGGCAACAGCATGCGCGCAACGGCCAGGATCGCTGATGTGGCTTTCAACACTGTGGCAAAGCTGTTTATCGAAACTGCCGAGGTCTGCGCGGCATATCAGGACAAGGCCTTCCGCAACCTGACCTGCAAACGTCTCCAGCTCGATGAGATCTGGTCGTTTGTATATGCCAAGGCCAAGAACGTACCTGATGGGAAGCGGGGTCAAGCTGGGGATGTATGGACCTGGGTAGCCATTGATGCAGATACGAAGCTGGTTCCGTCTTGGCGCATTGGAAGCCGTGACGGTGCAACAGCCTGTGAGTTCGTGGCCGATCTTGCCGGTCGGTTAGCAAATCGAGTGCAAATCACTTCTGATGGCCATAGGCCCTATCTGGAAGCGGTCGAGAAAGCCTTTGGCCGTGAAGTTGATTTTGCACAACTGATTAAGATTTACGGGGAAGCGGTGGAAGGCCAGAAGCGTTATAGTCCTGCTGAGTGCATCGGCGCGAAGAAGGCCAAGGTTATCGGAAGCCCCGATCTCTGCTGCGTCAGTACGTCTTTCGTTGAACGCCAGAATTTGACCATGCGCATGAGCATCAGGCGGTTCACTCGATTAACAAATGTCTTTTCGAAAAAGATTGAAAACCACGCGCTTTCCGTAGCCCTTCACTATATGCATTATAATTTCTGCCGCATTCACAAAACACTTCGCGTCACACCGGCCATGGCGGCAGGCGTTTCAGACCACCTCTGGTCAATCGACGATATGGTGTCTTTAGTCGAACAAGCTGAGGGCCTTTCAAACTGATGCACTACCAGATTTTCAGATGGCTTGACAGGCCACTGTCAGACGTTTCCCCAAAAGTAGGTGTCCCTGTTTTGTCCATTGCTCCCTATGGAGAAGGTGAAGAATCAGAAGGTGCTCGTTCGACGCGCACACCTGAGTGCCAACCTCGCTACCCTTGAGAAGGAAGTAGGGGATTGGGAGGAGGCGCGCAGTGATCGACAGCCTGCTGCTCTCGTACGAGCGTGAAGGGCAAGGTCACGCAAAGATCCCAGTGTTCCCCTCTGTGCCCAACTAAACCCTTGACCACCATTTGAAGAGTGAGGGCTAAGACTTACCAGCCTTTCGTCAGCGCAACTCTTTTTGCGCTCGCAGACAAGACTTGCTCGCATGATTCCCAATCGATCTTTTCAATCCGCTCGTACTTGATGTCAAATGGATGCTGCTTCGGCACAGCGGCAATGATCTGTTTGGCTCGCTCGACTTCTCCGAGCGCTACGTCGATCCACACATCTTCGAGCACGTCAGGAATCTGGCCAAAAAGCGTGTAGATGTCCTGCAAACGGGTGGACAAGAGTTGATGAACACGATCTTCTACAGAGCCAAGGTATCGGAGATTGTAAACATACACCGTGTCGCTCAACTGGCCGATGCGCTGGATGCGGCCCTTGCGTTGTTCAAGACGGGTTGGGTTCCACGGCAAGTCGAGGTTGATCAGGGCGCCAAGACGCTGGAGGTTTAAACCTTCTGACGCGGCATCTGTCCCCAACAGAAGGCGGATTTCGCCGCGACGGACCTGAAGCTTGATGTCTTCTCTGGCAACAGCGGTAAACGTGCCGCGCTGCCAGATGCCGGATTTCCCAGAGCCAGCATAAATTCCAATCCGTTCATCGGGTAGATCATTGGTCAACTGCTGCGCCAGCCAATTAACCGAGTCGAAATACTGGCTGAATATGATGCAGCCCTTGCCCAGCCAATCACGACGCCTGAGACACTCGAGGACTACAGCATATTTTGGATCTCGCTCCTGATTGGCTTCCAGAGCTTTCACGAATCGCTCCAACAGCGCTCGTTCTTCTGGGGTTAACGTGCGAGACATGCCAGCAACCCCATCGTTGCCTGCTTCTTCGTCGTTGCCTTCGACGCTTTCAGTGATAGAGTCGATGTCTTGCCATGAGCCAAGCATGCCCTGAGCAGTCAGACGGCCAGCGGTAATACTGCTGCCGACTCGCCGAAGTAGCAGGGTGCGAAGGAAGCCAGAGGCTTTCATCCGCTGACCTAGCTTCCGACAAAAGTCTTCAGCAATTCCGTATGCCTCCCGCAAATAAAGCGGCAGCTTGACCGCATCTTCATCGCGCTCGCCGAGCAGCTCGACCGCAATGGGTTTCAGGTAAGGCTCACCCGTCTCGGGATCCCTAGTTGTCTCAAGATATTTCCTACTGCGCCGAATGATATGCCGAATGAAGGGGTTGTGCTGACTAAGAAAGCCGGGGAACATCCGCTTCACTCGAGCTTTGTCCGGTGCCTTCAGACGATCCCAATCGCTGCCATTCGCAGAAACCTCTTCATCTCCCATATCCAAAGAACGGCGCAGAATATCGAAATCGGGGTGCTCGGAGCTGGGAGGGAATGGGGTGCGAATCCACTGCCACTTTTCAAGATCGTCGTCCGGAGGAGAAGTATGGCCCATCACGAGAGCCAACGCCTCGTCTGCTCGCCGCCACTTGCTCCACATTCCGCCTAACACGGATTCACTTCCTCGACTCAGCACATCAAGTAGGTCCCATGCTTCCACCGGACGCAACTGCACCGGGGTTGCTGTTGCCAACAGCATGCTTTTTGTGTGGAGGGAAATCTCATATAGAAACGCGAGCAGATTGTTCGGGTCTGCTCTTTCACCGTCGCGGCCTTCTCCGAGGTTTTGGCGGCGGGCATTATGCGCTTCGTCCACAACGATACATTCGAACCAAAGCGTTTTGAGGATTTCAGCGTCAGCGCAACCAAAAATCGCACGGGAGGTTGGAACAATGCCCACTCGACGAGGACATTTTTTAATTCCTTCAGGTCCGATGGGTGGATACTCGATCTCGTTCTCATCAACCCAGTACTTCCCGGTCCACACAGCGGAGGGCATATCCAGTAACTCCATGAGCTCATCCTGCCACTGCCAGACAAGCGTTTTCGGTACGAGCACGAGAACTGGCCGGTCACCGGCGAGGGCCATCAACTCAGCAGCCATCGCAAGTTGGACGGTTTTCCCTAACCCAACTTGGTCTGCCAGCACGAACCGCGCTCCCCCTGGATTGTGCAGGTGTGCATCGAAGGCGAGCTTCACGAAAAACTTTTGGTGCTCCCACAGCCCTGCCTGCTTTCGATAAACCGGCGCTTCCACGAAGACCGACGCTGCCTTCTGGTCTTCCGTTCTTGCTTTGGCCTCTTCATTCCAATCTTTCACCGAGGTGACCAGGGTGCGCCGGCTGAGTCGTTCGATGTCTTCGATGATGAACTCCGCCAGCGGCACAGCGGCATGATGTGTCCAAAGGGCGTCAAACTCCTCTTGCACCCATTGGACGGACTCGGGGGATGGATCTTCCCAGAGCAATTCGTAGTTGAGTGTCCATGCCGACTTTGATTCGTTCACGCTGCCGAGAAAGGCCGTCTTAGTGCCATCCGCCAGCGTGATGACGCCGGCCTTGCCGTGGATGAGACCGAAGTGCTGGTCGGGCAGGACTTTTACCTGCAATTTGCCGCTGGCGAGGAACTGATGCAGGCGGGACATGCGGCCTTTGGCCGCCTCGCCACCTGCTTCAAGGAGGACTTCGGGTTTCGAACCACACCATTCCTGGCGGAGCGCGGAGGCGGCGGCGCGGGCAGTGGCTACGTCTTTTGGGTGGAGGCCGGAATTGCAGATAACACGAATCGAACCCTGGATGCTCTCCAGTGCCTCGCCCGCAGTCTCGATGATCGAACCGCAGAAGTACCCAGCAATCCGGTCATACGCTTTCGCTCCGCGCAGTCGCTCCGATAAGAACGACTGACCCAGTTTTTGACGGCGCGAGGAAAAGCGTCTGATGCTGCTATCCATGAGAGCGGTTAGACGTTGTCCTGCCGGTTGCGCAACGCACCGGCGAGCAAACCGGCCGCTTCCGCATCTTTGTGCCAATGCGGCAACGATGCATTTTGGCGACGGGCAGCAAGGAATTCCAGAATCTCAATCACGCGCTGCCTGCTGGAGGCGTAGTCTTTCACCTCTGTTGTAAGCCAGGTGATGCCGTCGCGAGGGCTTTCGGATTCGGCCGTCTTGAATGCTGCAAATAGTGCATGGCGGACTAGCGAGGGGCCAAAACCAGAATTGCCTAGCTCCTTGCGAGCAAACTCTGTGGCAGTTTTGAGCCGTGTCTCGTTAGCTTTGTTGCTTGCGAGAAGTTGCTTATATTCCTCGACACCGAACCCTCGAGCTAGTTCTTGATATACACCCGTACGATGCTCGCCGTGGCTTTCTAACTCCAACCCTTTGAGGTAGAGCCGCTCCAGAGCTGAGAACGATTTCCAGAGGTGGGTGTCAATGCCTATTGGCACGAGGTGATCGCAGGCTATTTTCACCGCGCGCTCGATGAGTTCCTCTACCGGAGACTTCTCGCCTTTCTTGCGGGTACGGGTGAGCTCGTAGGCGACGTCAATCTCTTGAATCTTTTTGGCGGTCAACACGCGCAACGCGGCGGCGTAGGCGGCCAGCTGGTAATCCGTATCGGTGAAGTTTGGGTCCTTGGCGTCATCCAAGTCACGCATCGTGTCCAACTGATGGCGGACCTCTGTTTCGACTTCTTGGTAAACCTCGTCCAGAAAGGCCGTCTCCTCGTTTACTTGCTTCCTCAACACGAGCAACACTGTACCTTGAACGTAATTGCCGTCCCGGGTGCCGCTAGCTTCACGCTCCGTCTGAATGCACCACGCCGTTGTCACTCTAAGACCGGCACCCCAAAGAATGAGCGAGAGGTCTGCCCAGACAGCTGGATCTTGGTGTGTGAACATAACGACCTGAAGTCCATTGTCGGGCATGCTGGATGCTAACCGATGGTAGGCAGCAACCATGGAGTCTCGGAACGATTCCCCAGAACCTTGAACAGCTAAAGCTCGCCTACTGTCGGGGATCCAGTTCTGGAATAGTCGCTGTATGCCGCCTGCATACCAAGCCAAAAAAAACTCACTGAGTTCATGATAGTTCACAGCGTCCGCATAAGGTGGGTCGGTAATCCATAAATCACAAGGTTGCCCCACTCTTCGCGCGTCCTGCACTTCAATCTTTGACGCACCCGAGACAGTAGCGACGGGGCTTATTGGGAACCACGAGCCTTGAAGTAGTGAGACAGCCTTACTCGCGTAATTGGAAAGAGGGTTAAGAGCCTGGTTCGAAAATGTCTGCGCGATAGATTCACGAGCCGCTCCAGTTCCCCATCGACAAAGTCGGCTATTCCAGTCTGCACAGCGTCCGACACCGAGCAATGCAGCAACTTTCACCGAAGTACTACCTCTGAGGGCATCTGCTCGCTCAAGAAAAAGGCCATTGACGAGCAATTGTCGTGGCGTGAAAAGATGGTGCCAGTGAGTCCACCCACGTGTACGGACTGGCTCACTGGTTTTGTCTCCTGGCTCAATTTTCCGGCTTGGGATGTAGCCCTTCTCTTGCCACAGATCGAACCTCTCCGTCAGTAGTTCTATACCTTTTTGCTCTCTTTCAAAATCCGCTATGGTTGGAGTGCGGTAATAGCGCTCGCTACGAACCCGTTCATTGCCTTCATTATCCAGGTCGGTCCATGAGTCCACCCAGCGGACGCAGTAAAGCCTTTCGCCAAAGATGTCATTTTCCCTCGGCAACAAGTCACCATTTGTCCAGCCTCGCAGACAGCTCTTGCTCTCGCCGAATGTTCCTCGCCCATCACCTCGAATCGCCTTGATTGGAGTGTGGGCTTTGCAATTGCGGTTTGGACAGATCAGCTCCGATTCGCTTGTGGTCCCAGCATCGGCAGCCTTTCGCATATCGTCAGCGGAGGCATCAGAACGAATTTCAATATCGAATCGTTTATTGCGTGAGTCAGGACATAGAACTGCCACTACCTTGCTCGTGGGACCGACCAACCACGAAGGTGCCATCGGCACACGCCAACCACACTCCGGACAAATCGTCTCTGTGCAATACAGGTAAGCATCGGCCCGCCAACGCCGGCCCGTCTCCGGATCCGACTCTCTATGCTCGATGCCCCACTCGGTAATCTGTCGATCCACAGCATCGTAAACTTCGCGTTGCACTTTCCGGACTTCATCCACAACCATCCTGTTGCCACCCACGATGTTAAGCGAAGCCCACGTGAGGAGGGCGGCAACGGGATTGAGGTCGCTTCCGTACGCGTCGCAGCCGAGCCTGGCTGCCTCGAACGGGATGGACCCGCCCCCACAGAATGAATCGCCCACTCGCGGCACGTGGCCGAAACGGCGTTTACCTAACTCGACTACCAGTTCTTGCAGTGATGATATGTTGGTGCCAAGATGATCGTTAATGACCTGCCAGGACTCCGGCGATGGCCCATCAATTTGCTCTGGGCGATCGCAGTATTCGATTCGCTCGTCGTAACAGAGACCGAGAAACACCCGGGTCTGGAGTTCTTCCTTCTTTTGGTGCGACAGGCCACGCTTAAGCCTAGCCTTCTCCTCCGTCGAGTAGGGCTCAAAGTAGCGAGTCTTATCAACAGGTGGGAGCCGCTTGAAAAGCTCGGTGGCCGAAATATTGACCGACTTGCGGCGAAGCAACCCGTCGTCGTCCATCGTCATGAGTCGCAGGAAGATGTCGCGGTCCTTCTGTGGATTGTTGGTGGCAGGAAGGAGCAATCCGAGAATTGTGGCGCGGCAAAGCACGAGCGGCTTCCGTCCCCACCATTTACCAAGCCCAGTGATTGTCTGTGATTGATTTGACCTGCGCTCGGCGTAGGTCTCTATCGACATCTTCGAAACCGGGAACTGTGTCTCGATGAAGCAGCGGTCACCAAGCGGCGAAGTCGCCTGAGGATGGTTCTGTTCCTGCTCTTTTGCAGGTGGATGAATAACGACAGTATTCATGAAGTAGTTGCTTTACGATGGGAGTGCTTCGAGGCTTTATCTGTGGTGAATTCCCTCTCTGTCTCCTCCAGTACGTTATCTGAGGATCGATTTGTGGGTAGCTCTTCGTCGGTAAGGCTTTCGCTCACAAGGCGGAAGAATTCCGGCACGACAGGTTGGTCGGTCATGCGGTGGGTTACAGGGTTTTCAGTCAACGCAAAACGGACAGCCTTGCGCCAACCTCGGTTCCGCCCGGCTACCGCATTACCCGTTGCGGCGGCGGTCATGGTATAGAGCCACCAGCGCTCCTCAGGGGTAAGTCCCTGCCAATTGGCAACGGCAGTGGGGATCAATGTGGGGTCGGCATCTTCAATGGCCCATGCGAGCAACGTCAATTCCTTGCCGAGCATCCGGCTAATTGGATTCCAGCCTGTCTTCCATTTTCCTGACTTGCGGCCAGCCTTCTTAAGCCGGGCATTGAACTCAGCGCGAACGACTTCGGCAATATCATTCCACTTGGAGCGTGGCAGGCGGCAGCGTACCTGGCCATCCTCACGGTCGGTGCCGTAGTGAATGGATGATTCGATCCGATCCGGATCCCACGAGAGATGCTCACTGATATCTACAGGAAGCGTCGCCCCTGCTGGGATATGGACAAGGAAATGCGCGGCTGATTCTTCTGGCTGGAACCCGAAGGCTCCGACCAGAAGGTCGCGGGTGGGGCTTGATGAGCTGGTGGTCACTGCTTAACCTCGCCCGGTTTCACATCAGTTTTGGTTTCATTCAACCAGTCCATGAGTCGTTGACCAGTGGGAAAGTGAATGGCCCTAGCCTCGAGACCGACTTGACCGAATTCAGGTAGTTTGCGGATGGCCTCGACCGCCTCGCTTAGTTGGATACCTGTCAACTCGATAAGTTCGTGAAGTGTGAGTTCGGCCCAACGATCACCGGTGATGCTGATCTTGACGGCACTGACATTGGCCTCGTGCCTCATTATACGATCGATGAATTCGTAAGATTCTGGAGTGAAGTGGAATTCGTGTCGATGGTGCCACACGGCTGGCTTCTGTGCGTCAATAGGTTTGTCACCGTCTGACTTGTTCCAGTCGATGGGAATTTGGAGGAGTGTGGATTGGACACCATCGCGCTCTGCATAGGCCAGTACAATATGCGTGCCTTTTTTGAGAGCAACGGGAGCTTCGTAGCTTCCTGCACCCAGCTTTGGGTCGGAACCATTGGTCGTGTAGCGAATCTCCGTTTTACCGTCCTTGTTTGGCGCGGCCTTTAATTCAAGCATTTTCTCCCCTTTGCCGCTGGCGTAGAGGCGGTATTTAAGAGTGACGCGGTTCTTCCACGTTTCTGCCGAGCCAGTGGGATGGATGCCGGAGGAATCGACGGCAAGAAAAGAGACTTCGATCTCGTCAGTGGTAAACAGTCCGTTTTCGACCTTATGCGATGCAGTGGTGGCCTCCCCGCCGACTTCCGCATACACCATGTCCCCATTGACCGGGGTCACTTTCAGTTCCAGTGCGCCGGTATCCTCATCACGAGCACGTTCTTGAATCAGAACACCGGTGGTCCTAGGCGGCGGTGGGGAACGGTCCACATACCCTGCGTCGTCCTCACGCCACACTTCCTTGTGAATGAGGTCATCTTTGAGCCCGTCAAGGGCATCGCGTCGATGCCATTGCCACTGCGGGTTAATGGCCGCACGTTTCTTGATTTCTGACCAAAGCATGGTCGGCGTAGTAAAAAGGCGCTGTTCGACTTTCTTACGGAAAATATCGCTGGATACATCCTCAGTGTATTTCTGTTTATCTTTGAGCAGCTGCAGGACTTGGTCTTCCCCGTTATATTTGTTGCCTTCGTACTTCATCAGAAAGTCAGCGGGATTAAGAACATCCTTGTCGCTCTGGCGTGTGGGGTAATAGAGCGTCGTAAATGTTTCTTTCACAGCGGACAGGAATTGAGTAAGGAGACGGTCGAGCAGTTCGTCCGCTTGTTTAAACTGTGGGTCACTGGGTAGAACCTTCTCTGACTGCATCTCGTCGATAATATGCTGAATCGCTTTGAGCCGTTTGGCGTTCTCGATAAGACTATCGAAGGTGTTCCGCGAACCGCTGAGGAACGCCACGCGATTCTTAAAGGTCGTTTGCTCAAAAAACTGTTTCAGTTGGGGATTCAGGCCTTGGCCGATGAACGGTTCGGAGATTACTAATGTGACGCGATCCACAGCGAGGTTAATTTCGTCGATGGCCGGTAAGGGAAGGATTTCCTGGTAGCACCAGCTGTTCACTGGCTTGAACAGCTCACTCAGTCGCTGGCGGAGTTCCTTCATCGACTGCTCACGGATGTAGGCTCGCGCGAGCGACTCAAGCTTGGCATTCAAGTTCTCAACATTCTTGAAGAAGAGTTTTCCATCACGATTTGAATGTAGGTACCAAGCGGCTGTAGCGAGCCTTTCGAGCACGTCACCTTTGAGCTTTGTGAGATTCCGCCCAGGTACACAGAGATAGCCCACAAGCTCCGGTATAGAAAGTCCAAGTACCGCGTTGGGGACATTGGCCAGTGAGGCAACAAAGATAAGATGGCAGATATCACGCGCGTCGGTCCCGCCGAGATTTTGGTCCATCCTTTCGGCCACGGCTGTTCCTTGCGAAGCGATGTCGTGGGAAACGGCATTTTCCAGGTTGGGATTTATTTGTCTGATTTCGGAGAGTGTCTCTGGATCATTTAGGTCAATGTCGTGGACAGAAATAAGGTATTTCTTATCCGCTTCGCCGGATTGCCAGAGACGCGCGGCGATGATGCGCATAAGACGGATTAGCGCGCGAGTCTGCTGAAACCCTTGATTTTCACGGAAGCGAGCGTACAGGTCTTTAATGGCTGGGTGAAACGGATAGCTGGACTTAATGAGCTGGGCGAATTGCTCCGGCGACTGCGCCGTGATGTCCATTTGCTTGGCCTCGCGAACCGACTTGGCGTAAGCCTGCGCGACCTCATCAATCTGAGCATCATTTGGCGGGGCCTTGAAGAGTCGTTTGCGAAGGATGTGATAAAACTCGTCGGTGTTTATTTGTACCGGCGTAAGGTTCATCGAATGACGCTGGGCCTCGCTTTGAAGTTGCTGGAGAACAGAGGCGATCTGGGCGCTGGCCTCAGCGTACGTGCCAACAAGATCGGTCAACACTACACAAACATTGCCGAGCTCGCTTTCGGCAACTGCTTCAAAAAGGTTGGTGAGCGCAGTTGCGGTAACCTTGGCTAAATCGGAATTGCCGATAGCCAATGATTTCGCATTGTCGAGGTAGGGCGGAAGCTCATCGAGCAGAATGAGCGTCGGCTCGCCTTTCAGCAGGTTAATCCATGCAGTGCGTCCAGGAGCCTTGAGAGGTGTGTAGTATTCTTTGAAGGTGTCGAATTTACCAAGCTGTCGTGCAATTTCACCCCAGATTCCGTGAGGGATATCAGTCTCACGGCCCGAGAATGCGACAACACGGACCGAAGGAAGCTCTATTGAGCCTGGAAGGTCTTGGAGCACCGAGCTGCGGAACTCAGGATGTTTAGCGAGCATACCCAGGCTAATGAGGTTGTGCGTCTTTCCCCCGCCCATTGCTTGGGTAAGCTTGAAAATGGCCTGTTCGGATTTCCTCTGTAAACGGCGGAAGGCTTCCGTGAGAAGCGTTTTCATGCCCTCCGTAACATAGTTTTCTTCGAAAAAGCCTTTGGCGTCGATTTTTCCCGTCGTCATATGCGTGAGATTGAGGACGGTATCGCGCTTGGCGATATCGAAGACACTGTCCCGAGGGGTGCAGAGAGCTTTGAGGGTCTTCATGCTGTGAAAATACCTTTACTTTGCGGAACGCATACTCCTCACCCGCAAGTTGAACAAGACAGGACCTCTAAGATCTGCCTGGTCAGTTCAAGTGCGTTTCAGACCCAGGCTTGGCGCCGAGCATACGCTTTTCCCAATGGGAAATCATCCCAAGTTGGTAGGGGAAATGAGTGTATTTTCATCCATTTACCATGGATGACGGTCGCTCGATGCACGCAGTGAAGGACGGTTTGCCTGCTCCCGTATGGAGAAGTTGAAGGATCAGAAGGGCCTCGTTGGACGCGCGCACCTGAGGATCGACTAGGCTACCCTTGAGAAGGAAGTAGGGGATTGGGAAGAGGCAAGCAGTGAACGACAGCCTGGCCGCTCTCGTACGAGCATGAAGGGCAAGATCACGCAACGACCCCAGTGCTTCCCTCTTAGCAATAGTCAGGCGCTGCAGGAAGAGTAGAATGTCCCCGTTTTCTATCCCTCGATCAGAACAAAACCCGTGTTTCACGTTCTGGCAAACTATACAATTCCCTTGTTTGTTTCAGAAACTGAGTCTGCCCACCGTAACTGGGATGTCGTATTTCATGAACCTTCATGCTCGCGGTTAGCCGATTCGCCGTTTTGGCCGCATCATTACCGATAGCAATGAGTCGCTTTGGCCTCAACAAGAGGATGAGCTGGGCAAGAATCTCTTCTCCTGCTAGTCGTTCCTTTGCGTTATGAGACCTATTACTAAACGGATCACCACTTTCGTGCGGGTGCAAAGGGAATACATTCCACAAAAAAACAGACGCCTTGATTTGTGAGAGGACGCTCCAAATTACCGCTGCAGTACGCTCGATAACCGGCTCCCCTTTAGTCGGGCGTTCTGTAGTGATACTCCAGCGTGCGGCGTGCTCGAAAATATGCACATCATCAGTGAGTGCCAACCCGGTACGTCTTCCCCCACGGTAACCTAGGTCGCGTCCAATCCATATGGCATCCACTTCAACATCTGATGCAGCTTTGAGCATTGCCAATAGCGCGTTTGATCTACGGCGCGGCGCATCATCAAGATCGTGAACAGCGCACTTACCAGAGTAGGGATTAAAGACATTCTCGAAGTTCAGGTGGCAGAGTGTTTCTACAAATTCTATCGGTTTCATACTCTATTCTCCCTTTGAGGGCACATATGAGATAGAGCGGGTGTTCCGGTCTCCGATTACGATTCCGCCATTATTGTCACGTACTTTTCTGAATACGTCATATCCTCGTAGGATGGCAGTCTCCCAAAGCTTCAGAGGGCATGCTTCGACTTCATAGCCCCGAACAAACTGTTGAACGCCTTTTAATAGGTCAAATGAGAGACTAGCCTGCCTTTCAAAGAAATTAAGCTCCTTAGCACGGGCAAATATCCATGCAGTCAGCCCTTCCTCAACAACAATTGCCCGGCCACCGTCCTGGGCTTCATCAATCTTGGGATCGCTCTTTCGTTTTTGTTTTATCAAGGCGCGAAAGGTGGGCGACCAATGAAGAATTGCGGCGTGTGCAAAATGGAATACATCGTGAAAACGATATCCATCAGGATCAAGAATGTTATCAGTTAGCGGCTCTCCTATAAAGACTCCGTTCCATTGTAGATAGCATTGCCCACTCTTTCGCTGCGTGATTGTAATTTCAAAATGCTCGGGGAGTCTTTCCTCCTTTTCAAAAGTTTGATCGAAAACTGGTAACAGCGATTGAGTGCGGTCGAGAAACCGCCCGCAGGCTTTCTCGGCGTTCTTGTGGACCACCTGGTCAAACGCCACCTGAGCCGATTGGAGAGCTTGCTCGTAACTAACTGCAAATGAACGAAGTAATGCCCCCACGTTGTCACGGGAATGATTTATCTTGAACAGCGCGGCAGCAGATTCACCCAAATTCAACAAGGTATCATCCAGCGAAGATAAGGTGCGGAGCTGTAAAACATCAGATATTGGAGCCCCTGCCAAGTTTGCAACTGCCACGATCTCTCCGTCTTTCGTTCCATTTGGTGCGCCTAGCAGGATATCCTCAACGTATAACCCAAGCCTTTTGCACAATGCTGTGAAGTACCACAATGCATCTCCGAACTCCTCCTCCGCTGCATATTGATAGCCAGCATAAGCTTTCTGTTCTCGATGCAATTTTTTNNTCTCTGTAGTCACGCAACAAAGCTGATCTCTTGGAAGATGCCGTGTCTTGCTGATCTTGAGGCGAGACTTTGTTGCTCACAGCATCCTCGGCCAATCTAAAGGCGCACCGTGATGACCGCTTGAGCCTAAGGAACGAAACCAGGCGATAAACGTATCGACAAAATCCTCGGGGAATTGGTTCTTGTGCCCACGCCCGGCACAAATGTTGATTCCACCCCAGTTCCTGAACTTTCCTGGAATTGCAGGCCCGGAACCGCCCCAATACGCATAATCCTCGCTCACCAGAATTCTGTCCGTCTGCGTATCGTTCTTAATATTGTGCGGATTGGGTGCTCCTCCCGCATAACTATGATGGGAGTCCTGCTGATGCCAGTGACCTCTAGCGTCTACGCGATAGATGTTATCGCCAAAAGCCTGCTTTATACTCCCTCTCAGGTTCGGCTTCTTTTGCTGAAATCTTGGGTCTTCCCAATACTCATTAAACGTCATTGCCTCGGTGATACGCATCACATAAACGAGAAATCCTTTTCTCTTCCGCGCAGCACTTCCTGTGCCAACGATCCAGTCACCTATCTCTGCGACTCTTCGAATGTTGGGCTTACAGGTCGCCAGAGTGCAACAGCCAAAGAAGGGATTGGGTGCAAAACCATAGTCGCGCGCAACAACGTAAGAAAACAGTTTCAATCCTGTTTCTCCTATCCGCAACTATAACGTTTAATCTGGCGCGGCTGGCACTGCGCACCATCTGGGCTTTCCCAACGATCCATTTTTCCAACTATGGCGTCGATAATGTTGTCGCCTGTCCATCCCACCACGGCGTCTGCATATTTGTTCAAGGCATCTGGGACGTCGCAGCCATTTTCTCCTTGCGCCCAAACCCCAACAATACGTTTATCCTTGCTTTGGGCGTATTCTATTTCCCAGTTAACATACTCACTGTCCTTCGTATCAGGCGTGATATATACGACCAAAGTGCTACATTGCTGAATGCGGGGAGCAAGGATCTGAGATTTGATGTACTCTTCTGAATTGGCGTT
>CXWL01018642.1_pt1 | contig 19562 bp, 21 predicted proteins | sample 590931 | NCBI WGS metagenome assembly CXWL01 (sample SAMEA3498368, study PRJEB10139) | groundwater metagenome | biome: water well; material: biofilm material | place: Germany | collected 2015-04-27 | reverse complement strand
AGTCTCAGGACTCCAAAGGATAATTCAAAAGGAAATAATTTATCATGACGGATCAAAATGCGACCGCTACCCCAAAAGAAAATACTCCAGCCGCTCCTCTCTTAGGGACGCCTGTTCCACCCGTGCAAGCGACTCCTGCAGCGACAGGAGCAGCCTCTGCCGACAAAGAATCGACTGCCGCAGCGGAGCAGCCTGCCCCAGTCGAAGAAGCAACTGAAAGTCCCAGCCCGGTGCGCCCGAAAATCCGCCCTCATGCCTTTGTGGTGATGCCCTTCGGAAAAAAGAAAGGCGGCGACGGATCACTCTATGATTTCAATTCCATCTATAATCTAATGATCAAACCCGCGCTGGAACTGGCAGGCTTTGAGCCATTCCGCGCAGATGAAGAGACATCCTCCGGCGATATTTTGACCGATATGTTCCAGGAGCTTTTGCTGGCCGACCTCTGTCTCTGCGACTTGAGCATAGACAACGCCAACGTATATTATGAATTGGGCATCCGCCACGCCTTTCGCAAACGCGGTGTGGTGCATATTCAGGCAGGCCGTGCCTACATGCCCTTCGATATTTTCAACGTTCGCACACTTCCCTATCACATCACGCCCGAAGGTGTGCCAGACCCTGCATTCCTGAAAAACGACATTCAAGCCATTGCTCGTATGACCCGCGATACCTGGGCTTCAGACCGCGACGCGGTACACAGCCCGGTCTTCAACCTGCTTTCCGGGCTTGTGGAACCAGACCGAAAAAACCTGCGTACCCCGCTGGCAACCGGCTTTTGGCGTGAATACAATGAATGGAAACAAAGGGTTACGGTTGCCCAACGCCAAAAGCGCATCGGCGATATCCTCTTGCTCACCGAGGAAATTCGTAACCCGCTCATCAAGGAAGAGGCCATCGGCGAGGCCGGCAAGGCGCTTGCCAGCATGGGGCGCAACGAACTCTCCCTCGAACAATACCGAAAAGGGCTGGAAGGGAACCCTGGCAACCTCGCCTTCCGCCGCGAAGAGGCGTTTCACCTTAACCGCCTTGGCCGTGTGGATGAAGCCATTGTCAAGATCGAAAGCCTGTTAACGGATTTTCCCAATGACAGTGAAGCCATTTCTTATTTGGGGCGCATCTACAAGGAAATGTGGGCTGAATCCTGGAAGTCGATACCGGACAAAACCAAACGATTGAAAGCCGCCTTTGATTCCTATCACTGGCTCATCAAGGCCATCGATATTTATCTCAAAGGCTATCGGATCGACCTGAATAATTATTACCCGGGCGTAAACGCGCTCACGCTTTCCACGATCGCAGTGCATCTTGCAGACCGCTTTGATGATAAAAAGGACCCCGACCCCGATATTACAAGAATCCGCCAGGAATTGTTTGAACTCAAAGGCGCCATGATCTTCGCCCTGGAAACAAAAGTGGATGTTGACAACGCGGATTACTGGACCCTGATCTCCCTGGCGGAACTCCGTGTCTTGACAGCCGATAATATTGCCACGGTCAGCCGCTCCTACCGAAAAGCGCTGACCGCCTCCCGCCGCAACTTGTTTTTCCTGCAAACTTCCCTCTCCCAACTGGAAATTCTAAGCGCCCTTGAGCTGCGAAGTGATTACGTTCGGGCTGCCATCAATATCCTTGAAGAAGAATTGAGCCGCGTCGGCAAGGATGAAAAACACCTGCCAGTTTCCAAAAAGAACCGAAAAACAGCGGGAGACTCTTCTGAAGGCCAGGTATTTCTTTTGGCAGGATATATGGTGGATTATCCAAGCAAGGAAAAGAAGACCTTCCCTGAAAATAAAGAAAGCGATGTACGCGCTGAAATCCTAAAAAAACTCGAAAAATATAATGCGGGGCAAAACGACATTGCCATTTTGGCAGGCCTCTCCGCAGGCAGCGAGATCATCTTTGCCGAAGTATGCGCCGAAAAAGGCATCCATGTGGATGTGCATTTACCCCTGCCAGAAGCTGAATACATCCGTGAATTTGTCTCCCCCGGCGGCGAAAGCTGGGTCGACCGCTTTTACAAGATCCGCAACCACCCGCATGTGGATGAGTACTACCAGCTCGAAAATGTCGGAGAGGTCAAGGAAGGCTACGACCCGTACGAGCGCAACAATCGCTGGGCGCTTTATTCCTCCCTCATCCACGGCACAGACAAAGTGACCCTGATCGCCGTATGGAATGGACTCGGCGGCCGCCCCAAAGACCGCGACGCGCGCCTCACCCGTCACATGGTGGAATTGATGCGTGAAACGGGTGGAAAGATCGAGATCATCAACACTTCCAAATATATTCACGGCTTCATTGCTGGAGCAATTGACGGCCTGCCAGACCTGAGCAACCCCGCACCCGCCCCGGCAAAATCAAAAGTACAAAAAAAAGGTCGACAAACCCCAACAAAAAGTAAATAAATAGGACTTTCGCTCGCTCCTCTTGTTTTGCATGTCACCCTCCCGAAGGAATCGGGAGAATGACAAGCGAAAGTTCTGATAAAAAAAGACCCGCTGGCTATTCAGCGGGTCTCATTATTTCATTGGCCTTTTCCATCGGATAGGCCCAAATCTCCCCTTTTACCCCTTTGGCTAAATAAAAATCCCCGGCTCGCACGGTCTCCACCCCTTCCAAAGTATTAACCGCCACCATGCGATCCGCGTCGCCGCCGGTAACATCGGTAAGAGGCACAAGCAGGGTAACCGCGCGTTTGATGCAAACTCCCGGTTCCAGCACCATGTAACTCGCATCGAAGATCTGCGCATCCACCGGCCAGACGTCGTTGGGCTGATCCAGTTCAAACACGAGCAAATCCCCGCTTTTTGCGGTCAATTGAGCGCCCCAGGGAGTCGAAATCTCTTTTGTCTGCGGTTCATTCTGCGCAGGAGAAAAAGAAAACACGCCGCGTTTGACCATGCTGCGATAAGGTTTGAAATTCAACGAGGCAATGATGGGATCATCCGAAGTTAGAATAATAGGCTCTTTCATAATTCTCCTCACTATATAAGACTTTATCGGTAATTAGCAAAAACCTCCTGAAGGCATTGCCCTGAGCCTGTCGAAGGGTTGCCGCCAGGCAGTTCAATTGCTCAGAAAAAACCTCACCGCACTCCCGCAAGAACATCGGGACGATGTGGCGCGCGGCGCAAGTGTCGGGACAGCGCCTGTGTGTTATTTCTGATAAAGTCTATTATACCCAGCGAAATTACCTTGTTAAAATAGTCCATAAGTAACGTCAATTATTCTCTTGTACGGCGCGGACTGCCATGCTATAAGTGGATAAATTTAGAAATCCGAGGGTACCCAAATGCGAAATTCCTTCCCGAAACACCTGGCATTAATTGTTGTCCTGCTCCTTATCGTCTCGCTCGCCTGTTCAATCTTTGCGCCCGCCGCAAACCCTGAAACCAGTTATCGCTACGACAACCTTCCAGACGCTGGCGATGAAGATGAAACCGCATTAAAGTATCGCGCCATCTCACAATGGGGAAAAACAAGCCTCACCTTTTACTTCATCAACGGGACTGGAAAAATAAGCGGCGAAACCGAACGTGACCTTATCCGCGCCGCATTCAAACTTTGGGCCGACGAAACGCCTCTCACCTTTAACGAGACAACTGATTCCGCTCAGGCAGACATTCTCATCGGGTGGGCAGAGGGCGAGCACGGCGACGGAGATGCCTTCGACGGCCCCGGCGACGTTCTCGCGCACGCCTCCTACCCCAACCCATATAACGATGGGCAAGTCTTCCTGCATTTTGACGACTCTGAAAGATGGGTAAACAGCGAAACCCAAAACGTGGACCTGCTCACCGTGGCCGCACACGAGATCGGTCACAACCTCGGCCTCGACCACAGCAGCGACCCCAACGCGCTCATGTTCCCTTCCTACTCTGGCCCGCACCGTTCCCTTGGAAATGATGATATTGCGGGCGCGCAATCTTTATATGGCCTCGCCGCCCAGCCCGCTGAATCTCCCGAAGCGCCGCCGCAAGGCGCAACCCCGCCCCCCAGCGCAAACACAGACAGCGACGGTGACGGCATTTCCGATGAAGATGAAATCCTGCGCACAGGCACAGACCCGCAAAAAGAAGACACAGACAGCGACGGCATCGGCGATGGAGTGGAAGTCTATTACCGCATGAATCCGCTCGACCCAGACATGGACAAAGACGGCGTGAATGACGGCCAGGAAGTGGCACAGGGCAGCGACCCATTCTTCCCAGACCAGGCCACGGATATTTCCCCCGAACTCAATGCAGAAGTCAATGAGTTTCTCACCAGAGCCATTCAACTGCAGATCGAAGCCTATCGGCAGGGCAATCCAAATATCGCCGCATCCATTATGGCGGGAGATATCTTCACCTTTCTGAAAAATGAAATCTCAGGTCTCAACCAACAGGGATTTGTGCAAATCTCCGAGATCGATTTTTATAAAAGCTACGTCAACAACATTCGCGTCATCAGTAATACGATCTTAGAAGTGGATACCTGCGAAGTGTGGGGCACGAACATCTATCGCCGCTCAGACGGCGCGCTCGTTCAAAACATCGATCCACGCCTTTTACCGCAGACCATCACCATTCAAAAACTGGATCAAGGCTGGTTCATCACGAACGTCAACTTTTTGGATGCGCCAGCGTTTTGCAAGTAACAGTATGTCATTGCGAGCCGCGCTCTTACTCTTGGCGGCGAAGCAATCTCCACATTATCAAGAGATTGCTTCGGGCAAAAAGCGCCCTCGCACATTGTCCCCAAATGGGGAATGGCATAGGAAAATTCATGAACAAACTCATCGTCATTGTCGGCGCAAGCGGTGTGGGCAAAACCACACTTGCTCACGCCTTAAGTAAAAAAGAAAAATTTACAACCGCCTTCGAGCAGCATAACGAAAGACCGTTTCAGGCGCTCTTCAAACAGGACTCAAAATATGCGCTTGCAAATCAAATGGATTACCTGCTCTATCGCGCCGAGCAGGAACGCGAACTCCGCAAAGGTGATGCGCCCGCATTGATGGATGGCGGCTTGGATCTGGACTTTCACGGCTTTACCCGCCTCTTTCATACCCGCGGCCTGCTCAACGACAATGAATATGATCTATGCCGCCGCTTTTACCTCCACACCCGCTGCCTGCTCCCGCCTCCAGACCTGGTCATCGCCCTGAGCGCGGATTCACAAACCATCAGCCAAAGACTGACTGCTCGAAACAGGATCAACATTGCGTCCAGTGAAGATGCGGGGTTGTTGGAGGAATATGTCAACGAGTGGCTGGAATCCATCCCTGAGTCAAATATCCTTAAGTTGAACGTCTCGCAGGAAAATGCGGAATATTCTCACAGCCTCCCCATCATCCTTGATAAAATCTTTTCGTAATACATCCCGCCCACAGATCGTCCAACTCACATGGCCAACAGAAGTATCTCCCGCATTATCGAACCACAACTCGTTATCGAAGGCGCGGGCGTTTTATTGAAGCGTTCCATCTCGCCGCGCGCCAGCAACGAATACGATCCCTTCCTGCTCTTCGATCATTTCGCGTTCAACAACCCGCTTGAAGGCCCTAGTCGCGGCTTCCCCACGCACCCGCACCGCGGCATTGAAACCGTCACCTATATGCTCGAAGGCTCCGTCAACCATCGTGACAGCCTCGGCAACGCAGGCAAGATCGGCTCCGGCGACGTGCAGTGGATGACCTCAGGCCGCGGCATTTTGCACGAGGAAATGCCGCGCCGCAGCGAGAACGGAAACATCTACGGCTTCCAACTTTGGGTAAACCTGCCTGCCGCGCAAAAAATGAGCCAGCCCCGCTATCGGGAAGTGAGCGCAGGGAAAATTCCCGTTGTTGAAAAAGACGGCGCAACCATTCGAATCGTGGCAGGAGAAGTAGATGGGATTCGCGGCCCTGTGACAGAGATTACCGCCGCGCCTCTTTACATGGACGTGAAGCTGGCGCCTGCTTCGAGATTCATTCTCCCCATCCCAAGCGGCCACACCGTCCTCGCGTACGTTTTCAACGGCGCGGGCGAATTCGGCAGCGACCCTTCGACAGCCCTTCGACANNAAAAGTCTTCCTAATTGGGGTGAGGGAAAAGGGTAATCCTGACAACCTTTGCTTGCACACATTTTTGCATTCCAACACCTTCTTCAGAGACCTCAGATATAATCTGATGGTCTCTTTTTTTTATATATAGGACTTTCGCTCAATCTCGCTTCTTCATGTCACCCTGAGCGTTAGCGAAGGGTCTCTATCCCGAAATCAGAGATTCTCACCGCACTCCCGAAAGAGCATCGGGACAATGTGGCGCGCGGCGCAAGTGTCGCTTCGCTCACATCGTCCCGATGTCCTTCGGGAGAATGACAAGCGAAAGTCCTGATACAAAATCTTTCAATGGGAGTTTGAATGACGCAAATTTTATACGGCCCACGCCTGGGCAAAGAAGGCCAATTACGAGTTGGGTGCAGCGCGGTCATCTTTGACAAAAAACGTGAGAAGGTATTGCTCACCCAACGCAAAGACAACGGACGCTGGTGCCTGCCCGGCGGGCATATGGAGTCTGGAGAAAGCGCCGCCGAAGCCTGCGAGCGTGAAGTCTGGGAAGAGACCGGCTTGAAAGTCCACGCCACGCACTTGCTGGGTGTGTACAGCAACCCAGATCAACTCGTCATCTACAAGGACGGTAATAAGGCTTTCTTTGTTGTATTGAATTTCGAGGTGCAAGCGCTCGAAGGCGAACTCGGACTGAGCGATGAAACGACTGCTTTCGGCTGGTTTTCACTCGAAGAAATGGAAACCATGCCGATACACGCAAACCACAAAATCCGCGTGGAAGATGCCCTGCTCGGCGGGGATGCAGTGATGAAATGAATTTTGTGCTCTGGGGCAAGTCTAAAAAGTCCGCCTTTACGAGGCGGACTTTTTCAACCTTCAACCTTCAACCTTATATTTCTATATTTTCTTCCACCACACGCCAGTGCATTCAGGCAAAATGGCCCAGTTATTATTTTTCACTTTATCGCCCAACTCATCGCCGAAGAAAAAGCGGGAAAGAAATTCGGCTTCTTCCAGCGAATCAAACTTGTAGTCGGTGCGGATCCATTTGTTTTGGAAACCAGCTTCATCGAGCCAGGGATAGTAGTCCTTGAGATGCTCAAGTTTTATTGGCGACTCATTCCCCGTGCCCAGCGATTCAAACAGAACGATATAGCTGTTCGGTCTTAAGACGCGCTTCATTTCGCCCAGCCATTTTTCCAATTCATCCTTTGTGGTCTCAGGGTTCCACACAGCAAGATAGGCCACGCTCCAGCCTGAGACAGCCAAATCGGCGGAATGATCCTCCACGGGTAGCTGACGATGATCGGCAACATCCACCTGCCAGTTGGTCAATCCGCTGGCGATGAACTTCTCACGGCAGACCCGCAGCATTTCCTCAGAAATGTCGAAGGCGCGGACGCGGTCAATGTGCGGGGCGAGCATACAGGCCAGTCGTCCAGTGCCAGCTCCCAGGTCCAGAACGATGCGGTTTTCCAGAGGGGTGATCTCTCGCAGTGATCTCAAAATATTTCCCTGATAATCTTCACGAGCGATCAAGGCCTCGTATTTGTCCGCTTCAGTTTTATAAATTTCTTCTTGTGTGGGCATCCTGCAATTATAATTGGCGAATGCAACCACTTTCCCCCACCGCTCAAAAAATACAAGATTTACTTGGCTCACTTGGATATAACTATTCGGTGATCGAACACACCGAGTCGACGCGCACGGCGCAGGAAGCCGCAGACCGCGCTGGCTGTGAGCTTGGACAGATCGTCAAGTCACTTATCTTTCGCGGGAAAACCAGCGGCAAGCCGATTTTGGTTTTAACCAGCGGCGCAAACCGTGTGGACGAGAAAAGGATTTCTGAGTATGCGGGAGAATCCGTCAGCCGCGCAGATGCCAATTTTGTCCGAGCAGTTACCGGCTACGCCATCGGAGGCGTGCCGCCCATCGGCCACAATGAAAAGATGGAGACCTACATCGATGAGGATTTCCTGCCATATCCAACCATCTGGGCGGCGGCAGGGACACCGAATGCGATATTCGAATTAAGAACAGAGGATTTGGAAAAGATGACGGGCGGGAAAACTGCGCAAGTAAAATAGTTCTAAACGGTCGCAACCTATATCATCCGCTGGCGTTTTAATAGTAAATCAAATCCGGAGGAGTGAAACTTATGGGAGCGTATTTTGCACGGGATTATTCCGGGGCAGCGTTTGAGCTTTATGGAACAGGTCATCTAATCGCGTTGACCATCATTACTATTTTCTGTTTTTCATTTTTATATTTTCGCAGCATTTGGGGGGAAAAGGAAAAGAAAATCTTCCGCTACGCTGTTGCCGTATTCCTGATCGTGGACGAGTTAAGCTGGCACGCCTGGGCGGCTTATTGGGGCATCTGGACTGCGCAGACCATGCTGCCGCTTCACATTTGCAGTGTGATGATTTGGGCGTCGGCATATATGCTCTTCACAAAAAACTACGGCATTTACGAACTGGCGTATTTTCTCGGCATCGGTGGAGCAACACAGGCGTTGCTCACGCCAGATGCAAGCGGATACGGCTTCCCTCACTACCGCGCCTTCCAAACTTTTATTGCCCATGGACTGCTGGTGGCAATTCCCATTTACATGACCCTCGTGGAAGGCTTCCGCCCGACCCTGCAATCTTTCAAGCGGGTTTTTATCTGGACGAACATCTACATGGTCTTTGTCTTCTTCCTCAACCTTGCCATTGGCAGCAACTATCTTTTCATTGCCGAAAAGCCCCCCTTCCCCACCTTGTTGGATGTGCTCTCGCCCTGGCCGTGGTATATCCCTCAACTGGAACTCATCGGCTTCGCCATATTTTTCATCATTTATCTGCCGTTTTTCATCAGGGACAGGCGCGTAAAAAAACAACTTACCACAGCATAAAGACAAGGCCTCAAAGCTGCCACTTTGGGGCCTTTTTATTGTGTTGCACACAAACATTCTTTATCGTAAAATCACATACAAGGTACCGCATGAGTAACAAAACTCGAATTGTTTTTTTATTCGTAATTTCTTCCATAAAGTTAAGAAATTTATGTAACAAGCGGCACACCAACCAAAGGAGAAGATATGGTTACAAAAGCAAAAACCGCATCAGCGTCCCGCCCCATGACCGAGGAAGCAGACTTCCTGCAAATTAAATCTGTTGACCACGTTCACTTCTACGTGGGCAATGCCAAACATGCCATGTATTACTGGTGGAAAGCCTTCGGCTTCAAACCCGTGGCCTATTCCGGGCTTGAAACTGGCAACCGCGACTTTGCCTCGTATGTGCTCGAATCGGGGCAGGCGCGCTTTGTTGTTTCCGCGCCCTACTCGCCGAGCAGTCCGCTGGCTTCGCACCACATGCTGCATGGTGACGGCGTAAAAGTCATCGCAATGGAAGTGGACGATGTGGAAAAAGCCTGGCAGGCGACCACATCCCGCGGAGGCAAATCGGCATGGAGTCCGCGTGAAGAAAAGGATGATTATGGCATTTACCGTACCTCTGCCATCTACACCTACGGCGAAACCCAGCACGTCTTTGTAGACCGCGCCGATTACAAAGGCGCATTCGCCCCAACCTACAAACCACTCAACTACGAAACTGAATCTACCGGCCTCGCCGCCGTTGACCATATCGTCGGCAATGTGCAGCTTGGCAAAATGAATCACTGGGTCAACTTCTATCATCAGGTGATGGGCTTCCGCCAGCTTATGCACTTCGACGACAAGGACATCTCCACCGAATATTCCGCGCTCATGTCCAAGGTGATGCAAAACGGAAACGGCCGCGTCAAATTCCCGATCAACGAACCCGCCGAAGGCAAACGCAAAAGCCAGATCGAAGAATATCTCGATTACTACCTCACCCCCGGCGCGCAGCATGTTGCCATCATCACTGGCAATATTCTCGAAACCGTAGACAAGCTCCGCAAAAACGGCGTGGAATTCCTGCGCGTGCCCGATACCTATTACGAAGCCCTGCCCGAGCGCATCGGCAAAATTGACGAAGATTACAAAACCATTCACGAACTCGGCATTCTCGTGGACAAGGACGACGAAGGCTATCTCCTGCAAATCTTTACAAAACCAATCCAAGACCGCCCCACCATGTTCGTCGAAATCATCCAACGCCACGGCGCGCAGGGCTTCGGCAAAGGCAACTTCAAAGCCCTGTTTGAATCGCTGGAGCTGGAGCAGGAACGGCGCGGCAATTTATAGTAATCAGTGAACAGTAATCAGTTATCAGCACTGATTACTGTTCACTCCCCCAAAAATAGTATCGGAGCGAGAAACGGATGAAAAATAAATTCTTAAGTCTGGCAGGGATCATATTTTTCGCGCTGGCTTGCGGGCTGGGTCCCCCAACAACCCCCATGCCGTCACAACAGAGCGTGGAAACAATCGTCGCCGCCACATTCGATGCGTTGACAGCCGTCGCTCCCCCAACTGCGGAAGCCACACAGGAAAGCGGACAACTCACACCTGACGGCACGCCTGTGAATACGACGGAAGTTTCATTTTTTATCCCGAATGGAATTGCCAACGATGCAACATCAGCCATGACCACGGATGTCGAATATCCGTACATCAACCCATCCCTCGGGGATATGCCGCAGCATGTAAAGCTCACGCTGAATCTTTACGCATTGAACGGGACGCAGTTCGAGCCGCATATCATGATATTTCATTCTGCAGAGTATTCACAATATACTGAAAATACCGCAGGCATGATCAGCGCGATGCAATCCCTGCAATACGTGGACGGCCAGCCGCTGCCAGAAAATTTGAGCAGTGATTTTAGCGCACATATCCATGCAGTTAATTTCAAGAACGGGCGTGGCGTTCGTTACCTTACACAGGTATTCACAAATTTCCTGCCTGTGAACAATAACGAACTGTTTTACTATTATCAGGGTCTCACAGACGATGGCCAGTATTATATTCAAGCCATCCTGCCCATCAACACCCCCTTCCTGGCAGCAGACTCCAACCCAAATACCCCGCTGCCTGCGGACGGAATCCCATTCAACATGGATGACTTTTCGGGATACCTTGATACCATAGCCCAGCGGCTGAACAGCGCCGACACCTTTTCCTTTACGCCCTATCTCGAATATTTGGACGCGATGATCGAATCGATGCAAGTGACTGGGTATTAAACAGCGGCATCTGCCATAAAAATAGGTTTAATCATCCAGTAGGTCACGCTTGCTGCGTGACTTTCACTTTATAACGCAACCTACTGCGTACACTTCGACACAGTCAGCAAAAATCGAATCGTCAGTGCAGGCATGAATACTCTGTGGTAAAAGTGAGTACGGTGATCGAGAAAGTTGGATGGCGTCAATGGAGTGGCCGCACGCAGCGATCCGCATGAATAGGAAAGCGTTGTTGATCTATAATCCATAAAGATTTGGAGCCCCTGATGAAAAAAATGATCTCCCTCGGCGAAGAAGTATACAACAGCGACGTGTTCGATGTGCTGTTCCATTATGAAGTTTCCCGTTCCAAACGATATCCCGCGCCATTATCACTGCTCCAAATTGAAATGACCCCTGCCGCATTGGATGAAAATTCCCTGAGCAAAGCCTCCGCGATCTTCACCGCCAAGATCAACGCGCACATCCGCTCGGTGGATATCGTCACCGGTAAAGGCAGCCGCCTCAGCATCCTGCTCCCCACCACAGATGAAGCAGGCGCGCGCACTGTATGCGAACGCCTGCTTTCGATCTTCAAAAATAAAGTGGAGGGAAGCAACAATGAGACCCTGTCCTTCTCCCTGCAAATTGGAGCCAGCAGCCACCCCGGCGGATCGTCGCTCTCCAGCGAACACCTCCTCCAAAAATCGGAAGAAGCGCTATCCCAGACAAAACTTAAAGGCCCGCACACATACATCCTGATCTCAAAATAATTAAGAGTAGGAGAATTGACATGCCCTTTTATCATAAACTCGGACAAATCCCCCACAAGCGCCACACCCAATTCAAAAAAGCGAACGGCAAACTTTACCGTGAAGAAGTCATGGGGCTGGAAGGCTTCTCCTCCATCCAATCCATCCTCTACCACCACTTCCTCCCTCCCCGCGTTAAGATGACCGAAGACCTCGGCCCCGCCAAACCCGAATACGTAGACTTTGGCCCCATCCGCCACCGCGCCTTTGCAACCGATCAAGCCCCGCTCGGGCCTGATCCACTCACCGCGCGGATTCCACTCCTCGGCAACTCCGATGTCATCCTCGGCATCTCCCGCGCCAAAGACAGCATGGACTTTTTCTACCGCAACTCACAAGCCTACGAAACCTGGTGGGTGCATGAAGGCGAGGGAGTTCTCAAAAGCCAGTTCGGCAACCTGCCCTTCCACAAAGGCGATTACATCGTCATCCCATTTGGCGTCACCTGGCAAATGCACCTGGACGGCGAAGCGCGTTTCTTCACCATTGAAAACCCTTCCCAGATCGAGCCGCCCAAACGCTACCTCAACAACTACGGGCAATTATTGGAACACTCCCCCTACTGCGAGCGCGACATTCGCGTTCCAGAAGAGATCGAAACCCACACCGAACGCGGCGAATTTGAAGTCCGCATAAAAGTGCGCGACAGGCTATCCCGCCACGTACTGGACCACCATCCCTTCGATGTCATCGGCTGGGACGGCTATCTCTATCCCTGGATCTTCAACATCGCAGACTTTGAACCCATCACAGGCCGCCTGCACATGCCGCCGCCCATCCACCAGACTTTTGACGGACATAATTTCGTGGTTTGTTCCTTCGTTCCCCGCCTCTTTGACTATCACCCCGAAGGCATCCCCGCGCCATACAATCACTCCAACATCCAATCGGACGAAGTGCTGTATTACGCCGAGGGCAACTTCATGAGCCGCAAAGGCATAGACCGCAGTGACATCAGCCTGCATCCCTTTGGCCTGCCGCACGGCCCGCAACCCGGCATGACGGAAGCCAGCATCGGCAAAGCAGAAACCCAGGAACTTGCTGTGATGGTAGATACCTTCCATCCGTTGCAGATCACAAAACAAGGCGCCGCGCTGGAAAAGCCAGAATACATGGACACCTGGCTTGAAGGCGACGGCGAATAATAAAAAATCATCGGAGAAGAACATGAAAAAAATCTTTGGTCTGGCGCTTGTAGCGGGAATCATAATTTCATCCTGCAATCTACCTGCCGCAGGCACGCCAGATCCACAGATCGTCACCGCCGCCGCTCTGACAGTGCAAGCCGCGATCAATTCATCATCCAATACACAGCCTCTCGCAAGCCCAACAACCGTAAGTGTGGCAGCTGCAACTACTGCAACGCCCACGTATTCGAAACCATTTATCAGCGTAGGTGATGTAACAAATTGCCGAACAGGCCCGGGCGTAAATTACGAACGAGTGACTCAAATCCTGCCATCCGACTCGGTGGAGATCATCGGCTTCTTCCCGCCCAATTACTGGATCGTATCCTCCTCCGCTGGAAATTGCTGGGTGTCTGGTGAATTCGCCACAGACGAAGCCAACATCACCATCCTCTGGACGGACAAGGATGGCGAAAGCGGATACCGCGTTTTACGCAACAGCGAGAAAGTTGCCGAACTGCCTGAAAACAGCGCGCAGTTCAATGAAACCATTACCCTGCTTTCCGGGCAAAGCGTGGGATACAACATTGTGGCGTTCAACGCCATCGGCTCAACAAGCAGTTCGACAGTCACCCTAACCTGCTGATCGATGAAAATAAAAAAACCTCACAATAATTGTGAGGTTTTTTTATTGGAAATTTTATTACGATTCGCCGAGTTGTTCTTTCACTTTTTTCGTTTGCTTGCCACGCTCATCGGTGGAGAGAATGCGTTTGCGAATGCGGTAGCTTTCAGGGGTTACTTCCAGCAGTTCATCGTCAGAGAGATATTCAATCGCCTCGTCCAAACTCATGGAACGCGGAGGCGTCAGGCGAATTTCCATATCGCCGCCGGACGCGCGCATATTGGTCAGATGCTTTTTCTTACAGACGTTGATCGGGATATCCTGTCCACGCGCATTTTCACCGACTACCATGCCTTCATAAACGCTCACACCCGGCCCCACAAACAACATGCCGCGCTCTTCTGCGCTCTTAAGGGAGTAGGCCGTGGTTGTGCCCGCTTCCCATGCAACGATCGAACCCCTTGGGCGTGAAGCCATCGGACCGGCCAATTCATCATAGCCGCGGAATATGGTGTGCATGACGCCCTCGCCGCGAGTGGATGTGAGGAACTGATAACGAAAGCCAAGCAAGCCGCGTGTCGGAACAACATACACGATGCGCGTCATTCCCTGGCCTGCATCGTGCATCTCGGTCATTTTGCCGCGCCTGCTTCCCAGCATTTCCACAACCACGCCGACCGTTTCAGCGCTGGTCTCGATATGCACTTCTTCAAAAGGTTCAAGCAGAGCGCCATCTTCAGCCTTGTGATAAATAACCTCAGGACGTGAAACCTGGAACTCATACCCTTCACGGCGCATGGTTTCGATCAAGATACCCAAATGCAACTCGCCGCGGCCGGAAACCAAAAAGTTTTCAGCCGAGTCGGTTTCTTCCACACGTAAAGACACATTGGTGCGGAGTTCTTCGAATAGACGTTCGCGCAATTTTCGTGAAGTGCCCCAGGTGCCCTCCTTGCCAGTGAACGGGGACGTGTTCACGCCAAAGGTCATGCGAACCGTTGGTTCTTCCACTTTGATCGTAGGTAACGCAACCGGGTTTGCAGGGTCTGCAAGCGTCTCGCCAATGGCAATCCCTTCCAGGCCTGCCAATGAAACAATATCCCCTGCTTTAACTTCGTCTACTTCAACCTTATTCAGGCCTTTAAAAGTATAAAGATAACGCGCTGTTTCGGGTGAATTGGTTCCATCTAATTTCATGCGCGTCAATTTTTGCCCGGCTTTGATCGTACCAGCAAAGACACGGCCAATGGCAGTCACGCCGCGATAATCATCATAACCAAGCGCTGTGATGAGCATTTGTAAAGGGGCATCGGGGTCCACTTTGGGAGCCGGGATATGCTTGAGGATCGTATCAAACATGGGCTGCAGATCAGGGCTGAGGTCGGCGGTAAGACCCGCTTTCCCGGCAGTGGCTTGAGCGTACACAACAGGGAAATCCGCCTGTTCTTCAGTCGCGCCAAGCTCAATGAACAAGTCAAACGTTTCGTTGAGCACGCGCGCAGGTTCGGCGTCTTTGCGGTCGACTTTATTTATAACTACAATGGCTTTGTGCCCCATGGAAAGAGCCTTCTTTAGCACAAAACGTGTCTGCGGCATGGGGCCTTCAGCGGCATCGACAAGCAGCAACACACCGTCAACCATGTTCATGACGCGTTCAACTTCGCCGCCAAAGTCGGCATGTCCGGGCGTGTCAACAATATTGATTTTTACAGGCGCTTTGGTGACAGGGTCAACAAGTGAGATGGCGGTGTTCTTTGCAAGAATGGTGATGCCGCGCTCGCGCTCGAGATCGTTGGAGTCCATCACGCGTTCTTCGACATGCTGGTTTTCACGAAAGGTGTGAGATTGGCCCAACAATTCATCCACGAGGGTAGTCTTGCCATGATCTACATGGGCAATGATGGCAATATTACGAAGGTCGGTTCTTTCAATTTGCATGGTTTCTTCTTTCAATAAACATTTTGGTTATTCGAGGACAAAGAAAATTTTCTTCACTTGCACACAAAAACCCCCGACGGGAAAGCCGAGGGCTTGAAGTCAATGGGTCGGCGTGCGGCTCGTATATTATCAGAGAGTGTTGGTTTTGGGTAGGGAGTGAAAGACTCCTACAATCGCGCAGACCTGCCCGCCTTCTTAAGATCACGGTAATTCCACCACACCTGCCAGATGCGAATTGCAGCTTCCATTTGGATCTTGAGCGACATCTTCGATTTTCCCCAGCGCCGATCTGCAAAATGGATGGGAGCTTCCCCGATCTTGAATTCCAGGCAATGGGCAAGATAGGCCATTTCAACGAGAAATACATAACCGCTTGAATGAATGCGCTCGAACGGCATTTGTCTGAGGGCGTCACTGCGCCACATTCTATACCCGGTAGTGACATCGCGCAAAGGCAGCCCCAAAATGCTGCGCGCATAAAAATTACCAAAAGCCGAAAGGCTTTTCCGCCAGGCGGGCCAGCGTTCATCCACAGAGCCACCCTGCATATAGCGGGATCCCAGAACAACATCATAGGTTTCGAGGAGTTTGGTCATCTCCACCAGCGCAGACGGATCGTGGGAAAAATCCGCATCCATCTGAACGATGGCCTGGGCGCTGCCATCCAGTATTTTCTGAAACCCATTCAGGTACGCTGAGCGCAATCCCATCTTGCCCGGGCGGTGAAGAACCCCAATTCGGCCAGGATGCTTCAGCGCAAGTTCATCGGCAACGCGGCCTGTGCCGTCCGGGCTGTTATCGTCCACGACGAGGAGATACAAATCGAGAGGGAGCGAAAATAAAGCGGAGACCAGTTTGGGCAGGTTCTCCGCTTCGTTATAGGTGGGTGTAATAACTGTAATATGCAATCAGGACCTATTTCTTGTTTCGCTGCAGCTCCGCTTTTATTTGATCCACCGTTGTAAATTGGGTCTTAAGGGAGGGGATTTCAACGATTTTTGCGCCCAATTTATCGGAGCGTTTTGCCATTTGATCGCGATCCTTGATGGGATAAAAATATTCCATGGATTGATCGAGCCGTGTGCGTAATTTCTCGCCCAAAGCAACAAGATTGGATGGGGGTAAAACAAGCACAAAATCTGTGCCGCTTAAGTGGCCGAGAAAATCTTCAGGGCGGCTGACTTCACGCATGGTATTGACGATCATTAAACTGATCGCCCGGAGAACATCGTCTGACGCCACAAAGCCATAGGCTTCGCGGAAGGAATCCATGTTGTCGAGCAGAACAAACAAAAGGGCCGATCCGTCTTTGCCGATTATTTCGGAAAGTCTTTCGTCCACCAGGGCGCCTTCGGGCAGGCCTGTAACGGGGTTGGTTAGGGATCCCTGGCTTACCCTTTTTAGGGCATTCCGAACGCGCAGGCGTAATTCTTGAACATCGAAGGGCTTGGTGATATAGTCGTCAGCGCCAATTTCCAGGCCCTGGAGCTTGTCGGAGCGGTCGCGCTTTTCGGTAAGGAAAATTATGGGAATATCAGAGGTACGGCGGTCGGCACGCATACGGCGGGCCACCTCGTATCCATCAATATCCGGCAGGCGGATATCAAGAATGACCAGGTCTGGGTGATCCTGCAAAGAGGAGCGGACTCCATCTTCACCCCAATTGACGGTAAACACTTCATAACCTTGAACGCGGAAATATGCATTCAGCATTTCAGCCACGTCAAGGTCGTCTTCAACGATGAGTATTTTGGACTTGGTGTCTGTCATGCCAGATTCTTTTCGGTTATGAAATCGGTTCTTTTTGTACGATGAATTCGCAGACACTGTCTCCGATTGCAACGCACTTGGATTCGTTTACGCGGAATTCATTGCCGCCAGATACCCATTTAAGGGCTTCCTGCAATAAACCAGTTGAAATAAAACAAACGGGCTTATCCACGCCTGTGCGTCCCCAGCAGCATGGGCATTTGTGGATGGTCCACACCCATTCGGTATCCTTCTCTTCGACGGTTGTCTGTTGATCACTCAGCTGGGAAAATATTTTGGCGAAAGCTGGCAGACCAATTCTCAGCTTGGATTGAAGCGGAAGGACCACGAAGGCTAAATCTGCCGCGCCTGCCAACGCTCCAAAATTCTTAAGCGCATCGGAAAAAGTCGCGCGCCCGGCGCGCAAGGCAAGTCCGCGCCCGCCGCGTGGGCCGTACATTTCTTCAAGAGCAGAACCAATGGCGGAAAGCTCAACAAAATCAAAACCTTTGTCAAGGGTATCGGGGGGGTAATTTTCTACATAATGATTCAAACCGCCGAGGTTCAAGATGGCATTCAAGCCATTCTTACCCATTACTTCTTCCAGTGATTTGATGGTGATCAATCCAAATTTATTAGGGTAGTACAATCCACTTTTTTGAAGGGGGGGCATAAAAACTCCACTAGATCAACTTCGCCAGATCTTCGGCGGCACGACGCATATCAAGGAAGATCAGGCCAAGCTTGGCCTGTTCGCGTGCCAATGCGGTGAGAACTGCCTCTTCACCAACTGACATCAAAACAACATACCCTTTCAAGCCCTTGATGTAAACCTGCTCAAGAGAGCCACGTCCTAATTCGCCTGCAATACGTTCACCCAACGAAAGCATCGCCGCGGACATGGCAGAGACACGATCTTCTTCCACGCCTTGTGGAAGAGCGGATGCGATGCTAAGCCCATCAACACTAACCACTGCTGACGCTTCAATATCAGGTGATGAAGCCTGTAATTGGCGCAGGCGGTCCACCATTTGTTGCGTACGGTTTTTAGACAAGCCAGCCCTCCTGGGGAAATTTAACGCTCAATTTTCACTTGAAACGCCGATTTTTAAGATCGTGAGACTATTTTAGAACATGGCTTTCATTGTGTCAAGTTCGGTATTCAGAATGGGTTTTGGGAAAATCTTTTTAAACACAAAGGCTTGTACTGAGCTTGTCGAAGTGACACGAAGTTCACGAAGGGGGAAAAGGATGTAAACTACTCTTCCTTCTTGAAGCGGTTGCGCATTCCCTGTACTTTGGATTGCAAATCCTGGAAGAAATCGCTTTCGACGATCTTCTGCACCTGCTTGTCCAGCTTGGAGCGGTTGACCATGATCTCCAGTTGTTGTACGCGGGCGCGCAATGTCTTTTCACGCTGGGCCACTTTATCCACCATGACCTTGAAGACCCCAGTCAGGGTATCAATTTCGTCGCGGAAGTTTTGCGGGTTGCGGTTGTCTTCCTTCCACTCGTGGCTGTAATCCCCTTCCCCGATCTGCTTTGCCACCCCCGCAAGGCCGACAATGATCTTTAACTTCAGCCAAAAATCCGCTGGCCGAGACTACCTTGGTGATGCCCATGGCGGCGTAATTTGCAAATAAAATAAAGCCGAGGGGGGAAAAACCAGCCTCGACTCTCCGGGGCACAAGGGCACCCACCGTTTTAGCCGTTCGATCATGAAATGTCTTTACTCGAATTGAACTTGTATTATTTCAGGATGCGGCTTGTGCGTACTTTTCGGGTTCTTTATCAAACGAAGCTTTACAACCGGGGGAACAAAAATAATAGGTCTTCCCTTTGTGTTCGGATTTCCATTGGGCGGTGGCGGGGTCAACTTCCATTTTGCAGACGGGGTCTATTTCCATGGGACTCTCTCCTAGTTTAATGTAGGGCGAGTATAACCGATAAGATTACTTTTCCTCGAATTTATCGACCAGGTCTTTTACACCGAAATGATTTTTGTAGAAGGCCAGCAACTCCCCACCTTTCCGCTGAAATTCCAGGTCTGCATTTCCAAGAAGCGCAGATTCATGCAGATAGTCTAAGTGAGTAACCAAACGCTCGCGAAAATTATTGCCTGCCGAATCGGGCAAAAG
>CXWL01000982.1_pt1 | contig 19566 bp, 22 predicted proteins | sample 590931 | NCBI WGS metagenome assembly CXWL01 (sample SAMEA3498368, study PRJEB10139) | groundwater metagenome | biome: water well; material: biofilm material | place: Germany | collected 2015-04-27 | reverse complement strand
GGATGGCGGTTGAGCCCGCGCCCAAAACCGACGTCACGCGGTCTTCCAGCGCCGGCGCGTTCGGCGGGATCACCACCACTGTGCGGGCGCAGTTGAGATCGCGCGCCAGCGCAATGGACCAATCCACCAGCGCCCGGCCACCCATCTTGTGCAGCATCTTGGGCGTCTCGGACTTCATCCGCTTGCCCTGTCCCGCCGCCAGAATAATCGCGGCCCGCGCCCGGCTCATGTGTTCCGACCTTGTACGAATCCTAGCTCCGCTATAGCCGAAGCGTCTTCCTGAGGCATCCCATGAGCAGCGGCGAACTGGCCGACGCGACCATTGTTTTCGACCTGGACGGCACGTTGGTGGACACCGCGCCGGATTTGGTGCGCGCGCTGAACGAAACCATGGATTTGGAGGGGTTGCCGCGGGTGAAAGCCGAGACGGTACGCAATCTCATTGGCCACGGCGCGCGCGTGCTGATCGAACGCGCTTCGTCCCTGCATGGCGTCACGTTTTCCGCGACGCGTCTGGATCAGCTGACGGCCGAGTTCGTCGGCTTCTATGCGGCCGATATTGCGCGGGAGTCGAAGCCGTTCGACGGCGTGCTTGAGGCGATGGATGTACTTGCCGGCCTCGGCGCCAAACTCAGCGTCTGCACCAACAAGCGCACGGCGCTCTCGGTGCAGCTGCTCGATGCGCTCGGCATGAGCGCGCGTTTCTCCGCCATTGTTGGCGCCGACGCTGTCACAGATCGCAAGCCGCATCCTGATCACTACCGTGCCGCAGTCGCGCGCGCAGGCGGTGTGGTTCGGCGTTCCGTGATGGTCGGTGATGGCGCAGCGGACGTTGGTTCGGCGCGCGCAGCAGGCGCGCCGGTGTGCATCGTGAGCTTTGGTTATAGCGACATCGGCGCTGAGAAACTCGGCGCCGATGTGCTGCTCCACAGATATTCAGAGTTGGCGCCGGCCTGCCGCCGCTTGCTCGCGGCGCGCCCATAAACCAGCAGGTACCAGCGCTTACGCGACTTCCATCAAGCCGCGCCGACTAGGGGACCGGCGTTCATCGTCATCCGCGCGCTTGGTCGGAAATCCGTTGACCATGTCGCTGCGAACGTCGGTACGCGCAGAACGCATCGCCGCAACGAAGCCCGCTTCGATGAGCTTCACTTCGACGTTGTAGCCCCGTTCGCGCCAGTATTCTTCAATGCGCATCTTGAGACGCCGCGCGCCATCCACATTGCAGAAATCGTGATCCATTCAGCTCCACCACATGCATTGATCGGTTCCGGGTTGGGCTCAGTGGCCCGGGACCGGTGCGCGAGATACGCCTCGCGCTTTGCGTCAGCCCCCTCTCGCTCCCGCCGAACGTAAGGTGACGGAAAAGCGAGGCGCCGATATGGCGAGTTCGCGACACGAGAACAATTGCGATCACAAAGTCCTGATGCCGCAGCCGCTAAGACGCTACGGCAATAGCGGTGTGCTGTTACTCATAGCACGTTGGAACTAGATGATTTTCGAACAAGGTCAGGCGGTGACCGGACGCGCGGAGCCACGCGCCCCGCCCCGGCAAATGCGTACCCGAGGCTCGATCAGTCCCGAAACGCTGGCGCAATTGGTCCGCCGCTTGGACCTTCAGTCCGCGACGTGCTTGGCGACGCAACAATTGGCTGATCAGGATGAGGCGCGCTGAAGTTTGATCGTGCGCAAGGAGAGGGCAAACTCCTCTCGCCATGCTCCGCGCCGCGAGCGTGACACCATCACGCTCTCGCGGAGTTGCGGTCATGGCGCGGAAGATCCTCATCATCGNNCATCTGTGCCACGCGCTGGCCGACGCGTATGTCGACGGCGCCCTCGCGTCGGGAAAGGAAACCCGGCTCATCTCCGTGGCGGAGGCGCCAGTCGAGGTCTTGCGCACCGCCGCTGAGTTCGCGAGCGCCCCGAAGAGCGAGCATATCCTGGGGGCCCAAGCCGACATCGTCTGGGCCGATCATTTGGTCATGGTGTTTCCGCTCTGGCTGGGCGGAGCGCCGGCCTTGTTGCGTGCGTTTCTTGAACAGACCGCGCGCGGCAACTTCTTCGCGGCCGCCGAAGGCACAGGCATTCGTCAAAAATTCAAGGGCAAGTCGGCCCGCATCATCGTCACCATGGGCATGCCATCGATCATCTACCGGCTGATGTTTCATGCGCATGGCGTCAAGAACATCATGCAGGGCGTACTCGGCTTCGCGGGTTTCGGGCCTGTGCGCCTGACATTGTTTGGCGCCATCGAGAACGCCAAGCCGCGCAAACAGCGCGAGCGCATAGAAGCCGTCCGTATGCTCGGCCGTGAAGGCAAGTAGCGAAGCGACATTCTCGGGCTCTAGTTTGCGCGCACACCGCTGACGGCTTCACGCACCTTGGTCGCTAGGATGCCATCGAGGAGCGGCTTTTCCACGATATCGACACCCGCGGCATACGCCTCGCGCCCGACGGCGGCGGGAGGGTTGAAGGTGATGAGGATCGCCGGCGCTTCGATCCCTTCGGCTCTCAGCTTTGCGAGCAACGTGAGCCCGGTCATCCCAGGCAGGCGTTGGTTGAGCACGAAACATACAGCACTGTGACGGGCGTCCGCATGAGCCAGAAGGCTTTCGGCGTCGGCGAACGCGTGCACCAAATAGCCTTCGGTTTCAAACGCAAAGCTCATGGCATGGAGCAGCGCCGGGTCGTCGTCCACCAGCACGAGAGCGGCGGTTGAGGGAACGCTTGTTTGCGAGGGCCTTGCTGCCATCGCGCCACCAAACCATTCACGCCGCCAGCCTGCGTTGATTTGGCTCAAAGCCGACTGGCTAGCCTTGCTCCCTCAAGAGCGCCATGCGGACAAGGTCCGAGAGGGTTGAGGCTCCCATCTTGTCCATGACGTGTGCGCGGTAGATCTCGACCGTGCGAGGGCTGATGCCCAACTTTTGGGCCGCGGACTTGTTGCTCTCGCCCGCGACGATTGCTTCGAACACTTCGAGTTCACGTTGAGAAAGTTGGGCGGCGCGCGCCTCGACCGCCGCGCGCTGGGTCTGGCGCGCAGCGACGCCTTCCTCGCGCGCGAGCGCCGTCTCGACCGCCTTCAGCAGCACCGTCTCGTCGAATGGCTTTTCGATGAAGTCCACGACACCCGCCTTCATCGCTTCCACGGCCAACGCTACGTCGGCGTGGCCGGTCAAAACGATGACGGGGTGAAACTGACGACGCGATTTGAGCTCAGCAACCAATTCGAGCCCGCTCATGCCAGGCATGCGCACATCGGTGATGATGCAACCCTGCTCCAGCCCATCGCCCTTCGCCAAAAGCGCTGTCGCCGAGTCATAGGCGATCGCATCGATCTCGGCGGCGCTCAGCAAGAAGGTCAAGGAATCGCGGATTGCTGCATCGTCGTCGACGACATGCACGACGGTCATGACACGCTCTCCTCATCGGGGGCGAGACGCACGCTAAACTTGAAAATAGCGCCGCCCCCGGGGTTTGGTTCAGTCCAGATACGCCCACCATGGGCTTCAATGATCGTGCGCGAGATCGAGAGCCCTACGCCCATACCCTGAGGCTTGCTCGTCACGAACGGCTGGAAGAGCCGTTCGACGATGCTTTCGTCAAGCCCCGTTCCGGTGTCGGCGACACTGACGACCGCCATGTCATGATCAACCACAGTCGAGACCAGCAATTGCCGCCGAGCCTGGCCCTCCATGGCCTCAAGCGCGTTTCGAACCAGATTCACCAGCACTTGCTGAATTTGAATGCGATCAACGAGCACACGATCGAGATGAGGATCGAGGTCGTAGTGCACCTCAACGCCGCCCTCTTTGGCGCCGACGAGGGCGAGCCCGCAGGCCTCGTGCACGAGCTTGGCGAGCGAGACAACACTGCGCTCGCCTTCGCCGCGCGAGAGAAAGTCGCGAAGTTTCCGGATGATGTCGCCCGCGCGAAGCGCCTGGCCAACCGCCTTGTCGACAGCCTCGATCGCCTTTGCGTCGGCGCTCTCGTCGCGCGCCAACAGACGCTTCGCTCCATTTAGGTAGTTGGCGATAGCCGAGAGAGGCTGGTTGAGCTCGTGCGCAAGCGCGGACGCCATCTCGCCCATCGCGGACAGCCGGGAAATGTGGACAACCTCGGCCTGCAATTGCTCAACACGCGCTTCGCGCTCTTCGCGATCGGTCAGGTCTCGAACAAAGCCTGTGAAGAAGCGCCCTTGTGCTGAACTGACCTCGGCCACCGCCAGCTCCATCGGGAAGGTGGCGCCGTCTTTGCGCTGACCGACAACGATGCGCCCGATCCCGATGATCCGCTTCTCACCGGTCTGAAGATAACGCTTCACATAGCCGTCATGCTGATCGCGAAACGGCTGCGGCATCAGCATATTGATACTGCGCCCGATCACTTCCGCCGGCCGCCACCCGAACATGCGCTCGGCAGAGGCGCCGTAGGATTGCACAACGCCTCCGTCATTGATGACGATCATGGCTTCTGGCGCAGTGTCAAAGATCGAACGCAAATGGGCTTCACGCGCGGCGAGCACCACACTTGCTTCTTCACCCAAGCGCCGGCGCCGCGCCGCCCAAGCGCCGAGCGCCGCCGCCGCCAAGCCGATCAAGGTGAAGACAAAGGCGGCGATCTCGCCGAGTGGCGCGCCACCAGGTTCAAGGATGAGCGCGCCCGCGACGCCAAGCAAAGTGGCCAAAACGCCGGGTCCGGCGCCACCCAGAAGACTCGCACCCACAACGACGGTTGCGGAGATCATCAGTGGCGACGTGTCGGGCCAGGGGACCCGCAACAACGCCGCGAGCACGAATGAAGCGAGCGACGCGGCCGCGGTCAGCCCGTAGGCGCGTCCGCGCCGACGGATGAAAGCGTGCACCAACTCGATGACGCCATTCATTGACGCCGCCCCGTTCTGTGCAGAACGCACAATGGCGCATAGGAATCTGACAACGCTCGCATTTCCGCCATGGTGCGCGGCGCGGCACAACGCCTACCCCGAGGAGAGAGATTATCGCTAGTGATCGGGGCGATCTAGCCGCGCTCTCGCGCGGGAGGATGTGCGACTCGCGGCAGGACGACGCAGCGTCCGAACGCCCGCCAAGCCCAGCGGCCGTCCCGTAGGGGATTACGTGGTTTCCCTTAAGCGTTCGTCCCGAATTTCGCGGCCCTCCGCATCCACTTACCCCTCTCTGTGGAGCGATGGAGACAGCTCATGCAAACTCAGGCGTTCAGCGGCAAAGCGGCGGCGATCTCGGCGCAAGACAGCATCGAGATGGGCGACGTGGCCTTCCGCGGCGTACGCATGCGCTATGAGCGGAACGAAGAGATTTTTGGTCAGGATGAGCCGGCGGAGTACTGCTATCGCGTGCTCTCAGGCGCAGTGCGCACGATGCGCTTTTCCGCAGACGGCCGCAGACAGATCCTGGGCTTCCACATGGCGGGCGACCTTTTCGGCCTCGAGCTGGGCGACAAATATGCGCTGACGGCTGAAGCCGTCGGCGCCTGCGAGCTTGTGATGGTGCGCCGCAGCGCTATCGACAAGGCCGCGAGCGAGAACGCCAGCGTGGCGCGCGCGCTGCTGCAACTGACCAGCGCTCAATTGACCCACATGCGCGAACACGCGTTGGTTTTGGGCCGCAAAGGCGCCGGCGAACGGGTTGCGGCATTTTTGCTCCAGCTAGCAGGCCGCTTCGTGACCACGCGCGAACTTGATCTTCCGATGTCGCGTGCCGACATCGCCGATTATCTTGGTCTCACCATTGAAACCGTGTCTCGCGCCTTCTCAGAATTTGAGCGCAACGCCGCGATCTCGCTACCGAGTTCGCGTCACGTCGTCATGCGCAATCCGGTGGCGCTCCACGAACTGGAAGCGGCGTAGTCACCTGTTGCGCTGCCGCGACTGAGTTTGCGAGCCACAAGCAAAAAACGCGCGCGCCGATCCGCGCCTTGCCTTAGACTGAAGACAAGTGTCTTTGGGAAAATCTAACGCGAGACCCGGAGATCGCTATGCGCGCCCAACATCGAGAGCGACATCAAAACACGCGCATCGGCTGGCTCCGCGCGACGGTGCTTGGCGCCAATGACGGCATCGTCTCGACTGCGAGCCTCATCGTCGGCGTCGCTGCGAGCGGTGCTGCGCNNATTTGCTTGTGGCGGGGACCGCGGCGCTGGTCGCCGGCGCCATGTCGATGGCAGCGGGCGAGTACGTGTCGGTTAGTTCTCAAGCCGATACGGAACGCGCCGATCTCGCGCGCGAGGCCCAAGAGCTGCGCGACGATCCAGAGTTCGAGTTGCGAGAGCTGACGCAGATTTATGTCGGCCGGGGATTGGAACCAGCGCTCGCGCTCCAGGTCGCGACTCAGCTCATGGCCAAGGACGCCCTCGGCGCACACGCGCGAGACGAACTGAACATCGTTGACGCAACGGCCGCACGCCCTGTTCAAGCGGCGCTTGCTTCCGCCGCCAGCTTCTCTGCTGGCGCCATTCTGCCGCTGATCTGTGCGATGGCGGCGCCGAACGAGATCGTCACAAGCAGCGTCGTGGTCACTTCGCTGATTTCGCTGGCGGCCCTGGGCGCGGTCAGTGCGCAACTTGGTGGCGCGGGTCTCATGACGGCGGTTCTGCGCGTGACGATTTGGGGCGCGCTGGCGCTCACCATCACCGCCATCGTCGGGCGCATGTTCGGCGCCGTGGCTTAGCGATCAGTCCTCATCCTCATCATCGATGAGGACGCGATGGGCCGCACCTTCCATATCCTCGTACTGACCGGCGCGCAGGCTCCACAGGAAGGCGACGAGCCCAATGGCGCCCATGAAGATCGCGGCAGGCGCCAAAAAGATCAGGATATCCATCAGGACTTTCCCTGCATGCGCAACGCATTGGCCGTGACGATGAGAGACGAACCCGACATCGCCACTGCGGCAATCAACGGCGTCAGGAAGCCGGCTGCCGCAAGCGGCGCGGCGATCACATTGTAGAGCGCAGAGAAGGTCAGGTTCTCGCCCGCACGCCGCTCAGCACGCTTGGCGACCTCTATCGCCTCCACCAGGCCCATCAAGGCATCGCCTTGCAGCACGACATCGGCCGCCGCCTGACTCGCTTCGACAGCGTGGCCGGGTGAGGCGGAAGCGTGCGCGGCCGCGAGTGCCGCCGCATCGTTCAGGCCGTCGCCGACCATGAGCGGCTTTCTGCCGAGGCCGCGCAAGGCCTGCATCCGCGCGGTTTTCTCGGCAGGCGAGACGCCGGAACGCCAGTCTTCGATGCCGGCGGCTTTGGCAGCCGCTTCCGCGGCGCCGGCCCGGTCTCCGGACAACATCTCAACCTTTAGACCGCGCGCCTTTAGCGCAGCGACAGCTTCGGCCGCATCGGGACGGAGCGCATCGGCGAAGACGAAGCGAACCGGCTTTGCGCCGGCGAGCGCGAACCAAAGTTCGGGCGAGCCGTCTGCGGCGTCCGCTTCCAATGGTGCAGCGAAACTTCGCTTCCCGAGCCGGGCAGGCTTGCCATCGAGNNGCGCCCGCCACAGCAATGCCGGCCCCGGCCGCCTCGACGAGTGCGCGCGACAATGGATGGCGCGAGACGCGAGCCAATGACGCCGCCAGCATCAAGGTGGCTTCGTCGGGCGCGGAAACGAGCTTGGGCTTGCCAAGCGTCAACGTGCCGGTCTTATCGAACACGACCGTGTCGACTTGCGCGAGCCGCTCCAAAGCATCGCCAGAGCGCACCAGCACACCGGCTTTGAACAGGCGTCCTGTCGCTACCACCTGCACCGCTGGCACCGCCAAGCCCAGCGCACAGGGACAGGTGATAATGAGCACGGCTACCGCGTTGGTGAGCGCCACGCGCCAGCTTGGATCGGCGACATGAAAACCCATCGCTTGCAACACGAGTGGGCCAACGAGCCAGGCGACCAAGGTCAGCAACGCCGCGCCATGCACGAGCGGCACATAGAGCGCTGCAGCTCTGTCTGCGATGCGGACAAAGCGCCCTCGCCCTTGCTCGCCCACTTCGATGAGCCGCGCGAGTTCGGCAACGGCAGAATCTTCGGCTCGCGCATCGGCGCGCATGGTGACGGGGCGGCTCGCATTGATCGATCCCGCCAAGATGCGATCGCCCGCACGCGCGGCGGTAGGCAAGGTCTCACCGGTCAGCATCGAACAATCGAGGTCGGTGACGCCCTCGACGATAACGCCGTCACAAGGCGCGCGCTCGCCTACGGCAAGCAACAGGCGGTCGCCGATAGCGATGTCGCGGCTGGCGACAGATTCCACTTCTCCACCCACGCCGATTCTGCGTGCGGTCACCGCCTGCAGGGCAAGTATCTCGCGCGCGGCCGTTCTCGCACGCTCCCGCAGCCTGTGATCGAGATAGCGCCCGATCAACAGGAAGAAGAGCAACATTGTGACGCCGTCAAAATAGGTGTGCGCGCCACCCATCGCGGTTTCGGCGATGCTCATTGCGAAGGTGAGCACAACGGCGAGAGAGATCGGCACATCCATGTTGGCGCGCCCAGCGCGGAGCGCCTTCCATGCCGAACGGAAGAACGGCTGCGCCGCATAGAGACCACATGGCACAGCCACCAGCGCGCCGAACCAGTGGAGCAAAGTCCGCGTGTCGGCGCCCATGTCGTCGCCAAACCAAATCGGCGTCGTGAACATCATGATGTTCATCGCCCCGAAGCCGGCGACGGCCAGGCACCGCAACAGAAAGCGCCCTTCCTGGTCGATATTCTGCTGGGCGACCTCGGGATCGAATGGCTTTGCGCCGTAGCCTAAGCGGGTCAATGCGGCGGCGACCGCCTCCGGTTCGAGCGCGCCGGGGCGCCACGCAACACGGAGCCGCTTGGTAGAGAGGTTGAGGCGCGCGTCCGCGATCCCAGGCAACGCCAGCAAGCCGCCCTCAATCTTCTTGATACAAGCAGCGCAGCTCGCACCCTCGACCATCAACTCCAATACGTCATCGCCATGCGCGCCCTTGCGTACAAAGGCGGAGAGATTTGCCGGCGCATCCGCGTCAGCCGGCGCCGACAATCCGGACGGGCAGCCGGCGGTCAGCGTGTCGGCCATGTGAGCTCCGCTTCGAAGTCGAGCGCGCCGCCGTCGGCGTCTTGCGCATGTGCGCGCAAGTCCCATCGCCCGGCTCGCAGAGCGCCCAGTTCGGCGACGTAGCGGCCACCGCCAAGATGGTTGAACCGCAGCGCGCGGTCGCCACCTTCGCTGGGCGGCCAACGCAACACAGCATCAATGGTCGCGCGTTCGATCGCAGCGCCGTTGGCATCGTGAAGCTGCACGACGAGGCGCGCGCCCTCGCCTGAGGGCGAAAATTGCGATCGCGCTTGCCAGCCAAGCAGAGCTTGCGCCCGCCGCTCGGCCAGCACGTCGTTATAGTGGAGGCCCTGCGTATAGGAGCGACGCTCATCCTCACCCGGAAATGTTTGCACCGCTGCGACGGCGAAGGCGATATTGATCGCGATGATCGCCACGAAAAAGAGCAATAGCCCGGCGAGCACGTGGCCGCCCCTCAAGGTGAAGGATTGCGTGCTCATGGCGAACGTCCCGCGAAGAAGGCGGATGCGCTTTCGGCGCGCTCGCCGGTTTCGATATCGGTGATCTCGAAGCGCAGCGGTTGCGATCCGCGGACGGCGCCAGCTGCCGTCACGACATGAACGCGTACGTTCGCGACGCCGTCGGGCTGGGCGGTGACTTCGATCGAGCCATTCGGTTGGACCCGATGGCCGTTTGAAAGGAAGTGCGCGCCTTCAAGTCCGCTTACACTGATGCGAAGGCGCCTGGCGCGTGGCGCCATGTTGATCAGCTTCAGCGCATAGTCGTTGCGGACGCCGCCGTCGGCCAGACGAACGAACGGCGGGCTACGATCGCGGATAACGTTGAGATCGAGCGTCGACCGATTGATCAACGCGAAGAGCATAATGGCGCCCACAGCGACCATCAGGACGGCGTAGAGTATGGTGCGTGGGCGTATGAGATGAAGGCGCGCGTCTTCGCCGCGCTGCCGCATCTCGACATTAACGTGCGTATCGTAGGCAATGAGCCCCTTCGGACGCTCGATCTTCACCATGATCTCGTCGCAGGCGTCGATGCAGAGCGCGCAATTGATGCATTCGAGCTGATCGCCGTCACGGATATCGATGCCTTGCGGGCAAACCGCGACGCACTGGCGACAATCGATACAATCGCCACGCCCCTCCCAGCTCTCGCCCTTCTTATGCGGCCCGCGCGGCTCTCCACGGTCGCCCCGATAGGTCACGGACAAGGCATGCTGGTCAGTCATCGCAGCCTGAATGCGCGGCCACGGGCACATGTAGGTGCAGACCTGCTCACGCATGGTTCCAGCCAGCGCATAGGTGGTGAAGGTCAGGATGCCGATGAAGAGATAGGTCGCGGCGCTGGCTTGGCCGGTGAATATTTCGCGGAAAAGCGTCGGCGCGTCACCGAAGTAGAATACCCAGGCNNAGTAGAATACCCAGGCGCCGCCGGTGGCGGCCGCGATGAAAATCCAAATGGCATGCTTGGCGATTTTCTTGCGCGCCTTGTCGATTGAGACCGGCGCCTTGTCGAGCCGCATGCGCTCATTGCGGTCGCCCTCGATCCAGCGCTCCACATAGATGTAGAGATCGGTCCATACCGTTTGCGGGCAGGCGTATCCGCACCAGACGCGGCCGAAGAGCGCAGAGGACAGGAAGATGCCGAACGCCGCCAGGATCAAAAGTCCGACGATGTAATAAACTTCCTGCGGCCACAGCTCGATGAAGAAGAAGAAAAACCGCCGGCCCTCGAAATCAATGAGCACCGCCTGGTCGGGCCGGCCGATACCGCGATCCCACCGGAGCCATGGAGTCACATAATAGATCGCCAGCAGGCCGACCATCGCCGCCCACTTGAGATTGCGAAATGCGCCATGCGCAAGCTTGGGATAGATTTGCTCGCGTTTTTTGTAGAGCTGGCGAGCGCCCTTGGAATTGACCGCGCGAGCGTCGATGTTGTGATCGTCGCTCGCGCGCTTGTCGATGAGTGTGACTTTGCCCACGCTCAGGGCGTAACACCGCTGGTGGCGCCCCCGTCTTGATTTTGATCAATCAAGGGCGCTCCCGGCGAAGGCGCCGCATCTGGCTCGCCGCCACCCATTTCGTGAACGTAATAAGCCAGCGCCCGTAGCGTCCCTTCGTCGAAGCGGCGCTCCCATGACGGCATGACGCCGCCGCGGCCAAGTTCGATCTGGCGGCGGATTTCCGCACGTGACCCGCCGTAGAGCCAAACATCGTCATTGAGACTGGGCGCGCCGACAGTGCGATCACCGGCGCCAGTCGCGCCATGGCACGCCGCGCACTGCTCTTGGTAGATAGCTGCGCCACGCTCCGCCGCACGCAGGTCCGGGTGCAGGCGGCTGCCCGCGGCGGAAACCGCAATCACATGCTCGGTGACATCGCCGATCTGGGCCGCGGTCAGAAGATGATCCCGCCCGAACGCCGGCATCATCGACATGCGAGCGTCCGGATGGCCCGAACGGATGCCGACTCGAAGGGTCTGTTCTATGTCATCCATAGAACCACCCCAGATCCAGACGTCATCGGCAAGCACAGGATAGCCGGGCGCACCGGCGCCGCCCGCCCCGTGGCACGTCTGACAATTGTCGCCGAATGCCGATTCACCCGCCGCGCGCGCGAATTCCTGCAACTCAGGATCGCGCGCCAGATCGGCGCTCGAAGCATGCGCCAAACGCGCGAACATCGGCGCACGCGACGCCTCCAAGGCTTGCACCTCGGCGGCGACATTGCGCCGGTCAGACCAGTTCAGCAAACCGTGCGTATAGCCGTTCGCCATCGGCCACGCTGGCATCAGCACCCAATAGATGACTGCAGCAACGATGCTTGCGTACAGTATGTAGAGCCACCAGCGCGGCAAAGGCGTATCAAGTTCCTTGATGCCATCCCACTCGTGACCGGTGGTGTCTGTGCCGCTGACGTCGTCACGATCAGTATGTTCAGCCATTGTCGTCCTCGTCAGCGAGCGGCGCTCGCGCAGCGTCTTTGAACGTCTCGCGGTTGCCCGGCCAGAAGGTGTAGATGACCACACCAACGGAGAGCGCGAAGAGCAGCACCAGCCCCCACGTCTGCGCAAAATGTGAAGCGGCTTCGTAGGTCATCGTGTCACCGCGCATTCTCGGGATCATCGGCGCGATAGGTCGAAAAATCGACGCCGGTCCCCAGCATTTGCAGGTAGGCGATCAACGCATCCATCTCGGTTACACGGCCAGGCTGCCCGTCGAAGTCACGAATGGCGACGCCGGGATAACGCTGTTCAAAGTCGTACGCAGTTGAACCAAGCGGCTCGGCCTGCGCGCGCGCGTCGGCGTTGGCGTTGAGCATTTGCTCATCGGTGTAAGGCACCCGCAACATCCGGTTGGTGCGCAAATGCGCATCCATGTGCGCAGTGTCGAGATCGCGCCGTTCCAGGAATGCGTAAGGAGGCATGACCGATTCCGGCACGACAGATCGCGGATCAACCAGGTGGGCGCGATGCCACTCGTCGGAGTATCGATTGCCAACGCGCGCCAAGTCGGGTCCGGTACGCTTCGATCCCCACTGGAACGGGTGATCGTACATGCTCTCAGCGGCCAGCGAGTAATGTCCGTAGCGTTCGACCTCATCGCGCAACGGACGAACCATCTGCGAATGGCAAACGTAACAGCCTTCGCGAACATAGACCTCGCGCCCGGCAAGTTCGAGCGGCGTATAAGGACGCACGCCTTCCACACGCTCGATCGTCGACTCGATGAAGAAGAGCGGCGTGATCTGAACCAGACCTCCGATCGACACAACGACGAGAATACCGATGACAAGGATCAGCGAATTGCGCTCAAACCATTTGTGAAATTTCCACATAAGCGCCCCCTATTCCGCAGCCACAACAGCGGCCGTCGCCGGGGCGTCAGCAGCGCGCACATGCGCAGGCTCGTTGCTCGTTGCCGTCTTCCACAAATTGTAAGCCATGATGAGCGCGCCCGTTAGATAGAGGCCACCACCCAACGCACGGATGATGTAGTAGGGGTGCATCGCTTCGACGCTCTCGACGAACGAGTATTCGAGGAAGCCGAACTCATTGTAGGCGCGCCACATCAAGCCCTGCATGACGCCGGCGACCCACATCGAGGTGATGTAGAGAACGATGCCGATCGTCGCGAGCCAGAAGTGCCAATCGACGAGCGCGAGCGAGTGGAGCTTCTGTTTCCGCCACAACCACGGCGTCAGACAATAAAGCGCACCGAAGCTGACAAAACCCACCCAGCCAAGAGCGCCGGAATGGACGTGTCCAATTGTCCAATCGGTGTAGTGCGAGAGCGAATTGACGGTTCGGAGGGACATCATCGGCCCTTCAAACGTCGACATGCCGTAGAACGCGACGCTGACCACGAGCATCCTCAGCACCGGATCGGTCCGAAGCTTGTCCCACGCGCCCGAGAGCGTCATCAGCCCGTTGATCATGCCTCCCCATGACGGCATCCACAGCATGATCGAGAACGTTGCACCAAGCGTCTGCGCCCACTGCGGCAGCGCCGTGTAGTGCAAGTGGTGCGGGCCTGCCCAGATGTAGAGGAAGATCAGCGCCCAGAAGTGAATGATCGAAAGCCGGTAAGAATAAACTGGGCGGTTCGCCTGCTTCGGAATGAAGTAGTACATGATGGCGAGGAAGCCGGCGGTGAGGAAGAAGCCCACGGCGTTGTGACCGTACCACCATTGTGTCAGCGCATCTTGAACGCCGGAAAACAGCGAGTAGCTGAACGAGCTGCCGAACGTCACCGGAATGGCGAGGTTGTTGATGATGTGCAGCATCGCGATGGTGACGATGAACGCCAGATAGAACCAGTTCGCGACATAGATGTGCTTTTCCTGGCGCTTCCAGATCGTGCCAAGGAAAACGAGCAGATAGACGACCCAAACCAGGGTCAGCCAGAGATCAGTGTACCACGGCGGCTCCGCGTACTCGCGGCCCTCCGTGATCCCCATCAGATAGCCGGTGCCGGCGAGCACGATGAAGAGCTGATAGCCCCAAAACACGAACCACGGCCAAAGCCCGCCCGCCAAACGCGCGCGACAGGTGCGTTGGACAACGTAGAAGCTTGTCGCGATCAGGACGTTACCGCCAAACGCGAAGATCACGGCGGAGGTGTGCAGCGGTCGTAGGCGCCCGAAATTGGTCCAACCGAAATCGGAAAAGTAGAAGATGTTCGGAAACGCGAGTTGCAACGCGATGATGACGCCCACAAGCAGCCCCGCCACGCCCCAGAACATCGACGCGATGACGCCGGCTTTAATGACGCCGTTTTCGTAACGTGACGAGAGATCTTGCTTCAGTCCCTTGCCGAGCACGCCAGTGATGGCGGCGTACCCCAGCATGAACGCGCCGAGCATCGTCCACATCTGAATAGCGAACGGACCGTCAATCGCGCGCGATATACCGAAGAGCGCCAGAAACGAACCGACGACCAGAATGACAAGAATGCCCGCCGCGTCGTCGCGAAACCCGCTCTTCTGGATCATCGCCTGCCCCTTCAGCCGACGGCGCGAAGCGGCCGTCTCGGACCCCGGGTACCAGCCCCGATGCGACCGCGACTTGAGCCAGATCAAACGCCGCCGTGAGACTTCGCCGCATAAGGGCGGAGGAGATTCAAAGATGAATCAGCGTGCTCTCCTGTCGCTGGCGTGCTTCGGCGCGGCCGGACTCTGGCCTTCGCTCATGGCGGTGCTTGAGCGCGCGCTCATGTCGCCCCTCCAACGCGCGACGCGCGACGCCTTCTGCGGCCTGCCCGATCACGCGGGTCTCGAACTGCTTGGACATTGCGCCGCGTGCTGGGCTGGCTCGGCTATTTTCGTGGCGGCCGGCCTCTTCGTGTTGTTGGCTAGAGACAGCGCGCCAGTACGCGCGCGTTAGAGCGGGCGAACCTCGCGGCTGGGAGTGAGTTCATCGCGGCCGCGCGCTCTATGCACTTGCTTTCATTGCTTTTTATGAGCCGACAGGTCCTTCGCTCGTCAGCCTCCGACTGGACCTTCCGGCAGCGCCGCCCAACCTCAGCGCGACAAGCGCAGCGGAACGAGAACTTCACGCGCCGGCGCGCCTCCGCGCGGGGTGCTGGGGACATCGCCGCTTGCGGGTCAAATAGNNAATAGCGCCAGAGTGCGCGTCATTGGATATTTGAAACCGCGCGCGGAGCGCCGAGATTTCGCGCGGCTTCAGCGGCCGCTTTTGCGCCGGTCACCTTGCCCTATCGCACGTTCCACTGATTTTATTGGCCAGGCCGTGGAGAGGCCAACCAGAACTGGAATAGCAATAGCGTGAAGCTACGTCTCCTTCGCGAACGCCTTGCCCACGCGTGTCAGGAAATCCGCCAATTGGGCGGCCTCTGCCGGCGAAAGCGCAGATTCAATGGCGCCGTTGATCTTTCGGAATGGCGTTGCAGCGCGCTCCAGCGCCTGACGTCCGGACGGGCTCAGGCTCAAACGCCAGGCGCGCGCGTCGGCCGCATCGCGTACGCGCACGAGCAAGTCGATATCCATTAGGCGCGCCACCATCGCGGTCACCGCGGATTCGTTGAGTCCCAATAGATTCGCCACGGCGCGTTGAGCTACGGGCCCGCTCTCGGCAATCACCGCGAGCACCGCCGCTTGCGCGGTGGTGATGCCAGCGGCGTCAAGCACGGCGCTGTCTGCGGCCTTTCGCGCACGATGCGCTGCCATCTGAAGGGCATGATAGAGCCTGGGTTTACGCTTGGGCATGCCCCTGCTTACCCGCTTGCGTCGTTGGCGCCAAACTATATGCTTCACTAGTGAAGTTAATGGAGGCCGCTATGGGCGCGATCGACGTATGGGCGCAGATCACGACGCGGCGCATGGCCGACCAAGCGTGGATGAAGACCCTGCTGCGATGGACGGGTCAGGAAGATGAGCGGCCACTGCCGACGCCGCAATCCACGCTGGCGGCGATGGACGCGGGCGGTGTCGACATCTCGCTGCTTTCCGCATGGTCCTCCCCAACGGGAGATTTGACCTCAAACGATGAAGTGGAGGCGCAGATCGAAGCCGCGCCCACACGGCTAAGCGGGCTTGCGTGCGTCGACCTCGCTAATCCCATGGCGGCGGCGCGCGAAATTCGCCGCCGCGTTGACGGCAAACGCTTTGTCGGCGTGCGCGTCGTACCGTGGTTGTGGGACCTGCCGCCGAATGACCGGCGCTACTATCCGGTCTATGCTGCCTGCATCGAGGCGGGCGTGCCGTTCTGCACCCAGATTGGCCATACTGGACCGCTGAAGCGATCGGAAACGGGACGACTCATTCCCTATCTTGAAGACGTACTGCTCGACTTCCCCGAACTGGTCGTCGTCGGCGGACACGTGGGGTTTCCGTGGCTGGACGAACTGACGACGCTCACGATCAAATTCCCGAACTTCTATGTCGACACGTCCGCGTACGTTCTACGTCGGCTGCCACTGGCTTTCGTCGCCTGGATGAAAAGCGTGGGCCAATCGCGCGTGATGTTTGGCACCAACTGGCCGATGTTGTCCCCGGCGAACTGTCTCGATGGACTGGATGGCCTAGACCTCACCGCAGCGCAGACTGATGCATTCCTTGCCGGCAATGCGCGGCGGGTGTTCCGGTTGTAGTCGGTCCATCCAGGGGAGCGTCATCTTACAAGTCAGTTGGCGTAAGCTGCGAGAAGCGGCTGCGCAGGCTGGGAAAGTCGATGCCCATGGCGAAGCCGGCAAAGATTCCAGCAACGAGCGCCGTCGCCCAGCCCGCGGGACCGATTGGGCTAAGCACCGGAACTGGCGGTGACGCGATCACGCTTAGCCCCACGCCGGCGAGCGCCTGCGCCAACGCGAGCCATTGATACAGCTTTAGTCCGTTCCAAAGCGGCGTCTGCGGTTCACCACGATACGCCTCTTCAATGAAGCGCAGAGCGCCAGAGACGGTGAGATAGACGGCGATAACGAGCGTCTGCGATGCTCCAGAATCGTACAAGCGCGAGAGCAATGTAGCTGTGAATGCGTTGGCGTAAATCGAATAGAGCGGAGTTGGATGCACGCCGACACCACCCAGTCCTGCGATCCGCAAAACTCGGCTCTCCTGGCGACGATAGACAATGCCCCGGCCATGAGCGCAGCGAGCGCCATGGCAACAGCCTTGTACTAAGCAACGCAACCGCCCTATCGCTTGGATCACCGGTGCGCCCATCGCCAAGCCCGCACCCAACAGCCACGGCGACAATCCCAGCAACCACGCCGACGCACCAACGCCGATGAACGCGCCGAGCAGCGCTCCATAATATCCGAACGGACGTGCGAGCTTACCCGAAAACTCGACCAGCTGACCCCAGAGCCCAGCGCTGACCACGACACAAACTGCGAGGATGAGCACCGCGTATGGCGCGGCCGCGCCTACGACGGCCGCAAAGATGAGTCCTCCCGCGCCTGCTGCGGCGAAGGCGTACCACGCATAATTGATCACCCGCATCGAGCCGATCCGCACCGCGCTCCACGAATTCGCTATCGCTTCGACGACGCGCAACGCGGTGTGATGGAGAGGCAGCGCCGCCATACCGCCTAGCACCGCAAGGCAGAACGCAAACGTGCGTTGCTCGAGACCGCTCAAACCAAGGCAAATGATGAGCGTGACGATCGCCAACGTTGTCGCAACAACGGCGTCTTCGGTCTTCACCGCCAATGCACCGAGTAGGCCGCCGCACGCCGCCAACACCACGCAAACAGGCGTTTCTAGCTGCACGCCGGCGCCAAGCGATGCGAGACACACCGCAACCATAGCAACATGTGCGCCGATTAATGCACGCCGCAAAGTCCAACCGGTAACGGCCGTGAAAAATGGCGCCGCCGCGAACAATGCGCACGCCAATGTGAGGCGCGTATCCGTGGGCACGCCGCCGAGCGCGACCTCCAAAATTTCGAGCGCACCAATCCAACACACCATATGCAGTGCCGCGCTCCACCGCGCACGCATGGTGGCGCGTTCACCGCTCGCCTCCGGCAACGATAGGAGCGAACGTTGGCTCTCGTCGCGCAACGGTGGTCGGTGCATGGCTTCGTATCCAAACACGAGCGCAACAGAGAAGAGCGCGACGGTCGGCGCAACGAGCCAGAATCCGATCGCACTCTGAGCGCATGCGCTTGCGCCAAAGACAGCCATCGTAAAGCCGAGATAGATCGGATCGCTGCACACGACATAAGGCCCCTGCACCACGCGGATGCTTGGAGGCGACGCGTTGCTCGGCGCCTTGCCCGTCACGCGCATGAAGCTCGTCATGGCCCATGCCAGAACCAAAATCCCGCCGACTAGAAGGGGCGGACCGATGCTAGGCGGCGGCGGCGGAAGGGTTACCACGCCCGCGCCCAAATGCGCCCACGCCCAGAGGACCATCGGGAGGCACAGAACGAAGAACCCATTGTAAAGCCAGAGCTGTGTGCCACGCATGTCAACCTCTCAACCGCTCTTTACCGTTCCGAGGCTTTGGCGCAACCAAGGCCGCATGCGATTGACCAAGCGCTATTTTGACGTGATCAGTGACACAGGCAGCTACCTGATCGCCTATGACGCAATCGCGCATCTGGGTTGCGTCCCGCTTCACTATCGCGCGACACTGAGTGATCTGCCCCACCTTCGAAGGGCGCGCTTCAGCATAAGCGGCGCACTGACTGCCGCTGAGACATTTCCTCAGCCGTTGAGCGCCGGTAAGACGCCGATCGAATGCGGGCGCCGCGGCCGGCTCGATGGCATGCAGGTGAAAAGCGGAGCGGTGTGCTGGCGCCTAGACGCCATTGGCTTCCCCGTCACGGCAGGCGAAGTGTCCGGATTCGGCTATTGCGAGACGGTGTCGCTCGGTGCTGCGCCTTGGACGCTTGGTCTGCAGCGCATCCGCTGGGGTCGTTTCGTCGGCGCGCATCATTGGGCGGTATGGAATCTGGTACACGGCGCCAACCCCATTGCGTTCGCTGCGCTGGACGGCGCGTCCGTTAACATCGAAGCGAATTCAGACCGTCTCGACGTCGGAGCCGCGCGGATCGAACTCGGCGCCGTTGCCCGCACTGTTGCGGAAGGTGATGTCATTGCCGCGGAGCTTGGCACGCTACGCCCGCTGATCGCGCTGCTCAACGGGCCGCGTTTTCGCCTCGTACAACGCAAGACCGTGCGTGAAGCGCGGCTCACTCTCGACACGGGCGAGAGCGAGTTTGGTTTTGTCATGGACGAAACAGTTGTTGTCACAAACTGAACCGCGCTGGCTGGGACCCGCGGGACAGCTACCGCATTTAGCGTGAACAACGTGGCTGCGCGCGATCACCCGCGCCGATCCAAACCCACCGGAAAAATGGCGGCGACTTTCTCAGCGCTCAGAAACACGAAAAGTCTTGCAAGGTCTAAGGGCGCTCACGGGCGTTTTCGCGCAAGTCTCCGAGCTAAGCGCTTGAAAAGGTGGTGGGCCACGACGATAATTGTTTGAACCCAGAATTGGCCGAATTCCGGGCCTGGGACCAGGTGTTTGGCGTGCTTCAGGACTG
>CXWL01099474.1_pt1 | contig 19574 bp, 21 predicted proteins | sample 590931 | NCBI WGS metagenome assembly CXWL01 (sample SAMEA3498368, study PRJEB10139) | groundwater metagenome | biome: water well; material: biofilm material | place: Germany | collected 2015-04-27 | reverse complement strand
TGCGGTTCGGACGCGATGAACATCAACGGCAAGAACGGCCTGGCCTGCACCACCAACCTGAACGAGCTGACCCAGCCGATCGTGCTGCGTCCGCTGCCAGGCCTGCCGGTGATCCGCGACCTGATCGTCGACATGACCCAGTTCTTCAAGCAGTACGATTCGATCAAGCCGTACCTGGTCAACGAGTCGATCCCGCCCGAGAAAGAGCGCCTGCAGACGCCGACCGAGCGCGAAGAGCTCGACGGCCTGTACGAGTGCATCCTGTGCGCTTGCTGCTCGACCTCGTGCCCGTCGTTCTGGTGGAACCCGGACAAGTTCGTCGGTCCTGCCGGCCTGCTGCAAGCCTACCGCTTCATCGCCGACTCGCGCGACGAAGACACCGGCGCGCGCCTCGACAACCTCGAAGACCCGTACCGCCTGTTCCGCTGCCACTCGATCATGAACTGCGTCGACGTCTGCCCGAAGGGTTTGAACCCGAACAAGGCGATCGGCAAGATCAAGGAACTGATGGTTCGCCGCGCCATTTAAATACAGTAGTAGTACCGTACTGCCTTATCCGGGCAGGCGGAGTATGATGTTGACCCAATAACGGACTCTAGTGTGACTACGCATCAATCCGACCCGGCCAACCGCGCCCGCTTACGCTGGCGCAGTCGCCGGGGACTGCTCGAAAACGACCTGATCCTGACGCGCTTTCTCGACGCGCATGAGGCCGCCCTGAGCGATGAAGACGTCGATGCGCTGACCCGCTTGCTCGATCTGGCGGACAACCCGCTGATGGACTTGCTGCTGGCGCGTTCCGAGCCCGAAGGCGAGGTTGACCTGCCGCACGTTCACGCCTTGCTGGCGCGCTTACGGCAAATCTAGGAATCCAGGTTCGTCATTTTTAATTTTGTAGTCTCGCATCCCAAGAAGGAAGTGAAATGAATATCTCCGATACCAAAGCCACCCTGTCGTTCTCCGATGGCAGCGCCGCCATCGACATGCCGATCTACAAGGGCACCGTTGGCCCGGACGTCATCGACATCCGCAAGCTGTACGCCCAGACCGGCAAGTTCACCTACGACCCGGGCTTCATGTCGACGGCCGCCTGCAACTCGGCGATCACCTACATCGACGGCGACAAGGGCGAGCTGCGCTACCGCGGCTACCCGATCGAGCAGCTGGCCGAGAACTGCGACTTCCTCGACACCTGCTACCTGCTGCTGAACGGCGAACTGCCGAACGTTGCCGCGAGCAAGAAATTCGACGACACCGTCACCAAGCACACGATGGTGCACGAGCAGATGCAATTTTTCTTCCGCGGCTTCCGCCGCGACGCGCACCCGATGTCGGTGCTGGTCGGCACGGTCGGCGCGCTGGCCTCGTTCTACCACGACTCGCTCGACATCAACGACCCGCATCACCGCGAAGTGTCGGCGATCCGCCTGATCGCCAAGATGCCGACCCTGGTCGCGATGTCGTACAAGTACTCGATGGGCCAGCCCTTCATGTACCCGCGCAACGACCTGTCGTACAGCGCCAACTTCATGCGCATGATGTTCGGCAACCCGTGCGAAGAGTACGTCGTCAACGACGTGCTGGTGCGCGCGCTCGACCGCATCCTGATCCTGCACGCCGACCACGAGCAGAACGCCTCGACGTCGACGGTTCGCCTGGCTGGTTCGTCCGGCGCCAACCCGTTCGCCTGTATCGCAGCGGGCATCGCCTGCCTGTGGGGCCCGGCGCACGGCGGCGCCAACGAAGCGGCACTCAACATGCTGAAAGAAATCGGCTCGGTCGACAACATCCCGGCCTTCATCGAGAAGGTCAAGGACAAGAACTCCGGCGTCAAGCTGATGGGCTTCGGTCACCGCGTCTACAAGAACTTCGACCCGCGCGCCAAGCTGATGCGCGAAACCTGCCACGAAGTGCTCGACGAACTGGGCCTGCACGACGACCCGTTGTTCAAGCTGGCCATGGCGCTCGAGAAGATCGCGTTGGAAGACGACTACTTCGTGTCGCGCAAGCTGTACCCGAACGTCGACTTCTACTCCGGCATCGTGCAATCGGCGCTGGGCATCCCGGTGTCGCTGTTCACCGGTATCTTCGCGATGGCCCGTACCGTCGGCTGGATCGCGCAGTGGAACGAGATGATCGCCGATCCGGAACAGAAAATCGGCCGTCCGCGCCAGCTGTACATCGGCGAGACCTTGCGCGATGTGCCAGCGATCGACAAGCGCTGATCAGGGTTTTCGCGGCAACAAAAAAAGCGAGCTTCGGCTCGCTTTTTTTTCGTCTGCAGTGGCGCAATCAGTGACACCAGCAGCTTGCCCGTCGCATCAAGGCGCGATGGTGATTGGCGGGCTATAGTGATTAAATGCGGGGCGACATTCGTTCCACCAGCGTTCAGGAGTCCGTCATGCTGGCCATTCGTCTACCGGAAGAGATTGAGGAGCGGCTAGAGGCGCTTGCCAAGCGCACTGGCCGTAGCAAGGCTTTCTACGTACGCGAAGCCGTCCTGGCGTACCTCGAAGATATTGAAGACCTATACCTGGCCGAACAAGTTGTTCGACGCATCGAAAGTGGAGAGGAAAGCACATCCTCGTTAGATGACGTCGAGGCGCGCCTTGGCTTGGCGGATTGAGATATCCAAATCGGCGGAAAGCCAGCTGGGCAAGTTGGACAAGCCGGTAGCAAAGCGGATTCGATCCTTCCTGCGCGAAAGGGTTGCGGTTCTCGNNACGCTGAATGTTTCCAGGAAATTCTAGGCCGAGGTTAATATTGGTACGTGTACAATATTTGATCCGCTGCCCGCGCGATTTCGCCAAACGGGCCTGCCTAATTTTTCCGGAGCTGCACATGAAACGACTGATCCTCGCATGCTGCCTGGTGCTATCCAGCGCTGGCGCGTTCGCCCAGCCTGCCGACGCCGCCCTCAAGCAGCAGGTCAACGCCTTCGTCGACGAATGGCACGACGACGCGGCGCATGCGCGCATGGCGTTTTTCGACAAGATCGCCAAGGACGGCGTCTACATCGGCACGGACAAGACCGAGCTGTGGCACAAGGACGAGTTCAAGGTGTGGGCGAAGAAGTACTTCGAGCGCAANNCTGCTCGACACGCAGATGGGCGTCTGCCAGGCCAGCGGCGTGATCCACCGGACGCCGACCGGCTTCGAGATCGAGCATTACCAGCTGTCGATCGCCGTGCCGAACGACGTCAGCACCCCGGTCACCAGGATGATCAAGGAATTCGAGGCGAAACCCGCCGCCAAATAGATGCCAGAGACTCCAGCCTACATCGGACGCTTCGCCCCTTCGCCGACCGGCCCGCTGCATGCCGGCTCGCTGGTCGCGGCGCTCGCCAGCTACCTTGACGCGCGCGCGCACAACGGCCGCTGGCTGGTGCGCATCGAGGACGTCGACGAAGCGCGCAGCGTGGCCGGCGCGGCGGAAGGCATGCTGGCGCTGCTGCGGCAACTCGGCATGCAGTGGGATGGCGAGGTGGTCTGGCAAAGCCGGCGCACCGCGCTGTACGAGGCGGCGTTCGACCGGCTCTGGGAGCATGCCTATCCCTGCGGCTGCAACCGGCGCGAGATCGCCGATTCGCGCCTCGGCACCGCGCCGGACGGTTCGGCGATCTATCCCGGCACCTGCCGCCAGGGCCTCGGCCCCGGCAAGGCCATGCGCAGCCTGCGCTTGCGGGTGCCCGAGCCGGGCGCCGACCTGATCAGCTTTGTCGACCGCTTTGCCGGCAAGGTCGAGCATCACCTGGCGCGCGACGCCGGCGACTTCGTCCTCAAGCGCGCCGACGGCTTTTGGGCTTACCAGCTGGCGGTGGTGGTGGACGACGCCGGGCAGGGCGTCACCGACATCGTGCGCGGCGCCGACCTGCTCGACTCGACGCCGCGCCAGGTCTTCCTGCAGCGCCTGCTCGGCGTGCCGACCCCGCGCTACCTGCATGTGCCGGTGCTGCGCAACGCGCAGGGCGAGAAGCTGTCGAAGCAAACCGGCGCTGCCGCGGTGACGCCGCGCGACGAGGGCGAGTCGGTAGCCGCCTTGCTGGCAGCCGCGCGCAGCCTCGGCTTGCCGCTTGGCCGCGCCGATTCATTGACCGCGTTTTGGCAGGCCGCGATTCCCGCATGGGCGGCGCTGCTGCAGGCGCGGCGCGAAAGATACTGAACCAACCCCTTTGCCTCACCTGTGCGACAACATTCCTTGAAAACAGGCATTATGTCCAAAAGGAAAGGGTTTACTCATGCGCATTAAATTACTGACATTGCCGCTGCTGCTCGCGTGCGGCTTTGCCTCGGCCCAGGACGCCTCGCTGCTCGCTGGCGCACTCAATAACAACATGGTGCACGAACGTTCGTTTGCCGGCGAACTCGGCTTCTCGCAGCGGATGGGCGAGTACACTTCGCTCAGCGCCGAGTACTACAACGAGGGCCATCCAAGCAAACACCACCGCGACGGTTTTACATCGCAACTGTGGGTGCACACGCCGTATCCGGAGAAGGGCTTCTCGTTCGGCGCCGCCATCGGGCCTTACTATTATTTCGATACCACCACCGGCCTCGGCGTCGCCAGCGACTACCGCAACCTGCACGGCTGGGGCACCCTGACCAGCGCGAGCGCGAAATGGCACTTCGAAAAGCGCACCTATGCCGAGGTGCGCATCAACCACGCCAAGACCCACGGCGAAGGCGACTCGAACAGCATCCTGATCGGCCTCGGTTACGAGTTGAAGAACGTGCCCGACCGCGTCCGTGAGAAGAACGAAGCGCCTGGCGACCGCCTGCTGATGGTGCAAGCTGGCCAGGCCATCGTCAACAGTTTCGAGTCCGAGCGCGCGGTCGCCTACGGCATCGAATATCGCGATACGGTCACGCAGAACATGGAGTGGAGCGTGACCGCGCTGAACGAAGGGCGGATCGGGCTGGTCCAGCGCAAGGGCGCGGCGGCGCAGATCTGGCTGCTGCGGCCGTTCACCGACCGCACCGTGCTCGAACTGGGCGGCGGCGGCTACCTGATGCGTGACCGTGTCAACCGCGACGACGCCACCGAAGAATCGAAGACGCACCTGGTGCCGATCCTGACGATCGGCATGCGCTACCGGCTCTCGCCCGACTGGCGCGCGCAACTGTCTTTCAGCCGCGTCGTCACCGACTACCACCGCGACTCCGACATCCTGCTGCTCGGCGTCGGCAAAGTGTTCTGATCGGCCCCCGTCGCGCGGTGACGCGCGCGACGGGCTGCCTGCCGTTTCCCCGGCTAACCGACCCCGCGCGGAAAGCCTCTTCACACTTCTTGCTCGAAGTGTAAATACAAATTATAATCATTCTCATTTGGACGAATTGCCTCGTGGCAGCCTGACGCCTTGCGTCTTAATCTGATAGATGAGAGAACGATGAACAAACACCTGATCGCCGCTGCGCTTGCCGCCGCCTTCCTGGCCAATCCGCTCGCTGCCCATGCCGGCGAAGCCGAGCTGCTGGCGCGCATCGAGAAGATGGCCGCCGAGCTGGAACAGTTGAAGGCCGAACTGAAGGTCAACCAGCAGAAGACCGAGGCGATCGGCCAACGCCAGCAAGCGGAGGCCCCCGCGCCGATCCCGGCCGTTGCCGCGAGCGCCGCGCCGGCCACCGTCATCAGCGGCTATGGTGAGTTGAACTACAATCGTCCGACCCGCAACGCCAGCGCGGCCCAGACCGACGTGCGCCGCGCCGTGATCGGCATCCAGCACCGCTTCGACGAGAAGACGAAGATCGTCTCGGAATTCGAATGGGAACACGCGATCGCCTCGGCCACCGACGCCGGCGAGAGCGCCATCGAGCAGTTGTATGTCGAGCGCGAATTCGCCAACGGCATGCGCGGCAAGGCCGGCCTGTTCCTGATTCCCGCTGGCCTGCTCAACACCAGCCATGAGCCGACCGCCTACTACGGCGTGGAACGCAACTTCGTCGAGACCGCGATCATCCCGTCGACCTGGCGCGAAGTCGGCATCGGCCTGTCGGGCGACCTGGCCAACGGGCTGACGTGGGATACCGGCCTGACCACCGGCTTCGACATCACCAAGTGGGACGCGGCCGGCAGCGATGGACGCGAATCGCCGCTCGCCAGCATCCACCAGGAAGGCCAGTTGGCGAAGTCGCGCAACCTGTCGGTGCACGGCGCGCTGAACTGGCGCGGCGTTCCGGGGTTGCTGCTCGGCGGCTCGGTATTCACCGGCAACGCCGGCCACAAGACCGCCGATTTTGCCGCACCGGACGCCCGCATCACGGTCGTTGACCTGCATGGCCGCTACACGCCCGGCCATTGGGACCTGTCGGCGCTGTACGCACGCGGCGAGATCCGCAATGTCGACGCGCTGAACATGGGCTTCGCCGGCGCAGCGACACCAGTGCCGGCCAGCTTCGCCGGTTGGTATGCCCAGGCCGCCTATCAGCTGCTCAAGTCGGGCGACTACGTCTTCAGTCCGTTCGCGCGCTACGAGCAATTCAACACGGCCAGGCGCTATTCCGCGCTGGCGACGGCCGGCGCCCCTGACGAGAAGGTGGTCACCGTCGGCGCCAACCTGCGGATGGGCGAGGGCGTGGTGCTGAAAGCCGATTATCAGAAATTCAGCGAAGACAAGTCGCGCGACCGCCTGAATCTGGGCGTCGGCTTCGCCTACTAAGCGCGCGATGAATCGCCATTTTCATTGGGTAGCGGTGGTGGCGGGCGCGGCGAGCGCGCCGGCGTTCGCGACCCAGTACCTCACCGTCGAACAGGCGCAAAAGCTGATTTTTCCGGAGGCGACCGCGTTTCGCCGCCAGGACATCGCGCTGACGTCGGCCCAGATGCAGCAGGTGGCCAAGCTCGCCGGCGTGTCCGCGCGATCGGTGAATTGGCAGGTGCTTGCCGCGCTCAAGGGCGACGCCCTGGTCGGCTACGTGGTGCTCGACGACGTGATCGGCAAGTTCGAGCTGATCTCCTACGCCGTCGGCCTGAACCCCGATGCCAGCGTGCGGCAAGTCGAAATCCTGACCTACCGCGAAAGCCATGGTGGCGAAATTCGCAATCCGGCGTGGCGCAGGCAGTTCGCCGGCAAGCGCGCGCAGGGCGGCATCGCAATCGGCGAGGGCATCGCCAACATCAGCGGGGCGACGCTGTCGTGTACCCACGTGACCGACGGCGTGCGCCGCATCGCCGCGATCGCCCAGGTGGTGCTGGCAAAATGATGCGGCGTGCCCAGCCCTGGTTGGGCACGCTGGTCGAGATCACGCTGTCGCCGGACGCCGATCCGCAGGCGGCCAGCGCAGCGTTTGCGCAGATCGCGCTGGTGCATCGCCTGATGAGCTTTCACTCCGCCGACAGCGACGTCTCGCGTTTCAACCGCGCCGCCGTCGGCGCCGTGGTCGCGCTCGATCGCCATACCTGGAATGTGCTTCACCTGGCCGACCAGGTCGCGCTAGCGTCGGCAGGCTGCTTTGACGTCGCCTGTGCATCGAAGCTGGTCGAATGGCGCTACCTGCCGGCGCCGGCGCCGGCCCAGGCGTGCATTGCCGGCGCGCGGGCGTATGAATTGATGGCGGACGGGCGGGTGTACAAGTGCGCCCCGGCGTGGATCGATCTCGGCGGCATCGCCAAAGGCTATGCGGTCGACCTGGCGATCCGCGCTTTGGAGCAGCATGGCGTGGCCAGCGCCTGCGTCAACGCCGGCGGCGACCTGCGCGTGATCGGCGCGGCCGCCTGGCCGGTGGCGGTGCGCTCGCCGCGCGATCGAGGCGCCGTCGGAGCCCGGCTCGAACTGCGCGACGCCGCCATCGCGACCTCCGCCACGTACTTTTCGGCGAAGCGGCTGGAAGACGGCGCTGCGGTCAGCGCGCTCGTCGATGGCCGCGACGGGCGCTCGGTGACGGCGCCGGTCAGCGTCACGGTGCGCGCGCCAACCTGCGCCGTCGCCGACGCGCTGACCAAGGTGGTGATGGCCAGCGGCGATGCGCGCCATCCATGCATTTCTCAATTCGACGCTGCCGCATTTATAATCTGACCGATGCCACATCATAAAAACAACGCCATCAGGGCCGCGCAGGCGCGTCTGCATATCAATCTGCGGCTCGAGCGCTGGCTTCGCCGCTGCGTTTACTTCAGCTTTGCCGTGCTGCTCGCCAGCGGAACGGTGTGGCTGGTAGCCCGCTACTTCCTCCGTCCGGTCGGCCAGTTCGGCGAAACCATCCATCCATTCGAACCTTGGGCGATGAAGGCGCACGGCGCCGGCACCATGCTGATGCTGTTCTTCCTCGGCAGCGTGATGAACACCCACATCCGTCGCGCGCTGCGCTCCGGCCGCAACCTGGCCTCCGGATGGGCGATGATCGGCACGATGGCGCTGCTGGTCTTCACTGGATTCGGACTGTATTACCTGGCCAGCGAGGGCAGCCGTCCGCAGTGGTCGCTCGTGCATTGGATCGTCGGCCTGGCGCTGCCCGCGCTGGTCGTCGCGCACGTCCTGATCGGCCGCGCCTCGCGCAAGTCGCCGCTGCACGAACCGACGCGGTGACTTACTTCTCGCGATCGAGGATTGCCTGAATCTCGTCGCGCTCCTTCTGCGTCACGTGGCCGCGCAACGCGGCCAGCACGAGTTCCTTGCCCGACCCCGAAAACGCCTTGTGGATCAGGTCCTTGATCAGGCTGGTCTGCAGCGAGTCCTGCGCCTGCGCCGGCGCGTACACGTGCGCGCGCTGGCTTTCGTCGCGCGTCAGCAGCCCCTTGGTATGCATCACCTGCAGCAGCCGCAGCACCGTCGCGTACGCCATCTCGGGGCGGCTTGCCACCGCGGCCTGGTGCACCTGCTTGGCCGTCGCCGGGCCGAGCTGCCAGAGCAGCCGCAGCATCTCCAGTTCGGAGGCGGTTGGTTTCGGCGGTGCGGTGCGTTCAGTCATCAGGAAATAGAAGCCGGGTCGGAAGGGACCTAGAGTAAATTATCTACTTCCGGATGTCCATCACTATCGACCCGCCGCCGGTTTCCGGCTCAGTCCTCCAGCGAGTATGCGCGCAGGGTGAACAGCATCTTCCCGCCTTCGCTCTCGCACGTACCGCTCATGGTCTCGCCCTTGCCGATGACATAGGTCAGCGTGGTGCCGGCGCGCTTGCCGGCGCAGGCCGCATGCGCGGCCGCCGGAACGTCCGGTATGACCGGCGCCGGCGGCGGCTCAGGTGGCATTGGCGGCACCGGCGGCACCGGCGGCACCGGCGGCGGCGGACACTTGCCGTCCTCGTGCGACTTGCAGGTGTAGTGAACGGTGCCGGTCGTGGTGGCGCCCGCAGTTGAACTTAGCAAGACGAGCAATAACAGCGAAATGATTTTCATGTGGTCTCCTCGGTGATTGGGTTGATCGGCTTGTCGCAAGCCAATGACCGCAGTGTGCCGTCCGATTGTGGAGAAAACGTGGAGATGCTACAGGTCGAGCCGGTATCCCAAGCCGTAGATCGAATGGATCGCATCGGCCTGCGGCAGCGCCGCCGCCAGCTTGCGGCGCAGGTTCTTGATGTGGCTGTCGACCGCGCGGTCGTTTACCTCGAGGCTGTCCTGGCAGGCCAGGTCGAGCAGCTGGGCGCGCGAGAACACCTGGCCCGGCCGGCGCGCCATGCCGGCCAGGATCACGAATTCGCTCGGCGTCAGGTCGAGCGGCAGGCCGTGGATGCAGATGCGCCGGCCCGCTTCGTCGACGCTGATCGGCCGCGCCGGCGCGGCGCTGCCGGCGCGCCGCAGGATCGCCTTGATGCGCGCCATCAGTTCGCGCGGGCTGAACGGCTTGCACAGGTAGTCGTCGGCGCCAACCTCCAGTCCGAGCAGGCGGTCGATCTCCTCGACCAGCGCCGTCACCATCACGATCGGCACCTCGGAAAACGCGCGCACCGCGCGGCACACCGCCAGGCCGTCCAGGCCGGGCAGCATCAGGTCCAGCACGACCAGCGCCGGCGCGTCGGCGCGGATTGCCGCCAATGCCTGGGCGCCGTCGCCGAACACGGTGGGCGCATAGCCGGCGACACGCGCGTAGTCGGCCACCAGCGCGGCCAGCTCCGGTTCGTCCTCGACGATGAACAGGCGCGCGCTCATGGCTGCGCGATCGGCAGCGACAGCACCACTCGCAGCCCGCCCAGCGGCGAGTGCGCGAACGCCAGCTCGCCGCCATGCGTCTCGATGATGCGGCGGCACAGCGCCAGGCCGAGCCCGGAGCCGCCTTGCGCGCGGCTGCGCGAAGCATCGACGCGGTAGAAGCGTTCGGACAGGCGCGCCAGCGCATCGTCCGGCACGGCGGGCGCGCTGTCGTCCAGCGAAATCGTCAGGACGTCGCCATCGGCGCGCGCCTTTAGCCACACTTTTCCGCCGTGCGCCGTGTAGCGCACGCTGTTCTCGAACAGGTTGGCGAGCACCTGGCGCATACGCCCTGGATCCGCCATCACGATGGCGGACGCCGGGCCGCAGGCGTCGAAACGCAGGCCGGCGCCGGCCATCTTCTGCTCGAACGCGGCCGCTTCCTCGCGCGCCAGTTGCCACAGGTCGACCGGCACGCGCTCATAGGCCATCTCGCCCACATCGGCGCGCGCCAGCGCATATAGTTCGTCGATCAGCTTGTTCAGCGACAGCACCTGGCGCAGCATCGCCGCCACCGTGTCCGGGCCGGCCGCGCGCACGCCGTCCTGGATCGCTTCGAGCTGGGCGCGCAGCACCGACAGCGGCGTGCGCAGTTCATGCGAGGTGTCGGCCACCCACTGCCGACGCGATTCCTCGGCCGCTTCCAGCTTCTGTGCCAGCTGGTTGAAGCTGTGCGCCAGTTCGCCCAGTTCGTCGCTGCGGCCTTCCGCCAGCCGCACGTCGAAGCGGCCGCTGGCCAGTGCGCGCGCGCCGCTTGCCAGGCGCTCGATCGGCTTGCGAAAGTGCGCCGCCAGCAGCATTGCCGCCGCGGCGCTGAGCACGATGCTGGCGCCGACGATCGCCAGCAGGCTGTCCTTGAGCTGCTGCAGGAAGGCGCCGGCCATGGCGTCGCTCGGACGCTGCGNNCGAGTGGCCGGCCGGCCAGGTAGCCGCCGGCGCTGTCGAGCAGCGTGATGCGGTCTTGCAGCGCGATGTCTTCGACGCCGATATCGGCCGGCGGCGCGGCATCGTCGATCAGCGGCGGCGGCAGCGGCGGCATGGGTGGGGCAGGTGGCACCGGCGGCGCCGGCGGCTGCGCGGGCAGGGCGCCGAGGACGTCGGGCGCGGCGAACCGGCGCTGCTGCAAGCGCGCCAGTTCGGCCGCGATCCATTGTTTGCGTTGGTCCGCATCGGCCGGCAGGAAGTCCCAGCTGCTACTCTTTCTGTAGCGCTCGGCGAGTGCCCCGGACAATTCGTCGAGCCGGTCCAGTTCGATCTTCAATGCATACTCGCCGAAGCTGCTCGTCACGTTCTGCCGCATCAGCGCGATGCCGGTGGCGGCCACGGCGAGAATCGCCAGCAGGACCGAAACAAACAGGCGGTGACCAATCGATATGCGCACGTTGAATGCTCTTTAGGCAATAAAAGCATGATTTTAATAGCAACTACGTGGTGCGCGGACAGTTTTTTTGTGACCTCTATCTACAGGGCTTTTTCACATGGCGTGATGATGCGTTACAATATGGCGTGCTATTCTGAAGGGCTTTCCCAGGAATTCCATAGCTTTAAATGTCCTTCCCCACAACTTGATGTGCGATCCGCTAACCGGTCAGGCCGTGTCGCGGAAGGTTAGATTAACCCGCCAATTTCGCGAAGCGCGAATGAAAGGTGAGCAAGATGATGCAACAACAGACAGCGAACTCGTATCTGTTCGGCGGCAACGCGCCGTACGTGGAAGAGTTATACGAGGCTTACCTCGACAATCCTGGTTCGGTGCCGGACAACTGGCGCTCCTACTTCGACTCGATGCAGAACGTGCCGGCAGTCGACGGCTCGAACAAGCCCGACGTCGCCCACGCCTCCGTGATCGCCTCGTTCGCCGAGCGCGCCAAGCAAGGCCCGATCCGCGTGGTTTCCGCCGCGGCCGATGCCGAAATGGGCCGCAAGAACGTCGCCGTGACCCAGTTGATCGCCACCTACCGCAACCTCGGTTCGCAGTGGGCCAACCTCGATCCGCTGCAGCGCCAGGAGCGCCCGACGATTCCCGAGATGGAACCGGCTTTCTACGGCTTCACCGACGCCGACATGGAAACCCAGTTCAACATCAGCAATACCTACTTTGGCCAGGAAACCGCGTCCCTGCGCGACCTGCTCAACTTCCTGCGCGACACCTACTGCCGCGCTATCGGCGCCGAGTTCATGTACATCAGCGACCCGGCCGAAAAGCGCTGGTTGCAGGAAAAGCTTGAATCGATCCGCTCGACCCCGAATTTCACCGCCGAGAAGAAGATCCACATCCTCGACCGCCTGACCGCGGCCGAAGGCCTCGAGCGCTATCTGCACACCAAATACGTCGGCGCCAAGCGCTTCTCGCTCGAAGGCTCCGAGTCGTTCATCGCGTCGATCGACGAGACCATCCAGCGCGCCGGCGAAAACGGCGTGCAGGAAATCGTCATCGGCATGGCCCACCGCGGCCGCCTGAACGTGCTGGTCAACACCCTCGGCAAGTCGCCGGCCGACCTGTTCGAAGAATTCGAAGGCAAGCACGGCGACGAACTGCCGTCGGGCGACGTCAAGTACCACCAGGGCTTCTCGAGCGATATCTCGACCGCCGGCGGCCCGGTCCACCTGTCGCTCGCGTTCAACCCGTCGCACCTCGAGATCGTCAACCCGGTCGTCGAAGGTTCGGTCAAGGCGCGCATGGAGCGCCGCGGTGACAAGGAAGGCGCGCAAGTGCTGCCGATCCTGGTGCACGGCGACGCCGCTTTCGCCGGCCAGGGCGTGGTCATGGAAACGCTGAACCTCGCGCAGACGCGCGGCTACGGCACCGGCGGCACGGTCCACATCGTCATCAACAATCAGATCGGCTTCACCACCTCCGACCCGCGCGACGCCCGTTCGACCCTGTACTGCTCCGACGTCGTCAAGATGATCGAAGCGCCGGTCCTGCACATCAACGGCGACGATCCTGAAGCCGTGGTGCTGGCGACCCAGATCGCGATGGACTACCGCGTGCAGTTCAAGAAGGACATCGTCCTCGACATCATCTGCTACCGCAAGCTTGGCCACAACGAGCAGGACACCCCGGCGCTGACCCAGCCGCTGATGTACAAGAAGATCGGCAAGCACCCGGGCACCCGCAAGCTGTACGCGGACAAGCTCGTCGCGCAGGGCACCATTCCCGCCGACGGCGGCGACAAGATGGTCGCGGCCTTCCGCGACGCCATGGACGCCGGCAAGCACACGGTCGATCCGGTCATCTCGAACTTCAAAAACAAGTACGCCGTCGACTGGCTGCCGTTCCTCAACAAGAAGTGGACCGACAGCGCCGACACCGCGGTGCCGATGACTGAACTGAAACGCCTGGCGCAGCGCATCACCACCGTGCCGGAAGATTTCAAGGTCCACGCGCTGGTCGAAAAAGTGCTGGGCGACCGCGCCACCATGGGCCGCGGCGAAATGAACCTCGACTGGGGCATGGGCGAACACCTGGCCTACGCCTCGCTGGTCGCTTCCGGCTATGCGATCCGCCTGTCCGGCCAGGACGCTGGCCGCGGCACCTTCGTGCACCGCCACGCCGTGCTGCACGACCAGAACCGCGAGCGCTGGGATGCCGGCACGTACGTCCCGCTGTGCAACGTCTCCGAATCGCAGGCGCCGTTCACCGTGATCGACTCGGTGCTGTCGGAAGAAGCGGTGCTCGCCTTCGAGTACGGCTATTCGACCGCCGAACCGAACACCTTGACCATCTGGGAAGCGCAGTTCGGCGATTTCGCCAACGGCGCCCAGGTCGTCATCGACCAGTTCATCGCCTCCGGTGAAGTCAAGTGGGGCCGCGCCTCCGGCCTGGTGATGATGCTGCCGCACGGTTATGAAGGCCAGGGCCCTGAGCACTCGTCGGCACGTCCCGAGCGCTTCCTGCAGCTGTGCGCCGACAACAACATGCAAGTGGTGCAGCCGACCAGCGCCGCCCAGATCTTCCACCTGCTGCGCCGCCAGATGGTGCGCCAGTTCAGGAAGCCGCTGGTGATCCTGACGCCGAAGTCGCTGTTGCGTAACAAGGATGCCGGCTCGGCGCTGACCGAACTGTCGAAGGGCATGTTCCACACCGTGATCGGCGAAGTCGACGAGAAGGTCGATGCCAAGAAGGTCAAGCGCGTGATCGCTTGTTCCGGCAAGGTCTACTACGACCTGGTCAACGCCCGCAAGGCGCGCGGCCAGACCGACACCGCCATCATCCGTGTCGAGCAGCTGTATCCGTTCCCGCACAAGACGTTCGCGGCCGAACTGAAGAAGTTCCCGAACGCGACCGAATTGGTGTGGGCGCAGGATGAACCGCAGAATCAGGGAGCATGGTTCCAGATTCAGCACAACGTGTTCGAGAGCCTGGAGTCGGGCCAACGCATGGCGTACGCGGGCCGTCCGGCTTCCGCCTCGCCGGCGGTCGGCTACAGCGACAAGCACAACGCCCAGCAGAAGGAATTGCTGGAGACCGCGTTTTCGAAGCTCAAGGGCTTCATCCTGACGAAGTAATGATTGACAGCGCGCCCGGCAAGAAGCTGGGCGCCTCAAAAAACAAGATACGGAGTTTTACATGGCACAAATCGAAGTCAAGGTTCCACAACTGTCGGAGTCGGTAGCAGAAGCGACCATGCTTACATGGCACAAGAAAGTCGGCGAGCCGGTGGCGCGCGACGAAAACCTGATCGACATCGAAACCGACAAGGTGGTCCTTGAACTGCCTGCGCCGGTCGCCGGCGTGATCGTCCAGATCATCAAGGGCGACGGCACCACCGTCGTCGCCGGCGAAGTCATCGCCATCATCGACACCGAAGCGTCGGCCCAGGTCAGCCCGCTGCCGATTTCCAGCGTGGCTACGCCGAACGCACCGGTGGCCGGCAGTGAAGCCGCCGCCGCGCCAGCCGGCAAAGGCGACATCGCCATGCCCGCCGCCGCCAAGATCCTGGCCGATAACGCCATGACCACCAGCCAGGTTGCCGGCACCGGCAAGGACGGCCGCGTCACCAAGGGCGACGTGCTCGGCGCGATCGCCGGCGGCGCTGCCAAGCCTGCGGCCCCAGCGTTGACGGTAGTTCCCGCGGCTCCCGCCAAGGCGCCGCTGCAGCAGATCGCCGCACCGGCCATCGCCAGCCTGGGCAACCGTCCGGAAGAACGCGTGCCGATGAGCCGCCTGCGTGCCCGCATCGCCGAGCGCCTGGTGATGTCGCAGTCGACCAACGCGATCCTGACCACGTTCAACGAAGTGAACATGCAGCCGGTGATCGACCTGCGCAACAAGTACAAGGACAAGTTCGAGAAAGAGCACGGCGTCAAGCTGGGCTTCATGTCGTTCTTCGTCAAGGCGGCCGTCGCGGCGCTGAAGAAGTACCCGGTCATCAACGCGTCGGTCGACGGTAACGACATCGTCTACCACGGCTACTTCGACATCGGCATCGCGGTCGGTTCGCCGCGCGGCCTGGTGGTGCCGATCCTGCGCAACGCCGACCAGATGTCGATCGCCGACATCGAAAAGAAAATCGGCGAATTCGGCGCCAAGGCCAAGGAAGGCAAGCTGACGCTGGACGACCTGACCGGCGGCACCTTCTCGATCTCGAACGGCGGCATCTTCGGCTCGATGCTGTCGACCCCGATCATCAACCCGCCGCAGTCGGCCATCCTGGGCGTGCACGCGACCAAGGACCGCGCGGTGGTCGAGAACGGCCAGATCGTGATCCGCCCGATGAACTACCTGGCGATGTCGTACGACCACCGCATCATCGACGGCCGCGAAGCCGTCCTGGGCCTGGTCGCGATGAAGGAAACGCTGGAAGATCCATCGCGCCTGCTGCTCGACCTGTAACAGCAAGGTAGCAGCAGACCTGAAATCAGCGCGCTGGCAGCAAGCGCGTGCCAACTGGTAGTTTTGTGAGAGGTAGTCGTCATGAGTGTCTCCGATGAAATCAAGCGTTTGCACGAACTGCACCAGGCCGGCGCGCTGACCGACGCCGAGTTTGCCCAGGCCAAGGCCAAGGCGCTCGGCGGCCATGTCAACCTGGAAAAGCAGGCCGGCGACTTCGCCAGCGAGATTGGCGCGTTGCGCCGTTCGCGCACCGACCGCTGGCTCGGCGGCGTCTGCGGCGGCCTCGGTAAGGCCTCCGGCATGGAGTCCTGGATCTGGCGCCTGGTGTTTGCGCTGTTCACCGTCACTTTCGGTTTCGGCCTGCTGATCTATCTCCTGATGTGGATTTTCGTCCCCGAAGAATAAAACTAGGAATATCAAGTATGAGCACTTCCAAGCAATTTGATGTCGTCGTCATCGGCGCCGGTCCTGGCGGCTACATCGCCGCCATCCGCGCCGCGCAACTGGGCTTTTCGGTAGCCTGTATCGATGAATGGTCCAACGCCAAGGGCGGTCCCGCACCTGGCGGCACCTGCACCAACGTCGGCTGCATCCCGTCGAAGGCGCTGCTGCAATCGTCCGAGCACTTCGAACACGCCGGCCACAGCTTCGCCGAGCACGGCATCGATGTCGCCGGCCTCAAGCTGAACCTGCCGCAGATGTTGAAGCGCAAGGACGTCGTCGTCAAACAGAACAACGAAGGCATCCTGTTCCTGTTCAAGAAGAACAAGGTCACTTTCTTCCACGGCCGCGGCGCTTTCGCCGGCACCGCGGAAGGCGGCTACAGCATCAGCGTCACCGGCGCCAATGCCGAGACGCTGACGGCCAAGCACGTCGTCGTGGCGACCGGCTCCAACGCGCGCGAACTGCCGGGCGCGCCGTTCGACGAAAAGCTGATCCTGTCGAACACCGGGGCGCTGGCGATCGACGCCGTGCCGGCCAAGCTGGGCGTGATCGGCGCCGGCGTGATCGGCCTCGAGATGGGCAGCGTATGGCGCCGCCTCGGCGCCGACGTGACGATCCTGGAAGGCTTGCCGACCCTCCTCGGCGCGGTCGACGAGACCATTGCCAAGGAAGCCGGCAAGCTGTTTGCCAAGCAGGGCCTGAAGATCAGCCTCGGTTGCAAGATCGGCCAGATCACGCCAGGCGCCGATAGCGTCACGGTGGAATACGCCGATGCCAAGGGCGAAGCGCAGAAAGCCGTGTTCGACAAGCTGATCATCTCGATCGGCCGCGTGCCGAACACGAACGGCCTGAACTCTGATTCCGTCGGCCTCAAGCTCGATGAGCGCGGTTTCATCGCCGTCGACGACGACTGCAAGACCAGCCTGCCGAACGTGTGGGCGGTGGGTGACGTCGTGCGCGGCCCGATGCTGGCGCACAAGGCCGAGGAAGAGGGCGTCGCGGTCGCCGAGCGTATCGCCGGCCAGCATGGCCACGTCAACTTCAACACCGTGCCGTGGGTGATCTACACCTCGCCGGAAATCGCCTGGGTCGGCCAGACCGAGCAGCAGCTGAAAGCGGCCAACGTCGCCTACAAGGCCGGCTCGTTCCCGTTCATGGCGAACGGCCGCGCACGCGCGCTGGGCGACACCTCGGGCATGGTCAAGGTGCTGGCCGATGCCACCACCGACGAAATCCTCGGCGTGCACATCGTCGGTCCGATGGCGTCCGAGCTGATCTCCGAAGCCGTCGTGGCGATGGAATTTCGCGCTTCGTCGGAAGACATCGCGCGCATCTGCCACGCGCACCCTTCGCTGTCGGAGTCGACCAAAGAAGCCATGCTCGCCGTTGACAAGCGTTCGCTCAACTTCTGATAGTCACCACCGGGCCGGCCCTCAAAGCCGGCCCGTTTTGCATGTATCGCACCCCATGAATGTTCAAGAGTTTTACCAGCATGCGCTGAGCCAGCGCGGCTTCCAATCCGACGAAGCGCAGCAGCGGGCAGTCGATCGCCTGCAGCGCTTTTACGAGGAATGGGTGCACTACAAGTCACGCCGTTCTTCCGGCCTCAAACGGCTGGTCAACCGGCCCGACGTGCCGCGCGGTGTCTACCTGTGGGGCGGGGTAGGGCGCGGCAAGTCGTTTTTGATGGACAGCTTTTATTCGGTGGTGCCGGTGGTGCGCAAGACGCGCCTGCACTTCCACGAGTTCATGCGCGGCGTGCACCGCCAGCTCGATGAACTCAAAGGCGTGGCCGATCCGCTCGACGAAGTCGCGCGCCGCATCGCCAAGAAATACCGCCTGATCTGCTTCGACGAATTNNTGTACCCGGACGGGCTGCACCGCGACCGCATGCTGCCGACCATCGCGCTGCTCAAGGAAAAGCTCGACGTCATGAACGTCGACGCCGGCGTCGACTACCGCAAGCGCGCGCTCGAGCAGGTCGAGAGCTACTACACGCCGCTCGGCGCCGCCGCCGACCAGGCCCTGCGCACGGCCTATGCGAGGATCGCCGAAACCGCCGACGAGGATCCGCGCGTGCGCATCGAGGAGCGCGAGATTCGCGCCCTGCGCCGTGCCGGCGGCATCATCTGGTTCGATTTCGCCACGCTGTGCGGCGGACCGCGCTCGCAGAACGACTACCTCGAGATCGCCAGCCGCTTCCACACCGTGGTGCTGTCGGCGATTCCGGCGATGTCGGCGGGCCAGTCGTCCGAGGCGCGCCGCTTCACCTGGCTGATCGACGTGTTCTACGATCACAAGGTCAAGCTGCTGATGTCGGCCGAAGTGCCGCCCGAGGAGCTCTACACCGAGGGCATGCTGGCGAACGAGTTCCACCGCACCGTCTCGCGTATCATTGAAATGCAGTCGCGCGAGTACATGGATACGGCGCGGCGCGATGCCGCCGACGCTATCGCCTGACCCAGGAAAAGGAACCACAACCATGACAAAGCAGCTCTCGATTCCGGCCGCCATGCTGCTGATGGCGGCACTGGCGGGATGCGCTGCCGACAAGCCCGAGACGCGTGCGCTGGCCGTGCCGCCATCGCAATCGGTGGCCGAGGCCGACGCCAGGCTGGCGACGGTGGCGCGCGAGCGGGCCCAGGCCGAGGCGGCGTTCGCCGCCAGCGAGCAGGTGTGCTACGCCAAGTTCCTCGTCAACCGCTGCCTCGACGAGGCGCGCGAGCAGCGCCGCGTCGCGCTGTCCGCATTGCGCGCGATCGAGATCGAAGCCGAGCGCTTCAAGCGCCAGGCGAACGTCGATGCGCGCGACCGCGCGATCGCCAAGGCGGAAAAAGAGTATCGCGAGACCGAGGCGAAGATGGCTGCGACACCGGCACCGCCGCGAGTCGCGCCGGCAGAAGCTGCGCCGAAAGCGGCGCCGGTGCCGCACGATCGCAGCGCCGCGCAGGCGGCAAAGCTGAAGAAGCTCGAGGCTGAAACCAGCGCCGGCGCCGCCAAGCGGGCCGCCAACGTGGCCGCGTTCGAGAAGCGCAAGCGCGACGCCGAACAGCGCCAGCGCGAGATCGAGGAAAAGAAAAAGAAGAAAATCAGCGAGGCTGAGGCGAAGTAGGGCTGAAGCGTAATGGGGTCCCCGCGTGCGCGAGGACGACGGCGCTAAGACCGTCGTC
>CXWL01003720.1_pt1 | contig 19576 bp, 18 predicted proteins | sample 590931 | NCBI WGS metagenome assembly CXWL01 (sample SAMEA3498368, study PRJEB10139) | groundwater metagenome | biome: water well; material: biofilm material | place: Germany | collected 2015-04-27 | reverse complement strand
TGTAGATGAAATCGCGTCGGTGGTGGCTTTCCTCGCTTCCAGCGATGCCGCTTATGTGACGGGCGAAACACTGCATATCACGGGTGGTTTAAGATAAATCGGGTTGTAACCTGCTGCCAACTTTACTAGACAAGTTTACCTCCCCGAATTTGGATAGAGATCTTGGTGGCAGACCTAATTAAATAGTCTTTTTTAACTCCAAATTTGAAAGGCGGCGCAATGAATGAAATCCTTCAATATTTAAAAGTTAATGGCGAAAAACTGGATGCTGAAATAGCTGAAGCTGCGGGTTTATCGCTTTCAAAAACTCGTCTGTATTTAAGTCAATTGGCAGAACAAGGTGCAATCATGGCCTACCAATCCACACGATTTACGGATGGTCAAAAAATTGTTGGCATACGTTGCCGGTTGTCTGGCATTACGCCCAAAGCTGCACCAGGAAGAAAATCTAAGGCCTCATATGTTCACCCTTAGCGGGTGAGCTATTTGTTTATGCATTTTACTGATTGTAAGGTTTGAACAATACTCACGACTAACACATACTCAACATCAATCAAAGGAACGGACATGCCCAGAGCCATTTGGAACAGCCAAATCATTGCCGAAGCCCCGGCCAATCTGATTCACCGGATAGAAGGCAATGTGTACTTTCCGTTATCTGCCGTGAAGCAGGAATTTCTCAGGCCAAGTGAGACGCATACTCGTTGTTTCTGGAAAGGAGTGGCGAGTTATTACGATGTGGTCGTGGATGGCCAAGTAAACGAAGATGCCGCATGGTATTACCCCGACCCGTCAAAGATGGCGGAGCGTATCAAGGGCTACGTTGCTTTTTGGCATGGCGTAAAAGTGGAAGAGTAGCAATGAATTTTCAACAACCTGATCTTCATCTTCTTAGGCGCGCAGATGATCTTATGTTGCGCTTTAAGAAAGTTCGAGCGCAAACGGAGTCATTGTGTTCACCGCTGCAAATTGAAGATTATGTCGTACAGGCAAGTGACTTTGCCAGTCCTACCAAGTGGCATCTGGCGCACACCACTTGGTTTTTTGAAACGTTCATCTTGTTACCGTTTGCATCTGGCTACCAAGTTTTTCATCCGGCTTATGCGCATTTGTTTAATTCTTATTACGAAACGGCGGGGACATTTTTCCCTAGGCCGCAACGCGGATGGTTGTCCCACCCAACCGTAGCGGAAGTTTACCGCTATCGTCAGCACGTGGATGATGCCTTGCATACTTTGCTGGATAAATTGCCCCGGCAATTTGAGGCGAATATATTAGCGCGGGTGCAGTTGGGTATAGAACATGAAATCCAGCATCAGGAATTGTTGCTGATGGACATCAAATACAATTTTTGTGTCAATCCTTTGAGGCCTGCATATCAGCCACAGGCGCAGCTCATAGCCACTTTCCCGTTAGAAATGACTTGGCACACTTTTGCTGGCGGCCTGATTGAAACCGGATATGGCGGCACGGGATTTTGTTATGACAACGAGCAGCCCAGACATCAATCGTTCATCAATGATTTTTCCTTATCCAACCGTTTAGTGACCAATCAGGAATATCTGGATTTCATCGCCGATGGCGGTTATCAACGCGCCGATCTTTGGCTATCTGATGGTTGGCACACAATCACTACGCAAGGTTGGAAAGCACCCTTGTATTGGGTTGGTGTAGATCAGTGGCAGCAATTTACGCTATCGGGAATGCAGCCACTCAATCCGCATGAGCCGGTGGTACACCTCAGCTACTATGAGGCAGATGCCTATGCGCGCTGGGCTGGCAAGCGTTTGCCGACCGAAGTGGAGTGGGAATATGCCGCATCAACTTTACCGATTGCCGGTAATTTTCTTGAGAGCGGCTTACTGCACCCGCAGGCAGCTCAACAGTCTGGACTGACGCAATTGTATGGCGATGTGTGGGAGTGGACACAAAGTCCCTATACCCCGTACCCAGGCTTCCGTCCTTTGCCCGGCACGCTCGGCGAGTACAACGGCAAGTTCATGAGTGATCAGATGGTGCTGCGCGGCGGATGCTGCGTTTCGGCGCAGGATCACCTGCGTGCCAGCTATCGTAATTTTTACCGGGCGGCAGATCGCTGGATGTTTTCCGGTCTGCGTCTGGCAGAGGATGTGTGATGCGCAACCTGTCTCCCGTACCCCAGACAATCGCAGATATTGAAGGGGATTTTTTATCCGGTGTCTGCCATGGACTACGCCAACATCCCAAAAGCATTCCCCCAAAATTCTTCTACGATGCCCAAGGTTCGCGCTTATTTGATTTGATCTGTAACACACCGGAGTATTACCCGACACGCACGGAAACCGACATTCTGGAGCAATTCGGCGCGCACATGGCCGATATGGTTGGCAGGTCTAGTACGCTTATCGAGCTGGGAAGTGGCAGTGCCGTCAAAACGCCTTTGTTGTTGCGTCATTTGGCCGGTGATGCCAGTTATGTCCCCATCGATATTTGCGAATCCCATTTAATGCAAAGCATCCAACGGCTGCAAGCAATGTTCCCAACGATGCCGATGCAACCCGTTTGTGCAGATTACACGCAGCTACTTTCATTGCCGCCCGACATCCGCTCAGATCAGCGGCGAGTAATATTTTTCCCCGGTTCAACTGTCGGTAATTACACCCCTGTTGGAGCCGTGCAATTGTTACGACATGCCGCGAAATGGGCGGGGGCGGATGGTGCGCTTTTGATAGGTGTCGATTGCAAAAAATCTCCCGATGTCTTGAATGCGGCATATAACGACGCTGATGGTTATACCGCAGCCTTTAACCTCAATTTGCTGGAACGTATGCAACGCGAGCTGGATGCGCAACTTGACCTGAAAAGCTTCACGCATTACGCCTACTACAATGCGACTCTTGGACGTGTTGAAATGCATTTGGTCAGCCAACGCAAACAATTGATCCATCTGAACGGCGAATCATTCCGCTTTGAAGAAGGTGAAACTATCCATACTGAAAACTCGTACAAATATAGCGCACAGGAATTTGAGCAACTAGCTTGCGAGGCGGGATGGCATCCCAAAATGCGCTGGTCAGATCGCGATGGTCTGTTCGATGTACATTACTTGAGTTTGTCGGCAACCGAGCCACGCCATCTGCCACAGCACGGGAGCTAACTGGTCGCCACCATGAGTACCCTGCGAGTCGCTGCCTACACAGCACTTACCATGATTGCATTTGCAGCCAACTCGCTGCTGTGTCGTCTCGCGCTTAAAAACACCTCAATTGACGCTGCCAGTTTTTCCACCGTGCGCATTCTCTCTGGTGCGATGATGCTTTGGCTGGTAATGCGCTGGCGCGACAGTTCGTCCAGTAAACAAAGCACTTGGCACGGTGCTGCCGCTCTGTTTGTTTATGTGGCTGCCTTTTCATTCGCTTACCTCTCGCTCTCGGCGGGAACAGGTACTTTGTTGCTGTTCGGCGCGGTGCAGACAACCATGATTTTGGCTGGATTTATCGCCGGAGAGCGCGTGAACAAACTGCAAGGTGCAGGTTTCATCGCCGCATTGGCCGGGCTGGTAATACTCGTACTCCCCAGTGTTGCAACACCGACACTGACAGGTTCTGTGTTGATGATTGTAAGTGGCATTGCTTGGGGTCTGTACTCTCTGTTTGGGCGTAATGTTGCCGATCCCATAGCAGCGACTGCTGGAAATTTCTTGCGTGCCATACCGTTTACCATTGCACTTTCACTCTTTGCGCTTCCTTGGATGAAACTAGATGTAACTGGATTGCTGTATGCCACACTGTCCGGTGCGCTGACCTCTGGTTTGGGTTACGTGTTGTGGTATCGAATATTACGAGATACGCGCATAATCACAGTTGCTACGGCGCAACTCAGCGTGCCTGTTCTCGCGGCATTGGGCGGGGTAATTTTGCTAAGTGAAGTACTTTCGCAGAATTTACTGATTGCATCGGTGCTAATTTTGGGAGGTGTCGGCTTGGTGTTGCGTTTTGGCAAAATGCGAATTTGATTTTACTTCCGCGCCTGATCAGCCTGTGCAATTTGTTCCAATGCTTGCCTAATCAAGCTGCGCGGTGCAGCGATGTTCATGCGCATGAAGCCGCTGCCTTGTTCACCAAACAAGATGCCGGGAATTAGCCCCACTCCCGCTTTCTCGACAAAAAACCGCTTAAGTTGTTGGTCATCCCGCTTCATGTCGCGGCAGTCGAGCCACAATAAATAGTTTCCTGCACTTTGTACAAAGAGGCGTGCAATCACTCCCTTGGCACTTGAATTCTGGACATCAAAATACACCTCGTAATCTTCTTTAGCACCGCTTGAAGTAACAACTTCAACCACAAAGAAATTTCCCTTTCCCGTATGCATACATCTTTTAGAACTCAGGTCTTGGATGATTTGCGGCAGTTGTTTAGATAATTTGTATCTTTCAAGATCAAAAGTTCGAGTTTCTCTTGCATCACTATAGTTAAGATGTGGGTCTGCTGCGGTTGATAATGTTTTTGAAAAGCAGTGCAAGCTGTAACAAACTTCAACGGTATATGTTCTTTCTGGCTGACCAGATTTTGCCGATTGAATATACTGTAGACGGCAGGGGTGAAGATGAGTTAAATCGTACTCGACTCCCTGATAATTAAATGCTTCCCAAGCTATCATTAATCAATGTTTGTATGCTATTCGCCAATCTCTCATTCTCCTATATTCAGAGTTTTTATCAAAGGCTTCTTTGTTCAATGCAGGACAGTGTGTGCAACACTGAAGTAACCAGCTAGTCTTTTTTCAATACGCCAGATGGCAATGCAGGAAGACCACCGACATTTACATCGGAAATTAAATTTCGTTCAAGCTCGGCAGTTATTTTCATAAGCCACTTCGCGGCAGCCTACCGTTATACAATTCAATCGTTGCGTAGGTAGTTTGCTATTGGAGCAAACATGACAAGTAAAGTGAAAAATTAAATTCTTTTCATTTCAGCAAGCTTTCGGTAGTGAGCACCTAATGCTGTTAGCTTACAACCTGTTGAGTTTATCGCGGCGTAGTACATATGCTCCGCATTAATTGGCATGACCAAACCATGTCTATTACATATCTGAAGCTCTTTGAATATACGAACATTATTTTCATTCACCGGAAAACTCTTAAATTCTATAGGGACATTCTCACGGTCAGGTTCAAATGATGGATCAAGTGAAATGGTACTGGTGGCATCTGGGAAATACTCAGGCAAGTGCCGAAGAATTTCTAATGGAATTTTAGGACTTACCTGACGAAGGGTTACGAAGGTTTGTACATTTGCTTTGTATATAGGTCGCTGCTCCCACGGACCCAATGTTTGGTCAACATGAGAGTAAACAGATGCCGGAGTTATTCGACCACAAATATCGGCGGAACTTCCACTTAGCCCATCAAGTAGAATGTCAGTAAACAATCCATGTCCATTTGTTTCCTCTGCTGTGCCGTTACGATGGCACGCTGTCAGAATCGTGACTCCACTACCTATAGCAGAGATTTGCTCATTTCCAAGTGACGGCACCTCTCCAGCAAAGCCAGAGTGGCAACTATCAAGAATAATTACAGTTGATTTGATACGTGGATAGGCTCTGTTTGCTAATCCCAATATTTCTGATAGTGAAACACCCCACGAACCTTTGGCTCCGTTCTGGCTGACGATATAGCCAGCGTTGGTATCTGGATTGATGATGCCATGACCTGCGAAAAACAATAATACTGTATCAGCATCACCTAAAAACAATTTTGAGATGGCCTCGCTTAGAATTGCACTTGTGACATTCGTCTCATTGCTTGTCAAAAGATGAACGGAAAAATTGGGTGAACCGTCCCCATTTTTTTCAAGCGTATTCGCAATCGCAACAGCATCATTAACACAGCCGTGCAAAGGGCTTGTTGGGTAATCATCGATACCAACTACTAACGCTTTTTTCATGTGCGTATCTCAAATAAGTTAAATTGAATGTGCTCTTATTGCATCCACGATAGATTTGCTCTGCCACTTCACAATAGCATCAGCATTATCTTTAACAAGTTTTGATGTTTTTTCTGATGCCCAAGGTTCCACTGCAATAATTGGTTTAGTGAAATCAGTTTTTGAAATTTGAATTTCTTTATCAATCCACTTTGAGTACGAACTGTATACCCCAGCCAACATAACAACGCAGTGAACCTGCGAAATCTGAGCTTTTATTGCTTTATATAATTGAGCATCATTGTTGGCAGAATGAATAGGGTCATCCTTAGGTACTGAGTAATTTACCCATGAGAAATTTGGGTGTTCATTAAAGAATTTCACTAGCGTCTCATAGGCATCTCCGTACGCCCATGAATGACTTATAAATAATCTGTAGTTTTTAAGGCTGGGCATATTTTGTCCTTTAATGATTTGGTTAGTTAATAGAAGCGCTGAGGATACAAGCCTTCTTTACGAAGGCTTGTAAATTCGAATACAAAATTGGCTACCGCTTACTATCAGGAGTAATTTTCACTGGCTTCCATGCATCGCCGGAAGTGGTGGTTGGCGGAAGTGGCTTGTTATCGGGTACGGTTACATAATTCGGTTTCAAACCTCCCTTTGGTCCAATTTGCTGGTAAATACCGCCGTTTTTACCTGTGTTTTGTCCGGGCTTTTGATTCATATTACCTCCTGAAAATACATGTTGATGACAGAGCCTCGTTGTGGCAAAGTATGTTGCCTAACCAAACAACTTTGGCCAAAAAGCAAAGACACCATATAAATAATTAACATATAGTTATTGTTGTCTGAGCAGACAACAATATATTTTCTTGATGAATGCTTGTCAAGCGATTTATTATTGCGCACTTATATTTATAAATTTTTACATTGAGGGTTAATTACCATGGCGCAATCTGGGCTAGGAGTAGCACTCCGAAAGTTGCGGGAGCGACGAACACTTTCACTACGAGAAATGAGTCAGTTGTCAGACATAGACCATGCCTATGTTTATCGATTAGAAACTGGAGAGAAAACGAGTCCTTCAGCTGAGCTTGTAGGAAAGTTATTCAAAGTGCTAAAACCAACAGATAGAGACGCAGCCATCGTTAGATGGCTTGTTGATCATCCAGAAACAGATCCAGAGCTTGTTTCATATGTATTGGATGATGACAGCATTGACATTGAACCTTTCACTATGGCTGCCAGTGTTAGGCATCGGGGCAATGTGCGCCCCGATCCAGCAACACTAATAGCCCGTGTTCGCAGAGCGTTGGAAGACGAATAATTACTATGGACGAAGCTGATATTCAGCAAAAGGCTCGTGCCTTTGTCGCGAGTGTCGATACTGCGAATATAAAAAATGATTTGTCTGTCTACGTACAAAAGGCAAACGCAAAACTCAAGGAAGCTGAACTAGATGACGGTGAATCGGGTTTCACCATTTCAAAGAATAGTGGCCAGCATATAATTACAGTAAACTCACTCGAACCTAAGCAGAGACAGCGTTTTACCGTGTGTCATGAGATAGCACACATCGTCTTAGATTTACCATCTCGCCATGTTGAGTTGCCATCCTGGTCATACGCAAAGCGGGACATCAACGAAGTAATGTGCGACATATTCGCGGCTGAACTGCTCATGCCATACAAAATGTTCAAGGATAATATTCCAAAGGATGAACCCTCCGTTGAAGTCATTGAGTTTTTGGCCTCAGAGTTTAGAACATCATTCCCCGCAGCAGCATCACGTTATGCAACGCTGGTAGATATTCCCTGTGCCTTCGTGACTATGGAGCGAGGTCATATTCGCCATGCCACTCGTTCTACTGCTTTACGAAAAGCCAAGGCGTGGATTTCTCCCAAATCTACTGTGCCTACAAACTCAGTGGCATACCGCCTTCGTTTGGCGGACAGTAACCATGTTGAAACGGATCAAGTACCCCAAGATATTTGGTTCGATAACTGGGAAAAAGGACTCGATCTTTGGGAAATGTCTCGACACTACCAGCACTTTGATACCACAATCTCGCTACTATGGTTTTCAGAAGAAGATTTACCCGAAGGTGAGTTAGATCGGTTCGGAATAAAAAACATCGACGATGGCGGTTTAACTGAATTAACAGGCGAACTGCCGTGGCCGGGTAGAAGTAAACGCCGGTAAAACATTACATACTGCATGATTAATTATTTATTGAATGTCCAATACTTAACATAAGTTACCTGTCGAATATCGGCACAAGCTACAACCCTCGCTACAAATAAATTCGCTCGTATTCCTTCTCAAGTTGGTCTTCTATATATGCAAACAACAGCGACAATATTATTGCAGTTGATGCGCACCAATAAAAGCACAGTTGAATAAATCATTAAGTAATTCACATATCCGCCACCCCGCGAAACAGCACCAATAAAGGCGACGGACGAAGCCAATAAAATCACCTGATCTTGACTTATTATGCTCCAAGAAATTCAAATGAAGTGCTATAGACAACCGTCACAACCACCATTGTTAGGAGCTTAAAACATGACAGGAAAAAATATTACAAATTTAATTAATAAATTCAAGTTGGATGAAATAAATAGTCCAGAAAGTCAAAAAAAAGAGGCGGTTAAAATTCTATTGCATTTTTATCGACACATTAAAAATGTGCTTGAGACAAACGAAAACTTGAAGTCAAGCGGACTAACATTTTTTTTTCAAGAAGGAATTGCAAAAGTTACAGATATAAAACTAGGCATTTACGAAGCACCAACACTTAAAATTTCAGTCACACATCACAACACCTCCAGAGTAGTAATTACACCCATTGAATCAGATTTGGTATTTATGGTTGGAACAAACGGGAGGATACCGTTTTATTTTTTTGGTGATAAATGGGTTAAACTCAAAAGCAACCCAAATCCCTACGATTATTTAATCTCATGTTGGCACACAGCCGCAACGGTCGGATTGTTTAAGCCTTTTGATGAAATTGAATTTATAGAAGAATTGTTGGGAGTTATTGTCAATGAAAATTGATTCATTTTATGAAAGTTGATGTAGTTCACATAAATTCGAATATTGGACAGCCAATCAATCAAAAAGCCCGTCACAAGGACGGGCTTTTTATGTTACGCATCTCAATCACATCAACCGAAATTTACTGCCCTTCATTTCACTGCACCTGTGCTGTTGGTAATTTTACAAACGTATTACCTAACCTCCCGCACCGTATGATTATTGGTATCCGTCACATACAGACTCAAGCCGTCCGTCACAATCGCCGCAGGGCTGTTGAACCGGGCCAATACACCACTGCCATCAGCATTTCCTGAGGTCAACGCCAACCCTGCAATAGTTGTCACCGTGGCGGTGGCAATCTCAATCTTGCGCAGGATGTGATGTGCTGTGTCCGCCACATACAAATACGTGCCATCGGTGGCGATACCTGAGGGTTGATTAAAGCCAGCTGCTGTTCCCACTCCGTCTGCGCCAGCATTGGTCAATGCCGAACCTGCCAATGTTGTGACGGCAGTGGTGGCAAGGTTCACCACACGGATGGTGTTGTTACCCGTGTCGGCGACATACAGATTGATTCCATCGGTAGTGATGCCTTGGGGCAAATTGAAAGTTGCCTTTGTACCCACTGCATTGTCGGCATTACCCGCCACCCCGGAGAAACCACTTTTTGCCGTGGCATTTGCGACAATAGTTCCAGCCAGAGTACTCACCGCGCCGGTGGCTATCACTACTTTACGGATCGCATGGCAAACCGGATCCGCCACATAAAGATTCGTGCCATCGGTGGTGATGCCGCCGCCCAATGTGCCATTCCCTCTTCCGCCAAAACTGGCACTGGTCAGGGTCGAGGTTCCCATGCCATCCCTGCATCCATTACCCGCCCCTGCTAGGAGACTGGATACACCCGTGGCAATCACGATTTTTCGGATAACCGCGCTGTTATACACCACGTATAAATAGGTGCCATCGGTGGTAATGGCAGTCGGTTTCAAGACCGTATTAATGCCTGTACTCTGGTTGCTGACCACACCCGTGTTGAGATTGATCTTGCGGATTAGCCCATTTACAGAGTCGGCGACATACAGATACAAACCATCGGTGGCAATCCCGCGCGGCATGTTGAATCCCACCGCACTCCCCGTGCCATTTGCATTGCCCGGTACACCCGCACCCGCCAGCGAGGTCACGCTACCCGCCAATGTCGGAACAACGCCTTGTCTTGCGCCGCCTTGCTGGATACCTGCCACCGTTACCACCAAAGCAACGGCGTTGGAGTTAAGGGTTGCCGCGCTGGCACTGATCACCACCGAACCTGTGGTCAAACCACTGGCAACACCCGCATTGCTGATGGTGGCGACGTTGATGTCACTGGATGACCAATTGACCAAGCTGTTGATATTGGCGGTTGTGGCATCGGTGTAAGTTCCCGTTGCAGTGAAACCCAATGTTGAACGCTTTACCACTGATGCGGCATTGGGCGTGATGGCAATACCCTTTAAGGTGGCGGGTGTCACTGTTAAAGTCGCGCCGTTGGAAACCACGCCATTGCCGGATGCGCTCACAGTTGCTGTGCCTTGTGCCAAGGTGGAGGCGATGCCACTGGCACTTACCGTTGCCACCGCTGTATTGCTGGATGACCAAGTCACCGAGCCTGAAACATTACCCGAACTGCCATCACTATAAGAAGCAGTCGCGGTGAACGTTGTCGTCAATCCTTTGGCAATAGAGGCGGTAACAGGTGTCACATTGATTGCCGTCATCACCGCAGCCGTCACCGTCATAGTGGCTGCTGGTGATGTGATGCCACTCAATGATGCTGTAACCGAACTACTCCCTACCGCAACCCCTGTGGCGATGCCGCTGGTTGCACCAGTCGCACTGTTTATTGTTGCCACACCAACATTGCTGGATGTCCACGTTACCTGGCTGGTCAGGTTGGCGGTGGTGCTGTCGGTATAACTGCCCGTTGCGGTGAAACTACTGCTGATACCTTGGGCGATTGTCGCGGCACTTGGGGTAATGGCGATTGCAGTCAGCGCGGGTGCGGTGACCGTTAAGGTTGCGCTATTGGAAGTGATGCCGCTTAACACGGCTGTCACGTTGGTTGTGCCTTGCGCTAATGAAGCTGCAATACCTGTTGCATTCACACTCGCCACGGCAGCATTGCCGGATACCCAAGTGACGGAATTTGAGATATTGCCCGTGGTGGAATCAGAATAAGTACCTGTCGCTACATACGCCACGGGTACCCCTTTGGCTGTGGATGCCGTGGTGGGGGTAATACTGATGCCGGTTAATACCGCTGCGGTAATCGTCAGGTCGGCGGCGGGTGAAGTGATACTACCGAATGCAGCAGTAACAGTCGTGCTGCCGATAGTTACGCCCGTGGCGATACCTATTGCACTGTTAATGGACGCAATCCCTGTATTGGCGGATGACCAAGTGACTTGGCTAGTAATGTCGGCAGTGCTGGCATCCGAATATGTACCCGTTGCAGCAAACGGTGCATTTAAGCCACTGGCGATTGAAACGGTGGTGGGCGTGATGGCGATGCTGGTGAGGGTTTTGGTGGGTGTGCTGTCGCTGCCACCACCGCCACATCCGACTAATGATAGTGTTAAGAAGAATAGGGCGATAAAACCCAAGCTAAATTTATTGAGAATATGTTGCGCGCTGCCAAATTGCATGATGGCTCCCTAGAATGAGTAAACAGACAGAATCGGTGTGTGCTTCGGTATGCTTTTACCGCCGAGCGTTGCCGTAACAACAAGGGGCAGCTTTATATTCGGCCTGGGTGCAAAACACGGATGCCTTGTCACTAGACGTACTTTGACAGTCACAATAAACGAATAGGCTTTTATTGTTCGTGATAGGCATTTTACGCTATGTATCATTATTTGTAAAGAAACAACAATTAACACCTAGTTAATCTCTCTGGGTGTTAACCTCAATTGAAAAAGTCCGCCTCGTCCCTTGGTACTGTTTTGGGCAAGAATATTGCCGACAGAAGAATGGCTTTGGGCTTGACCCAAGCCCAGTTAGCGGAACAACTGGGGGCGGATACCGTTACCATTTCAAGATTTGAACGGGGCAATCATTTGCCATCTTTGCAACGACTGGAAAAAATAGCCGACATGCTGGGAGTCCCGTTGGCCGAGTTGCTTTCACAATCGACCAATCTGTGTACCGATCAGTCGTTGACTATCCAAGCCATGCTTTCAGGTTTATCCGAAGCGGATCGAAGATTGATTCTGGAAATGGTGCAAGCCTTTAGCACCAGACTTAAAGAAAAATAATCCGACCTTCTTTATTTCAGAATGGATGGACGGGGTTACTGGGTGGAAGTAAATGGTAGGTAAGCCAGTTTCAACTCGCTGAAATATTCCCTTATTGGAAAATACCTACGCTGGGAAATTTTTCATGGATAGTCCGTTTCAGATTTTACCCACACAAAAAATTAGCCGCGCATCAACCCGTGACTTTTTTACACCGTCAGCGCAAAAAATTTGGCGTTCGATCCAAAAAGCAAAAATTATTGAGTGAGCAGCCCAGTGAACATAAAAATTTCTCTGAGTGGCGAGTTCAGTTTTGAATTTTCAAACCATAGTGTGTTATGTGAAAACTAATTTAGCGAAAAAACAAATTAACCCGAACGCAAATAATGTCAACTCTGCCCGTGAAAAAACTTGATTAGTACAACTAATACATAATGTTACGAGTATATTCCCTGGGGAGGCTCGGTATTGCACCAAGCCAAACTTCTCGATTGAATTTTCACAACATGATGTGTCATGTGAAAACTCCTTTCCCATAATTCCTCGGTACCAAGTTGCAAACAGGCTCATAAACCGAGCTGAAACGCTTTCAAATTAACTCACGCACCACCAATTTATAGGTGGACAAGTGGTAGCGATAACTCCGGCATTCAACTTCACGCGGGTTCAAAACATACAAATTATCACGCTTGTGCGCATTCATTGCGCAAGCAATGGCTGCGGGTAATGCGTAGATGATTTGTATGCTTTGAACATCGCTCGATGGTAAATAGCAAAAAAATTTCGGCGTATATGATCACCGCCGCGCGCAGCAATAAAAGAAAATTTCAATCAATGAAATGCGAATTGTCATCTCCGCTGCAAGGTAAAAGAGCACTAATAATAAGAGATTCCTTACTACTCAAAATCGGCAATTCTTGCGGTAGGATGCCACTATCGCCAAGGGTTGCCACCCCTGATTTTTTAGTCGGGGGCTGCCAACCCGCGACGCGATACACACAGAGCCGGATGGCTCATCTATTGATTGCCTATCAATAGAAACTGCGATAGCCGCGTGCATTTAAAAGTGCTGGCGCGGCTGTAACGAAGCGCTGGAGGTGTAATCCCTCCTTCGACTTCATTCCCGCTATCGTGATCGGTAGCAGTGTGTGAAATTGGGCGACACGGAAACGGACGCGAGGCACAAATGCTTCGATGTTCCTGTTACGACAGGAGTGGGTAATCAATCCCACCCAGGGGCGGCTCGTAAGGGTCGAACCTGTGAACCACGGATGGCTGTTGAGGTAGTGGTGACACTACAGGGTTGCAAGGGAAAACTGGCGCAACCGCGAGCGTTGGGCGCAAGCTCAAAGCCGCACTGATAGCTTAAACCGGAAAGGCATCCCATGAGGATGCTTGGTGGATGTGATGCGTGTACCGTTGTGCAACAACGGCAAGCGAGTGGTGATGATGTTGGATTGGAGTAAGGGAGTGGCTTCGGAATCTCGCGCCCCTGAAAACCGAGCAATCGGTGAGTTGCATCGCAACAGAAAAACTTTCTAACTGAGCCAGCACGCTAAGCATTGGCAGTGGTAACTAACGTGGGAATCCGTCACATGTTGAATCGGTTGGCACCGGTTCGCCGCAAGGCACATGGAATCCAGCAATGGATATGGGACGGAGGGAGACTGGATGAGTAGTGATGAGGTGACAGATCATCAGCCTCAACAGGCAGACTCGCTGTTTTGTCTGATTGAGTGAAAGTCCAGCGCAGTTGTAGTGTGTGTTGAAACCGGGTGGCACCGGAGCGTTTTAATGGAGGGGCATGGGTGACACCATGCTNNACGGGGAATGCCGATAGCTGATGGTAAAGCGATCATGTTGGCACATGATCAGGCATAAACAACTGATGTTTTAATCGGTTTGTGACGCAATACATTAAGGTGCGCGGCAAGCTACTCCCGAAGCATTGGGTGCTTGTGTCTGTTTTGTAATCAGATGAACCGTTCGGGGCTTTGATGATAGGTGATTCGTTCACCATTAGGCGGGAAACCGCTGTTGTGAATGATTCGGTCTTAGACTGGATCAAACGTGCATACTGATTACGCAGTGTGTGCAGTTGTACTAAACCTCACCTTTTCATTGAAGGGGTGAGGTTTTTTTATTTGGAAGAGTGCGAGTGTTGGCAGGAGATTTTTTATCCGCTTTGAGTTTTGCGGATTTTTTAGTCGAAGATTTTGCTGCATGGCTTGGCTTAAATTTTACAGCGTCTTTTGTGTCGTTAACTTGTGCTTGTAAATATGGTTCGGTCTCGTCGAGCGTTAGAAATTTCCATTGTAACCATCGCATACCAGAGTTATCGGAACCGTCTCCACCAAGAACCTGGTTCATCCAAGCTGGATTGACAAATCCACCGCCAGACCACTGATTGGGCGGGGTTAATTTTTGAGTAAGGAAAATTACCAATCCCACAATGGTTGCTGTATCAAACTCGGATTGGACCAGACCATCAATTGATTTTTCCAGCGCATCAATCTTTGTCTTTCTTGATCTTGTCGAACTTTTATCAACGGTTCTTAAAATATCTTTTGATGCTTCAACGGACAGCTCAGAATTTTGAATGAAAAAGTCCTCCAGTAGCAGCATTTCGGCAACCGAGTTCTTCCAACCCAACGCCTTTACTAGCTTGGCTAATTCCAGCAATCGCTTCTTACTTACCGTTGCATGGCCATTGAGATACTGACTAATTTTGGCTTCAGTGAGTGTTTGATTTGCCCTCTTATCCAGCTCCTCCACAATTTTTGCATGAGTCAATTTAGATTCTGTAACGATTTCCGCAAAGAACATCTGTGTCGGGTTAGGCGGTTTAATCTGATGAGTGGATTTAGTTAGCTTTTTCATATCACGGACCAATTAATTTTCCTCAATCTTCCTGTTTTTGGAACGCAAACATGTTCCAGCAATGAGAATTCCAATGCATTTCTTCTACTTTTATGCTCTCGCTTCAGATGGATATTTTATATAGAGGAGCGACAAACATGAAAACCATTTTTGAAGAACACATCACCATTTTTACATCCCGCGTTGTGGGTATGCAGCGCATGATGGATGCAGTCAATGCGGGTTATACCCATTACACTCGTGGCACGGTAAGCATAGACCGCTGTTTTCACCTGGTCAAGAAGTTGAACTTGAATTATCAGATATTGGCAGACCGCAATCAACGCGCACGTCGTGCGCGTTTAGGCTTGGGTAATGCCAAATTGATCTTGTGGTTAGACAAAGGCGTGATTCATTGGATGTTGATGGTGACCGCACCCGATCTCGGCGACCATGCCGCACATAGTATCGAAGATGAATTGCGTGATGCAATGAATATTGAAGAATGTATTGAAATTGATGGCTTTGAGTTGGTACGTTTACCCAAAAAAGTTAACCCGAAGTATCCGTCAACTCGCACAACTAAATCCGCATCAACCGCAAACACGACACGCTTAACGTGGCGCATGAATGAATTCAAATATCTGGCATGGCGCGACTCGATACGGAATGAGGTGCGTAAGAACAGCTTTCGCTCTGTCGAGCTAACAATATATAAATTGTATTCATCCCCTGGTTTCAGTGAGGTCAGAAGCCAGATCGGTCACCTCGCAAAATTGTATCGAGGTGAGGTGAAGCGCGCAGGCCGTAAAGATGCGCCACCATTACCCAAAGTCTTGGGGTACGTCCGTCGGTTAAAAAATAAAGGTATCACATTGGCAGAATTGATTATTCAACATAAAGCGCAGCTTGCCTCAAGTATTGTACTGCGCGACTTGGAAAATGAAGCCCAGCATTCAGCTGTGATTTTGGCTAATGATGCGGTCACACATGCGGTAGCCAATCACGCGCTGTAGTCAGTGTCATGAGCAACCCCACACTGCCAAGTCCATTGAAATTGATCCCTCGCGTCATTCGCGCTATGGACGCGCACGGCTATCTCGGCATGGATCGCAATCGTTTCAACCGTGAAGTGAAGCCGTTGCTGGTGGCTGTACCAATCGGAGTGCAAGGCGTTGGTTATGATCGAATTGACTTGGATGCGTGGTGGGAGGAATATAAGCGTCGCAACGGTCAGCCCGGCGCGCTTTTGAAGTTGAAAGGAGAAGCGCAATGGGAAAACGAATGCCAGGTCTCTACCGCAGGCCGGACAAGCCAGGCGGTATGTGGCACGTCGACAAAATCGTCCACGGTCAACGCATTTGCGAAAGCTGTGGCACGTGCGACGAAGAAGAAGCGCACAGGTATATAGTCCGTCGTCTGGAAGCAGTTCGTCAGGCAACGGTCTATGGTGTACGGCCTGATCGTATCTTTAGAGTCGCGGCAACCAAGTACTTAAACGATAACCAGCACAAAGCATCCATCGTATCGGATGCGTATATGCTGCAATCGTTAGACCCTTTCATCGGGGAATTGCCAATAAGCAAGTTGCATGACGGGACGCTGCAACCGTATATCACTGCCAGATACGCACACGGTATCAAGTCGAAGAGCATCAACAACGCCTTGAGCATTATGCGCAGAATTCTGAATCTGGCGGCGCGGAAGTGGCGGGACGAGCATGGTTTGACGTGGTTGGAAACACCGCCGTTGATTTCGATGCAATCCACGCATGATGCACGCAAGCCTTACCCGTTATCTTGGGAAGAGCAAGGTGTGTTGTTTCGTGAGTTACCCGCGCATCTGGCGAAGATGGCATTGTTCAAAGTGAATACGGGAACACGCGAGCAGGAAGTTTGCCGCTTGAGGTGGGATTGGGAGATCGAAGTACCTGAATTGGATACGAGTGTTTTTTTAATCCCTGGAGACTTCGGTGGGCGGACGGAAAACTCCGGTGTAAAGAACGGTGAGGACAGGCTGGTGGTGTTGAATAACGTGGCGCGTTCAGTAATAGAAAGCTGTCGGGGCAAACATCCCGAACGGGTTTTTACTTACAAAAACGAGCCCGTTGCCAGCATCAACAATACCGCTTGGGGTAAAGCAAGGGTCCGGGCTGCAATGAAGACTTATGCAGCTTCGGGTAAAAGCATCCCCGCTGAGTTGTTGAAGGTCAGTCAGCGCAGGTTGATGATTACCGATGAGCTGAAACACTTCATGGAATCAGCCTTACCGGGATTGGCAAATGTCAGACCGCACGACTTGAAGCATACGTTTGGCAGACGACTCAGGGCAGCAGGCGTTCCACTGGAAACACGGAAGGTACTGCTGGGGCATAAGAATGGTGACATTACTTCGCACTATTCCGCGCCAGAGTTGGCGGAGTTGTTGGAAGCGGCCAATCGTGTGTGCGGGGGAGAGTCCCGCAAAAGTCCCGCAATGACTTTGTTGAAAAGAAAAACCGCCTAGCGGGTTAATGCTAAGCGATTGATCTACCATAGTAAATATGGTGCGCCCGGAGCGATTCGAACGCCCGACCCCTTGGTTCGTAGCCAAGTACTCTATCCATCTGAGCTACGGGCGCAAAAACTAATAATTACCTCTGGCGGAGAAGGAGGGATTCGAACCCTCGATCCAGGTTTATGCCCGGATGCTCCCTTAGCAGGGGAGTGCCTTCGACCACTCGGCCACCTCTCCGAAGGCCGCGCATCATAATGTAGCCGATGCCAAAGGTCAAACTATTGTTCTCTGCACGAATTACCCCCGAGGATAAAGTTGATGGAAATAGCACACTGAAGGAATCGTTGCCTCAAGCTAACAACACGGGTAATCTTGCGCGCGCAAACCAGAATGTGCTGCTTACCCTTAAAAACGATGGGAGTCTCTATCACATTACGTTGCATTTACAATTCAGGAGTCAGTATGTCCAACATCGAATCCACTCTTAACGAAACCCGCGTTTTTAGCCCCTCCGCTGATTTCGTCAATCAGGCGAATGTATCTGGAATGGCGCAATATCGGGTGTTATGCGATTACGCAGAGCAAGATTATCAAGGCTATTGGGCAAAGCTGGCACGTGAGACTTTACAGTGGAAACTGCCATTCACCAAGGTGCTGAACGAGGGCAACGCACCGTTTTACAAATGGTTTGAAGATGGTGAGCTGAATGTCTCGTTTAACTGCCTCGACAAACATCTAGCGTCACAACCAGAAAAAATCGCGCTCATTTTTGAAGCGGATGACAGCACAGTAACAAAAATCAATTATCGCGATTTGCACACACGAGTGTGTCAATTCGCCAACGGTTTGAAATCGCGCGGCATCAAAAAAGGTGACCGCGTCATCATCTATATGCCGATGAGTATTGAGGTCGTGGTATCCATGCAAGCGTGTGCGCGGATTGGCGCAATCCACTCGGTGGTGTTTGGCGGCTTTTCCGCTAAGAGTTTGAATGAACGCATCACTGACGCACAAGCTTGTGCAGTGATTACCGCCGACGCACAGATTCGCGGCGGCAAAGTAATGCCGCTAAAACCCGCTGTGGATGAAGCTTTGGCAATGGGCGGTTGCGAGATGGTGCATAGCGTAATTGTGTATCAACGCGCCGCTTGTGACACGGCATGGAACGCAAAAAATAATATTGGGTGGCACGATTTGGTCGCGGGACAAAGTGCGATTTGTGAACCTGAATGGGTAAGTTCTGAACATCCTTTATTTATTCTCTACACCTCTGGCTCGACGGGTAAACCTAAAGGCGTGCAACATTCCAGCGGCGGTTATTTGCTCGGCGCAATGTTGTCGATGCAATGGGTTTTTGATTACAAGGGTAGCGACATTTTTTGGTGTACCGCCGATGTTGGCTGGATCACGGGGCATAGCTATGTTGCCTACGGCCCGTTGGCGATGGGCGGCACACAAGTGATTTTTGAAGGCATCCCCACTTATCCTGACGCGGGACGTTTCTGGAAAATGATTCAAGACCACAAAGTCACCACCTTTTACACCGCGCCGACGGCGATTCGTTCGTTGATTAAATTGGGTGCGGACTTGCCCAAACAATATGATCTATCGAGCTTGCGCTTGCTCGGCAGCGTGGGTGAGCCTATCAATCCAGAAGCATGGATGTGGTATTACAACACGGTCGGACAAGCACGTTGCCCGATAGTCGATACTTGGTGGCAAACCGAAACAGGCTCGCACATGATTGCTCCGTTACCTGGCGCAATGCCGCTCAAACCCGGCACTTGCACCCTGCCGCTACCCGGCATCATGGCGGCGATTGTGAATGAAGCGGGCGACGAGGTGCATGACCAACACGGCGGCTTTCTCGTCATCAAACGCCCCTTCCCTTCGCAAATCCGCACCATCTGGGGCGACCCGGAGCGTTACAAACAATCTTACTTCCCTGCCGAAATGCGTGGTGCGTATCTGGCAGGCGACTCGGCACGCCGCGATG